>C687J35174_10012424_pt1 | contig 10406 bp, 13 predicted proteins | sample RifCSPhighO2_01_FD_35174 | JGI IMG/M metagenome (IMG submission 35174)
ATGTTTCCGATTTTCTCGGCCGCCAGCGTTATGTGTAATTTTCCTTCCATTTGCTGTATAAAGCCTTATATGGTGGGTAATTATAGCATATATCCGACATTTTGGAAGCTCTTGTACTCGTAAAAAAACGCGCCGCTCGGTTAACCGAACTGCGACTTATGGTGAAAATTCGAAAACGATGATTCCCCTTTTTTCCAGGCCTAGAGGGTATATCTCTTTCAGCACCTCTATGATTTGTCCCATAGTAGCGCCAGGAAGGATATGCTCCGGTTTTTCCCATTTGCCCATTTCCATGAAGCTTGGATACCAACGAATCGCTTTAACGGTTCTTATTAATACCCCGTTGAAAACAATTTCATCCCCGACTTTTACGGACTTAAAAAAGGCGAAAGCTATCCGTATTTCAAGTTTCTTATCTCCCTTGTCAAGAAGAGAAAGAAACCGTTCTTTGATGAAAAAGTCATGTTTCATTTCTTCCTCCTAACAAATAAGGGTTGATGTCGTACGCTGATCACAATTCAGGATTCGGCGGAATCATTGGCAACTTGTGCAACAGAGATAGCCGCCAAAATCCACATCCCGGCATTAAGCCAAACGGCAAAAGCGAATGGCCCTGCAATGGCTCCCCAAACAGGAACCGCGGCTATGGCTGTGAACGCCGTAATCTCCGTAGCATTTAACTTTTGGGTTTTTTTCTTAAATACTTCTACCCAAAAATTTACGGCTATTGTCAGCCAGAGCGCCGCACCGGCCCACATCGCGCAAGTAGTCACCACTTCCGGTANCTCAAGATTCAAAAGCCACAGAAAACCCATATCCAGTACCTTAACCTCAACTGGGAATTGAAACTTGACCGCGACCACTACCTCAAGTACGGCGATGGATACGGCTAGCGCAGCCAAAAATACTGAAACAAAGCACTTTACAAAGCTAATCGCGCGAGCGTTCATGGCGTCTCCTCATATTTGGTTGGTAATTTGCTTACAGCCATACTTCGGCTGATGGCAAAACATTAAGCAAAAACAGAGATAAAATCAATATGACAGAGAATGGAATATTTTTGGCTTCACAAATCATTTGCAAAAAATCGGGGTAATGTGTTAGTTTTCAGGCATCGGGACAGAAGCATTTTCTGGTCTTGAGGCAATTTGGCAATTGAATAATAGAGTGAAGCAATCCGATTTTTTTAAGGAGTTAAGCACGAACAATTTAAACCTTGCAATATGTATTTCCGGCGGCGGGACGACTATGTGCGAAGTTCTTCGCGCATGCAAAAACGGCTTTCTTCAAAATCATCACCGACAAACATTCGTTAACACAACGTTGGTAATCGCGAGCAGGCCCGATGCCGGCGGCATCGAGAAGGCCTTGAAAGCAGGACTTTCGCCGAATACTATTGTGGTAATCGTCCGAAAAGATTTTGACAGTCCAGAGGCTTACGGCGAAGAAATCCTGTTTGAATGCAAAAAACACGGGGTGGACTTTATCATTCAATGCGGCTTCATTCCCACAATGCCACCGAATGTCGTCTCCGCATACGAAATGGCAATTTTCAACCAGCATCCTGGACCTATCGACCAGAAACGGCCAGGTTTCGGCGGAAAAGGAATGCGCGGACTTGCGGTGCATGCGGCAGTGCTTTATTTTGCACAGCGAGTCGGCCGTCCGTTCATGGCCGAAGCAACAGTCCACCGTGTTACCAACGAAGTGGACGGCGGCGCGATTCTCGGAACAAGGCCTGTTGAAATATGGCCGGATGAGCTCAACGAAAAAGAAGAATTGACTGTTCGCGCAAAGAAATTGGCGGTGCGCGTACTTCCCTACGAGCACAACCTGGTTGTGGAAACAATCCTGCGTTTCTCGGAATACGGATGTCCGCAAGAAATTCATCGTGAAACACCGCTCATTTTACCGGGCGAAGAAACACTCCTCGAAGAAGCAAAGGCGGCCGGAATAGCGGCCTTCCCGAACGGATAAAATCGCCTAAAAGATTCACATAAATAAGGCGATATACGCTTTGTAATTTCCAATCTACATCGGCGGCAGGGAAGGGTCTATATGAACCTTCTTCGCCGCTATTTTTTTATGAAAATAAAGGGGGTTCGCCGCGCGCCATAGGCGAACAACGAACCCCTCGAAATTTTACTGCAATATCAAAATACTATTAGAGACTCTATCCGCTCTCAAACAAACTATGCGGACTTTTGTCGCCTATCCGGCTTTGGGAAACAGCTCGATTCCGTTCTCGGGGCCGAAAACGACCCTCCGTTCTCCTTCGCGCACAATGCCGATGTCACGGAAGTCGTAACCGGCTTTTTGGCCGATGGCAAGCGCCAGTTCCACTTCGTACGGAGGCACGAAAACGTAATACCCTATGCCCCAGTTAAAAGTGGTCAAGCAATCCATCAGCGATACGCCTATTTCCCGCATGAATTGGAACAATAGCGGGACGTCCACCCAACTGTGAATGCAGTAGACGAAAGGACGCTTGTCGAAGGTAAGTTTGGCGACGCCGTCTCCCGTACCGGGAAGGAAAGCGTGTACATTGACGCCGTTTTTGAGCAGTGCATTCACCAAGCCGACGTAACACCGCGTAGGTATCAGCGCTTCCTCGCCCAACCTATTGCCATTAGGAAGCTTGGTTAAAAACTTGTCCGGCAATGAAAGCGCCCTTTTGATGACAAGTGAAATCCCGTTGGCGTGTATACCCGATGAAGTTGCTCCGAGAATATGATCTCCCGCGCGAAGGTCGTATCCGGTTATCTCCCGGCTTTTTGGAGCAATAATACCGATAGCACACCCGCTCAAAGACGGAGCGCTTTTCACAGGCAGTTCGGCTTTGATAAGGTAGCGAAGCGACGGAGACTCGCCTGCAGGAAGAGCCATTCCCGCCATCTCGCATGCACGGTAATAGCTTTCCGCCAGAGCCGTCGCGCGTTTTTCATCCGCGAACCAGTCGCTGTCGCCGGCCGCTACTTCGTCCATATAAACAACCGGATCTGCCCCCGAGGCAATTTTATCGTTTACCGCCATCATAGCGGCGTCAAAACCGATGCCCTCGTAGTAGGTCTTGCCATTACCCGCGTTCTGGTACATCCACTCGGCAATCCAGTTCTTGTTGCCGAGCCCCTCCTGCGTACCCGACCAGACATGCGGCAAATTGCCGATATATTCCCATACGGCGCCGTGTTCTGATGAATCGACGACGACGTTTTTGACTAACGGGAATTTCAGCGTCCTCTTGCCCATCTCCTTCATAATTCTCTTGAAGGGGTCTATCTTGCTGGGATCAACGCCTGCTTGCGCATATTCGCTTTTCATTTCGACCTCTCTGTTTTATCAAACGGCAAAAAAATGCTTACAGCCATACTTCGGCTGATGGCAAAACATTAGTTAAAAACCGGAACAAAATCAAGCACTTTATCCGCCACACAACATCCTTACAAACTGGAGTTTGTAAGGATGTTGTGCTGAAGATAAATCGTCGTGATATGATATCCGTAACTTTTAAATTAAATGAAACAATCGGACCTGAAAGAAAAACTGAAAAACGGCGATGGTTCGATTCCCCTCACCATAAAGGATATTGTTCTCATCGATGTCCGCGAAGAAGATGAATTCAAAAACGGGTTCAAAATCCCCGGCTCGGAAAATATTCCGATGGAACTGACCGTTTCTGAAATTTTGGAGAGAAATATATCGAAAGACAAAAAAATAATCCTTATCTGCAGAACAGGCAACCGGAGCGGATTCGTTACGGAACAATTAAAAAATCTCGGCTACGATGCCGAGAATCTGGAAGGCGGCGTCAGCGCCTGGACGGAATAGGTTTGCAACTACCCAACCAGCGCCATTGATACTGCGGCGAGTGCCGCGTCTTTTCCTTTGTTCTCACTACCCGTTGAGCGTACTTTCGCTTGCGCCATATTATTGACCGTAATGACGCCCAGGCTTATCGGAACATTGTAATTCAGCGAAAGATTCATAATACCTTCCAAAACCGTAGAGGCGATGTAGTGATTATGGTCTGTCTGACCTTTTATAACACATCCCAAAGTAACAAGCGCGTCATATTTATTTTTCTTCAGGAGCGAAAGACAGCCGAACGGTATTTCAAAGCTCCCCGGAACAGGCAGTACATAAATATTATTTTTCTTTACACCGCACGAGTAAAGCGTTTCCAACGCGCCGTCAAGCAGGCGCCCCGTAATGTCTTCGTGGTACTTTGAAACCACAATGCCGAGCCGCAGACGCGAACCGTCGGGCAATGCTATCTTTTTGCTTTTGTTTTTCATTTTACTATTTGAGCAGAGTATATAAATACCGGGATAAAACATCCACCTCTATGTTAATTTTATCTCTTTTTTTAAGATTTTGTAAATTCGTATACATGAGAGTGTAGCTCATAAGCGAAACAGTGAACCAATTCTTGCTTACCGTAACTACTGTCAAACTCACGCCGTTTACCGCAACCGAGCCTTTCTCGGATATGAATTTGCGATATTTGCCCGGCAAACCGATTTTTAAAATAACCGAATTGCCTATTTTCCTAATTTCTTGAACGCTTCCTGTCGTATCAACATGTCCTTGCACCAAATGCCCGTCGAGCCGAGCATTGGCGCGGAGAGGCGGCTCCAGATTGACAGATGTTCCCTTCTTGAAAAGTCCTGCCGCTGTTTTTTTAAGCGTCTCGGGCATATATTCCACCTCAAACGAATTGCCGGAAATGCGTTTTACCGTAGAGCATATGCCGTCAACGTCAATGCTGTCGCCTGCCCTTATTTTCCATTTAGCCGGCTTGTTAAACCAAACAAAAAGGCTTTTGTCTTTAGGCAAAACATCCCGTACCTTCCCGTTTGATTTTATTATTCCCGTAAACATATGATAAAATTTTTGATTCTCTTCCGTCTTTGCGAGCTGAAAGCGAAGCAATCTCAGTCCGTTTTTAGAGATTACCGCACTCTCTCTGGTCGCTCGCAATGACGAAAATTTTGCATGACATTATTTTACATCCGCAATAATTTTTTTAATGTCTTGAATATCCTTTGCAATCGCCGCTATAAGTTCTTCCCTGTCGGAAAAAAATCGGCTTTCTCTGATTTTTTGCTCCGCTATAATCGTAATTTTCTCCCCGTAAAGATTGTCCGAAAAATCCAGCAAATGCGCTTCAACCGTGTTTTTAGCATCGCCTTTGTAAATCGCCGTGGGATAGGCAATTCCTTTCCAAACCACTTCTCCCGCGTAAATACCGGCCGGTATTGAATTATCGCAAGGAATATTGGCGGTTGGGAATCCGAGTCCGTTTCCTTTCTTTTTTCCCTCCAGCACTATGCCGCTCGCGGTAAAAAGGATTGTGGAATTTTTTATTGCCATATTAATTACTTCTTCAAATACGTTTTTATAATATCCAAAGTTTCCTGTCCGCCGGCATCATGCAATTTTTCTGCCGGTATGCTTACGTGCGCCATGGCACGGTATTTTTCCAGCCGATATGACAATAGTTCCGGATAGCAGCGTTCCAGCGCTTCCCCATCTGATTCATTTTCTTTTTTATTAAAAAAGCCCTGCCAAACTACCGGTTTCGGTTTCTCAAAAAAAATTTTTATAAGCTCGGAAATAGCTTTTTCGTCTACCTGTATATTTACCATAAGGCAATTTTCTTCCAGCCAATTATGCGTACGTTCCTTTACATAAATAACGCTGCCGGTTGTATCGGAAACCAGGTTTTTTCCGCCGGTATCGAGCGTATCTATCATTGTATATTTGTTTTCGGCATCCAGATATTGCCGCTCTCTTTCAATGTAGGCGCTACTTGTCGGATAGCCGAGCCATTCCGATATCTCTTCCATCGTTTTAAAACCCAAAGTTTTCTGGATTTCGCCGTCGATGTCATACCACATAAATCCGCATTCATCACGCAGAACTTTTGCCCTATAGCTTTTTCCGGCATTAGACATGCCTATAAACGCCAGCCGCAGGGTTTTCTCTTCAATGTGCTTTTCAAATTCGTTTTGTGTCAACGGCTCTAATTTCATTATTTTTTAAAGGATTAAACGGATATGTCTGTTTTAAAAAGCTCGAATAGAATTTTTGCCACGTCTGGCATAACAATTTTGTATGGCTTTCATAAACTACAGTTTTGATGATGACAAGTAATTCTTATCCTTAAATAACAGAAAAGACGCGACGGTGCCTATCAAGGCCGCGATAAACATAAAGACAAATAAATATTTGAATCCGTAATTATTCACGACCATGCTTCCCAGAACTGCGGCAACCGCGGCGACAATATACCCCATCGCCTCCCATGCCCCCCAGTCTGACGCTTCCTTTTTTGTGTTGACAAAATGAGAATAGATGGCGTCAAATGCAGGGCTTACCATGGCAACGCCAATCCCCAGTACTGCCTGTGTAATCAGAAGCGTGGTCTGTGTGTCTGTAAAAATATACAGAAAACAACCGAGCGCGTTAATCGCGTATCCGGCGACTACTAATTTTTCTTTATGCAAAACCCTGTCTTCCCATTTGCTTATGAGATACAAAACAACGCCTGATGTAAAAGTAAAAGTAAAATACGCCCATCCGACATCCAAAATATCCCCGCCGATTTCTCCGACGAAAATCGCGTAAATAGGGCCGAGCATTCCCAAAGCCAGGTTTGCAAACGCATCGGCCACAATAAGAATTTTTAATCCGTTTTGCATGTCAATTTATCCAAAAACTAAAACTTTATCCGAACTCTCGATCATTTTGAGCAAATCGGACATCGTGGAAACGGGACAAATTTTACTTTCTTTTTTTCCGCGCATCTTGAGGCACGTGCCGCATGCGTAAATCTCGCCTTTTAATTCTTTAAACTCCGCCACTTTTATAGATATGTCAAAATCTTTACTGTCGGGGATGATATCAAGCTCCGACCCTTCGTTCATTAAAAAAATTTCCACTCGATGACCAGCTTTGAGCGCAGTAATTCCTAGACGAAAAGTATTCCATGCGTGCTCCGGTTTATTTGATTGTAAGATAATACCAAGTTTCATAAAATTATTTTACTAAATTAATTCGTAGCGGGCGAGCCAATGACTTCATTTCCTAACTGGCGGAGGCGGGAGGATTCGAACCTCCGAGGGGTTTTGAAGCCCCTACCTCTTTAGCAAAGAGGTACATTAGACCGCTCTGACACGCCTCCAAATCGTCTTAGAATAATAAGCAAAAATCTTGCTGTTAGCAACCTTTTCTGCTTGCGCTGAGCTTATCGAAGTGCTTGCGCTGAAAGTACTGAAGTGTTAGCGTTTGAATACAATGTCTGAAGAGAATATAAAGAACCGTCCCGCCTCTGAAGGAGGCGAGGCTCGCTCGACTGAACTCGAGCGGCCACCCGTAGTTGTTGTCATGGGGCATGTTGACCATGGCAAAACCACGCTGTTGGACTATATAAGAAAATTCAGTTATCGGTCCAGAGCCGCCTCCTTTGGAGGCGAGCCTCGCTCTGTTGCAGAGCGGGAAGCGGGCGGAATTACGCAATCAATCGGCGCGTACGAAATTACTCATACGCAGACTAACGCAGATGAAAAATCCGCGCGGATCAGCGCAGATAAAAATCAGCGAGAATCAGCGCTTTCCGACCGCGTGCCGCCTAAAGCTTTAGCGGTGGCGCAGGGCAGAAAGATAACCTTTATAGATACTCCCGGGCACGAAGTATTTACGAAGATGCGCTCGCGCGGAGCGAATATCGCAGACCTGGCGATATTGGTAGTCGCCGCCGATGAAGGGCTTAAGCCGCAAACCAAGGAATCCATAAAAATTCTTGAGGAAACTAAAACGCAGTTTGTCGTGGCCATCACAAAAATAGACAAAAACAACGCCGATATTGAGCGCGTCAAAAATGAACTCATGACGAGTGGCGTTATGCTGGAGGGCTACGGCGGACAGGTAAGCTACCAGCCCGTTTCCGCCAAAACAGGCGAGGGCGTCAACGAACTTTTGGATTTGATTCTGCTTACCGCCGAGGTTGAACATCTGACCTGCGACAAAAACGCGGTCGCGAGCGGCTATGTTCTTGAAGCCAAAATGGACCGCCGCCGCGGGCTTGAAGCCGTGGTTATCGTAAAAAACGGAGTCCTTAAATCGGGTGAATACATTTCCACCGAAACCGCCAACGGCAAAATAAAAATAATGGAAAACTTCCTGGGCGACGCGGTAAAAGAACTCTCTCCGTCATCTCCAGCCCTGATAATCGGCTTTGAGAAACTGCCTCAAGTCGGTGAAATGTTTTCCGCCGTCGAAAATCTGGATACAAAAGAAAAACAGGCGGCGAAAACCGCCGCGCCTGGTACTTCATACGACGAAGCTCCGGCGTTGCGGCTCATAATAAAGGCCTCCGACAGCGGCTCGCTTGAAGCGCTCTCCGGAATCGTGAGAGTGATAGCCGAGAAAAAGCCCCTTAAAATCGTTGCCGAATCGGTCGGCGATGTCGGCGATAACGATGTCCAGCTCGCCATTTCCACGAAATCGGTAATAATCGTTTTCAAGAGCAAAATAGAAAAAAATTCCAAGCTTTTAGCCGACACCAAAGAAGTAAAAATAATCTCGTCAGATATAATCTACGAACTCCTTAAAGCCATTGACGACTTTCTGCTTGAATTGGAAAAACCGGCTCCGCTCGGCACCCTGAAAGTTCTCGCCATTTTCAACGAATCAGACGCGCAGAAACAGGTTGTGGGCGGCAAAGTTGAAACGGGCGTATTCAGGAATAAAATGCTTTTTGGAATAGAGCGCGAAGGTGTGATTGTCGGTTCCGGCCGCGTGAACAATCTTCAGCAGCAGAAAAAGGAAGCTACGGAAGTCCACGAAGGGAAGGAAGCCGGCCTGCTCGTAAGTTCGGAGACATTTCTCAAAACAGGCGATGTTCTTGTGATAGATAAATAGAGTTGTGAATTATGAATAAAGAATAATGGATTATAGAGCGGAACGAATGGGCAATTTAATACTGGAGGAATTGAGCAAAATTATCGCGAGGGAACTGGAATTTGATAATGCCCTCGTCACAATCACCGAAGTTGAGGTTGATAAAAAACTTGATACGGCCAAGGTTAGAGTAAGCGTCATTCCGAGCGAGAAAGCGAAAGATGTTTTCGTGATATTGAATCTCGCGCGCAATAGTCTTCAAACAATACTTTTCAGAAAACTGAACTTAAAGCCGGTGCCGAGAATACAGTTTGAAATCGACCGCGGACTTGAAAACGCGGCGGAAGTGGAAAAATTACTCTTCAAAGAGAAAGGTTCTTGAAAAATCATCAGCAAAAAGAGATACTGAAAAGGAAACATGGCCAGGTGGCGAAGAGGTAACGCGGCGGTCTGCAAAACCGCCATACAGGGGTTCGAATCCCCTCCTGGCCTCAGAGGCAGATGGTCTGTCTCGCTACGCGAGATCTGGCGTAGCCAGACAAAACTCCTATGCGCGGGTTCGATTCCCGCTCGCGCCTCAAATCATTATGACCTTTGTTTTCTTGTAGCTCCTGTTATAACCTAAAAATACGTCCGGGTGGCGAAATCGGTAGACGCGAGGGACTTAAAATCCCTTGGGAGTAAAATCCCATGCCAGTTCGATTCTGGCCCCGGGCACACTTTGCTAAAGCTTCATATCTGCAGACATAAAAACTGCGCTACTACGCGTAGTAACACAACATATGTTATAATTTACAGGCACACATTATGAGTAAAGCTACTGAATCAACCATGAATTTGTCGGCTGTTGGTCGGTAGCTGGCTCATCGGAACCAGTCCGGCTCGGAGCTAGTAGGGAAAACGGGCAATGCTACTACGCGTAGTAGAACAGTTCGTTTTCGTTCGTAATCTTTTTAAGTTAACCGGGAAGCAGGTTAAGTTAACCAGGAAGCAGATTTTATGTGGAGCCTCCTCGGATAGAAAATAACCAATGCTACTACGCGTAATAGCATTGGTTATTTTGTTTGTCCAGACAATCTGTTTTGGTAGCTTGTTTTATTCTCCTTCGCCGAATACTCCGCAGCTTGCCGCGAAGATGCCCAGCCTTCGCAGCCGAAGCGGCCGTTCTCGCCGTATGATTGCGTAAAGTAAAACAGATGCGGAAAATAGCTTGTCCGACAGCAGAAAGCAAACTTTGCTACTACGCGTAGTAGCAAAGTTTGTTAATGTTGTTAACGAGAGATTTTAAAATACCTTGCTATAATTTACTATAATTTGCCAACCCAAAACCATTCCCTCTGCTACTACGCGTAGTAGCAGAGGTTGCTTTGCTCCTTGTTTTGTTTAGAGACGATGAAGACGGTGTGCCTCGCTCGCCTCGCTGACTCGCCTCGCTTCGCTAGCGAAGCGGGAGCTACGGCGAAGCGGGCAGAATGCGGGGCGATGAGATACAAACTAAAAAA
>C687J35174_10012425_pt1 | contig 10404 bp, 13 predicted proteins | sample RifCSPhighO2_01_FD_35174 | JGI IMG/M metagenome (IMG submission 35174)
AGAAGAGGGTGGAAGAAGAGAATATCCCCTTATCCCCCAAGTTATTTCTGCAATTAAGCCAACTACAATCAATACTTTTGCTTTTTTTGAGTACATTTTATTTTACCTCGTTTCAACTTTTTGGGATAATAAATTTTCAATAGTTGCTTTCTCCAATACACTTGTCGAATTAATGAGAGGAAGAGATGTATCTTCTTGTGAGATGATAAGGAATAAATCACTGCAGCCCAAAATTACCGCTTGGGCGCCGTCATTTTTGAATTTTTCAATTATCTCTTTCATCTTTTGTTTGTCTTCGGGTGTGAAATTTTGATTGATTATTTTGATTATACAATTACTGATGAATTGTTGATTTGTGTTATTTGGAGTGATGAGTTCGATTCCGCATTTTTGCAATTCGGTAGCGTAGAGACGTTCTTTAATCGTTGTTGAGGAGCCAAGTATGCCGACTTTTTGGAATGATTTTGCGCTACATTCTTTGGCAGTTTCTTCGATGATGCTTAAGACAGGAACGTCAGAAATTTTTCTTAGATCATTGATAAATACATGAACTGTATTGCAGGGGATGACAATCACATCTACTCCTGCACGATTTAGTCTTTTCACAGAATCAACCAACAAGCCAAGGACTTCGGCAGAGAAGCCTCCATGAGCAATTATGTCTAATGCTTTATCAGACATCGGAACATTTTCCATAATTATCTGCGGCTGGACATCTTTCACTTTTTTAACCCCGTTATTTACATTAAGGCAGAAGCTACAACTTGTTTCTGGTCCAAGTCCGCCAATTATTCCAAGTATTTTTTCCATTTCCACTATTAAGTAATTACAATTAAGTATATGAATATTATTACTTATTTTTCCATAAATACATAAAAAATAACCAATAAATTTATAAATATACGAAAAATAAGATTAAAATAAACAAATTACGGTTTTTGTGAGGTTTAGGGAAATTTATGTACAAATTAGATAAAAAAGACCAGTTGTTATTGTTTGAGTTAGATAGAAATTCACGGCAATCTATCCATGAGTTAGCCAAGAGGACGAAGTTGTCTCGCGATGTTGTGGCGTATCGGATGAAACAATTGGAGAGACAGGGGGTGATTCGAGGGTATATTACGTTAATTGATTTTACAAAATTAGGGTATCAAGGAATACGGGTGTATTTGAAATTACAGAATACGACGCGGGAGATTGAGGAGAAGATAATCCAAGAGTTTCTGAAAGAGAAAAATATTATTACAGCGTATCGTACGGATGGAAAATATGATTTGGCGATTGGGTTTTTAGTGAAAGATCTGCGAGAGTATCAACGGACGTATGAAGCGATTTTGCAGAAGTATCGCAGATATATTATTGAGCGGCATTTTTCGGTGTTTCTTGATTTTATTCAATATACGCGCAATTATTTGGTTGAGAAGAAGTTACGAGATTATACAGTGTGTTCGACAGGGAGTTTTAAACAATATGATTATGATGCAAAAGATTTGGAGTTATTGCAGGAAATTGCGACTAACTCGCGTATAACCTTATTGGAATTGGCGGGGCGGTTAGGGATGACGGCGGCGGGAGTCAAGTATAAGTTACGGCTACTTGAGAAGCAGAAAGTGATTGTGGCGTATAAGTTGATTATAGATTACCATCAATTGGGCTATGAATATTATAAAGTTGATATGGAGGTTGAGGATTTAGCGATAATTTCTGGTTTAAATCAGTACATAATTCGCCACCCAAATATTTTGTATAGAGATATTACGGTGGGAGGGTCTGATTTTGAGTTTGATTGCGAATTTAAAAGCCAAGATGATTTTTATAAGATGATTAATGAGATGAAACTGTTATTTCCGGGAAAAATTAGAAGTTATTATTATTATAAAGCGTTGAAGGTGTATAAGTATTCTTATTTTCCGGAAGGGATGGTTGAGTGATTAAAATCATTCTTCAAATTCAAACAGTTGTTGTTCTAATTCGACTTTTTCTTCTGGTGTTAAATATAAGTAGCCAAATCCCTCATGGGAAATAATAGAACATATCAGTTCTTTATTTTTATAAAAACAAGGGTTGTGGTAGCCATATAACTTTGTTCTACCAAGAGGAGTCCATCCAAAAATTAATGTTTCTTCTTTGATAATTTTTTTTATCTTAGAAGACAATACATACAGATGATGATTTTCTTTTTCATAATATCCTAAAATATTAAGTTGAAATGTGGGGTTACGCCAAAATGTAAACTGTGTAAAGAATGATTTACGAAAAACATACATCATCTTTATTTTTCTAGGGAGTTCTTGTATAAATTCTATAAAGTTGAAATCAAGACAAGGATATCTCCCAGCTCTAATCACTTTAATAAAATCTGATTTTAGTCCATTTTTTGTAGGAAGAAAATTTGCATCATCGCTGTGAAAGAGATAAGTAGTATAAACACTTTGCCCTTTTGTTAAATCTTGAAGACAAATATCCTCAGAAATTCCAAACCTAACTTTAGTTGCATGTTTAAATAGAAAATTTTGTACTATCTGTTCCTGTTTAGAGGTGTCATCAGCAGTTAAATTTAGCGAAAAACAATATTTGGTGCGGTTATGTTTTATTTTTGGCTTTTTCTCTGTTGGCTTATCATCACTCATTATAAAATTAGTTAGAGATGAATTATTTTTCATCATCCCACTCTCTCCATCAAATATCCCAATTCCGTCACACGGATATTATGCGCATTAGTTGTAAATAATAATCCATATGCCGGTTTGATAATCTCAAGTTTGTTTCCGTTCATTTGAAGATATTGTGCTGTTTTATCAATGCCGTGCTCTAAAAAGCGCAGAGGAAATTCATCCCCTTCATACATTCCAACACTGCCAAATTCTGCGGCCGCAGTTTGATTCAAATTCTCAATATCAGAACGGACAAAGAATTTTCCTCGTTCAATATCTCTTCTTTTTGCTGCGTCATAAAACGAAAAATCAATTGTTTCGGCAATTACCATCCGACCTAATTCCTGATAAAACTTCGGTGATTTGGTGGAATCTGTTGTATTTGTATTCGTAGTTTTATGTTGGATAATGGTCTGAATCATTTTTTCGCAGGCAATATATGAATCAAGTGTTCCGGTTTTCCCGCATTCGATGGTGATGGTTTCGCAGATATCGGAAAAGCGATCTAATAATGAGCCGGGAAGCGGGCCGGAGTAAATAATATGGTCTACGAGGTTATGAGTTAAAGTGTTATGGGCATAGCGTTCTTGAACGAAAGCGAGGGGTTTATTCTTTCCGGTGGTGTTATGGATATCGATAACGTATTGCGGTTGACTTTGGATAATAATCTGGGTTAATTCGGTGACTTGTTCTTTTTGTAATGCTGGCATATCGGTTCGTCCTGTCTCTCCGGGTTTATTCCAACAACGATTCCAATCAATCTGATCTGGCGCAAAGCGTCTGCCAAACATAGGATATTCGGCTCGGCTCGTTGCTCCATAGCCGTTTACGATGGCGAAATATAAATCGTGATTTAATTCTATTTGTTGTTGGTGTAATTTTTTCCAGATATCTACAAACGCATATAATCCGCTTGATTCGTTGGCATGTTGTAAAGTAATGAGCCAACGGGGGTTTTGAGTTGGATTTTTGGAGGGATGTTGTATGATGGTTGGTTGTTGTAATTCAGGCAGTAATTGGGCGGCGTGAAGTGTTTCTACATTGAGCCATTTTTCAGGGATGGCTTTGTGGTATGTAATTGATGAAGTCATGGTTTATTTTTCCTGCACAATTTCGGTTAATACTTTACATTCTCCAAATAAAGGAGAGCGATAGGATATACGTTGTATTTTATCTCCTACTTTAATATTTTTCCGGTTAAGTTCATAACTTTGTAAACAGTCTTCAAAATGAGTTACGGTTATTTTAGGTAATACTTCAAATTCAATCTTATTTTCCTCTAAAAAATAAACTTGAGTTGTGCCAATACTTGTAACGATTACATCTTCAATTGTTCTATGCCACAAAATGTTATAGGTAATTGCTCCTATCGTACCACCAAAAATAATCGCGGCGATGGGCAAGAGATATTTTTGTTGTTGCATATTATTTTTTCCTCTTTATAATCTTTATTTATTTCCCGCAGCCATTCTCCCTCTTCATCCACCATTCCACATTCTTATTTCCATCCCAGGTGGTACCTAGGGCCATATATCCTGTTGGTGTTACCTCTATTTGTTGTATTTCATCATATTTCTCAAACGTAAGCTGGTCTAATTCGGTATTTACACCAAAATGGGCTACCCAAGAACCAAACGCTGGATTATTCTGCCCTACAGCGATATAAGAACCATCAGGTAACAATTCTGCTAATTTTACTTGTGTTTGTAACAAATATTCTTTTGTTTTTGGATTAGGGATGTTTAACGCTACATTTAGTATAACTTCTCCAGTTGCATTAAGAAGTAAGTAATGGGAGAGACTTTTTCCAAATATCCCATATTTCTCATTATCCATTATGGTAATTTGTGAACCGGTAAAACCAGACGCGTATTCTTTTTCCCAAATTAGGTCCCCATTATTTCCAATAAGTTTCAATGTATTTTTTCCTTCTTTCTTTCCCCATAACAAATATCCAGATGGATGTACAGCCATAGAGGTTATTTCATCTTTTATATCTTTATTATATGTTTTTGACCAGGCTATTTTTTTCTCCCCTTCCACCATATACGCGAAAGATCCAATGCCGTTTTCGTATGTTCCCATCAATAAGATGTTTAGTCCCTCTTGTAGTGCTTTATTTACTTTTCGCTTCGACTTGGTATTTGTATCAACGGCTACACAAGAAATAGTATTCAAATCTTTTTCATTGATAGTGCATAATTCTGTGAGATACACAATTTCTTTTGCATCTTGAATTGCCAGTGTCTGATCAACCACCACTAAATACTCCCCTTTCTCTTTTCCAAACACATCAATGATGTTGCCATAAAAGTGTCTAATCCACATTGAATCTCCTTTGGAATTAATCTTTACCACAAATTGCCCGCCGCAGAAATTACCATCACCAATAACCGTTGCCAAATAATCCTCCCCAATCTTCCTCACACCAAAAAATTCTGTAATCGTACATCCCCACTCCCATTGTATCTGTTCATTAAACGTTGTATTTTCCCACTCTTTTTTTGAGGTGCATGTAGGTGTGCAAACCGTTGCTTCTAAGCAATTCTCACTCTTCAAACACTCCCCGCAACTTCCACCGCAATTATTATCCCCGCAAAACTTCGCATAACATTGTACTACACATACACATTCTCCATCTTTACATTCTTTTCCTAATGAGCATTCTTGAATTTTATCTTCTAATGTGCCACAACTATCCTGCCACTGCCACTCGATATTATTTTTGCATACTTTTTGAGAATGGGATTGGCAGGCTGGTTCGATTTCTGATAAAGTATCTTGTGTTTGATTGGTATCTAGAGACCGATTCTTCCGCTGTTCTCTTGGTTCATACTTAACTTCTTCAACACTCTCAGGACTTGCTCTATTCGTGTCGGCTTTATTAATTGTAATAATTTTGTGCTGATAATCTCCATTTGTACAATTTATTAAAAAAGCAGTTCCAATATTGAGATATCTTTTTAAATGTGCCATTATAATCTAGTGATATTCTCTTTTTTATTTTTTAATTACATCCCTCTATCCCACCAGCTAATTTACAGGTAAATGCACTTTTCCACACACAATTTGGAGTTGGCAGATTACCACAAGTATCATAAACGCAGGTAAGAGCATCATATAATAATAAAAGTGACTTTGGTTCGACTTGTGTCGCACAAAGACCAAAAAAATCTCCTGGTGTATCTTTTTTCTTCTCTTTTTCCTCAATTAGAGGTTTATATTTTTCTTTGCATTTTGCAAAAACATTAAAAGTACAATACATGTCATTTTTTTTATCTTTGAATATGCAATCAGTCAATTCTTTTGAACATATTTTCTCTATTTCTGAAATTTCTTTTTGTGGTCCCATTGCGTACTCCGTTCCGCATTTCCACACCTCCCCACAAGTCTTCTTTCCCTCAAAACAAGAAGTATATTCTTTTATACAATTTACTTTTGCGCAAGAGCTATACCAAGATGTACAATTATTTTGAGTAAGACATTGAGAAAGGTCAAGTGCTTGCCCTGCTGTCACTTTTGTTCCTTTGTTAACCAATTCTGTTTTACAATCATTGGTTGTGCATTCTGTTTGATATAACATAATCTGTGGGCAGGTATACTCTCCGGTAGGACAAAACGTCCCCGCGTTACAATCTTTCCATGATCCTTTATCACAGAGTTGGATTCCAGAACCGCATTTCGTGCTGCATTCTTTAAATACCAATTCATCAGTTATGCCATTACAATCATTATCCACATTATCACAGATCTCATCACTTTCAGGGTTAATGAAGTCATTTGTATCATCACAATCCAATGCATTTGTAACATGTCCTGGAAGTTCATCACAGAACCACCATCCATTACTCCCCCCATATCCGTCTTCGTCTGCATCCTCAAAATATTGAGACTGCCCTTCGGGACACGGAGAACTTGGCGCAACACGAGTTGTTGTTTCTATATACGCATCTTTATAATGAGTAGTCGCATCTGGTTTAATGGAAGAGCCGCTTTCACAGGCAAGCAGCAGACAAAGAGAGGAAAAAATTCTGTTTCGAAACGTATTTTGCTGCAATATTTTTTCTAACATTAGCGTTTCTCTCCTATTCGCCCAAATACCCAATCGAGAGTATAGGTCTTATGATCCCCGCACTGTATCTTCTGCATAGGAAAACAGCCATAAGACGAAGTACATAATGCAATTTTATTTGTCCCTGCTGTAAGCATTTCTTGCGTTACCATGAATGTATATTCTTCACCTGGTTCAACCATCACTTTCTCTTGCGCTGGCCATCCTTGCTGCCAATTCATCCATGGTTGTAAATCGAGTGTTTTATGATTGCGAAAAATTGCTTGTACTTTTGTCTCTTCCAAACACGGCTCCATCAACACTGTCTGTTGAAAAAAATATGCTCTCCCATTCGTATCTCTAAATGCAGTGATTCTGTCTCGTACACCCACTTCAATTGCATATCGCTCACCTATAGCAAGAGGCATTTTTTCAGAACAACCTTGCAGAGAGGTGCATACTTGCATTTCTGTTCCAAATGAAGGTATCATGGTCTCATCAATTGCGAAACGATACTGGTCATTCTTCTTTAAAATTATCCGTTCACTTGGCGGATAGCCATAGCTATGCCAATTAAGCCAAACGGCCGCATCAGTATCATCAAAATTCTCAAAGAGAACTTCGATGCTGGTTTTCTCTTGACTATACTCGTGCGGCGGGCATTGAAATTGTTGTTCAAAGAATTTTTGTGATTTTTTATCGAATGCCTCTTTTGTATCTTTGTTTGATTTTTTATTTTTGGTCGGATTGTTTTTGCTATTATCATCTATTCCTGCAACTTTAGAAATACAGGAACAAGTTGGTTTAAGATATTTTTCATTGGCGGGATACTCTTCGACACCCCACTCTTTGCCATTTTTATCTATACAACACCATTGAGGTAATCCATTTTGATTATTATAATTTCCAATATCAGAAGTTGTAGGGTTTTTTTCCATAAAATTCTTATATGGCGCATTCACATCAACAACCCCAATCACTTTGTTCTCACACGTCCATTTGTATAATGGTGTCCAGCATTTCTCTTTTTTTACTTCGAGTTTCCATTCTTTAAAATCCATGCACACTTTTTGTTCGAGAACAGAGCCATCAGAACAAAACTTTGAATCTTTAATCGATCCATTTATACAACACTGTTCTAATTCATCGATTTTCCCATTACAATCATTATCTTTGCCATCGCAGATTTCTGATTCTGGTTTTCGGGCATCACAGATCTCTTTTCCCCCCTGACAATATACTTTTCCTTTTTCACAAATTGTCTGGCAGCTAGCTGTATATTCATCAGTAATCCCATTGCAATCATTATCTTTTCCATCACAGATTTCTGTTTGTGGTTTTGGAGCATCACAACTCATTTTTCCATCTACACAATACAAATCACCTTTTCCACATGTTGTCTGGCAGATATCTTTATATTCATCTATAATCCCATTACAATTATCATCTTTAAGATTGCAGATATCTTTTGCACCAGGATGAATTTGTTTTTTCGCATCATCACAATCGTCTTTATTATTCACATGTTTTTTGGGTGCAGGACAGTCTAACACATATTTTTCACTCCCATACCCATCTCCATCATTATCAACATACCATTTGATGGGCTGTGCATATTCATCTGTCTGTCCATTACAATTATCATCAATCTTATTGCATAGTTCTGTGGCTTTAGGATGAATATTTTCGTTTTGGTCATTGCAGTCCCTATGGTCTGTAACATATCTTTTTGGCGGATCAGCTCCATGTGCCACATTAGTAAAAGTACCTACTGGTGCGTTTTCATCAAAACATCTTATATCTCCAAATCCATCATTATCTTTATCTGCACAATAACGTTGGTCCTCAATTCCATACTCACTACAATTTTGTATAGAAACGACGCCTAAAATACTCCCAATAAGAGAGGGGAGGAAATACTTTTGAATTTGAGCGCGTGGTATATTAGTTGCAGTAAGTATTTTTTCTAACATGTTAGTTCCTCCTGATGTTAAGAACTTCATATCTACAATCGGGAAAAAGCGCAAAGATTGGTTTGTATTCTAACTTAATATGTTCACCCACTTTTACTTGTTCTTTTAATTCTTCAACATCGAAACAACCATTTTTTTGATCAATGGTAATATACGAACGCTCATCATAGTACAATGTTTCTGCATCATAATAGGATTTATAAATTCCAATTTCAGTAACTGTTGTATCTTCGATTGTTCGTTGTACGATACAACCATGATATACTGCTCCGCTTACAGCTCCAAAGAATAGAAGACCTAACGCACTTTTTCCAATTTCTTTTAATGTTCGTTGAGTAACCATATTTTTTATTTTTCACCACCCTTTATCTTTTGTTTCATACGGATCTTTGGGGTAAGAGCAATAGCAGCTGCAGGAGACATTACCGCCTTTTTCGTTGGTTGATTCGCTACAGTTGTATGTGCCGCCATTTTTCTCACATTCCTCTGAGGGGGAATATGTTTTACAATTGTTTTCACTCTTATCACAATGCGTCTGTTGTTCATTTTCTTTGCCAGCGCAAGCATTAGAGGAATAATCGCCCGAACTACTAGTTTCACAGCTGAACAGAGTGACAAAGGATGTTGCGATAATTATTTTTTCAAGTGTTTTGTTCATGGTTTTTTCCTCCAATTTCACCATCCTTTCTCTTTTGGTTCTTTTGATGGTTCGTTACAGTAGCAACTACAATAATCATCATTAGATCCACTATCAGGGATATTTTTTGGTTGGGTACAAGAATAACTCCCTCCCTTATTTTCACAGTAAAGATAATCGACTTTATAGGATTCATCTTGGGTAGGGGTGCAAGATACGTAGTCACTATCGGCATTACTTAAATCACCGCATCCTAACGTAGTTGCTAACGTTAAACCCATTACAATTGTTTCAATTGTTTTTTTCATTATTTTCCCTCCACATCTAACAATCTTTCATACAAGTAGGTTCTTTTGGAGTGTATGGTTTTTGACAGTAACATTCACATTCATTTTGCGGCGCCCCTTCTGGTTTACTGCATGACAATGTTTGTTCACCAGTACATTGCAGAGTAGTTTCCATTGTGCAATATTCACGTTTTTCAAATATATCGCAACCTGCTACACCTAGGCTTATTACACTTGTGGCAACATATAAACCTATATTTCTGCCAATAGTACTTACGCCAACATATTTTTGTTCAATTTTATCTTCGAGCATTTTATTTTCCTCCGTTTTATTTTTCTAATCTCTACCAAACATTAGGAATTATTTCGTTTTGTTTGATAGGGGGTATATTATCATAACACGTACAATCCGTTTGCACATACCCTTGTGGTTTATTACAGTAGAGTGTTTGATATGGTGCACAGGTGAGGGTAAATTCTTTAGTGGTCTGCGGATAATTAAACGCATTACAACTCATCATGCTGCTTAACGCAAGTGCTGCTGAGTAAACACCTAGATTCTCTTTGATGTTGCTGTTAAATGCACTCTTTGGTTTAATTTTATTTTCTAACATATTTTATTTCTCCGATTTATTTTTGTAATTCTATTTCGATGCCACCAATCCATTTTGAGGCAAGATTATAGCACAGAGCTGTCAAAATGCCCAAGATGAAAGTGAAAAGCGCATACACAAAAGGAAAAATTAAGACAAACGCGATTTTCATTTGACCAAATCCCGCAGTTATCGGAAGAATCATTAAG
>C687J35174_10012431_pt1 | contig 10400 bp, 10 predicted proteins | sample RifCSPhighO2_01_FD_35174 | JGI IMG/M metagenome (IMG submission 35174)
TATCATGTAGTGCGCTCCGGAAATGCCGTTTTTGCCGGATTAAACGATTCTTCCTTTTTTAAGGAAATTATCGGCTTTATTCAAAGCGGCGATAAAAAATTGGTAGGCGAAAATGAAGATCGGGTAAATATTCTGCTTATCGGAATCGGCGGCGAAGGGCACGAAGGGGGTCTTTTGGCCGACACAATAATTCTTGCCAATATCAAACCGTCTACCAAAGAAGTGGCGCTTTTATCCATCCCGCGCGATCTGACCGTCAATATTCCCGGTTACGGCGACCGAAAAATAAATAACGCCAACGCCTTTGGCGAAACAGATAATCTTCCCGGGGGCGGCGGAATGTTCACGGCCAGAATTTTATCAAATGTCCTGAATACCAGCATCCCCTATTATGTGCGCGTGGACTTTTCCGGATTTAAAAAACTCGTGGATGACGCGGGCGGCGTAAATATTGATGTAGATAAATCCTTTACGGATTACGAGTATCCGACGACTAATTTCGGCTACCAGACAATTTCATTCAAACAAGGTCCCCAAAAGATGGACGGCGACAAAGCCCTGAAATATACGCGCTCCCGCCACGGCAATAACGGCGAAGGCAGCGATTTCGCCCGCTCCCGAAGGCAGCAAAAAGTGATTCTGGCGCTCAAAGACAAGATGCTCTCTTTGAAATTTCTGGCCAATCCGGAAGCGGTGTCCAAGACAGCCGAGGATCTCGGCAATCACATCAAGACCAATTTGAAATTATGGGAAATAATGCGTCTGCGTTCGTACGCTGAAAAAATAGGCGCGGGCTCGGTGGCTTCAAAAGTTTTGGAAAATAACGAAGCCGGAATGCTCAAAGCCGAGACCGGCATAGACGGAGCGTATTTACTGATGCCGCGGGAAAAAGATTTTTCCGAAATCCAGGAATTTTCCAAAAATATTTTCAATTACTCACCCATTTCAAACGAAAAAACGCGTCTTGACATTTTCGCGCCGTACGCGGCGGCCAAAGAAATAGAAAAAGCAAAACACGCGCTTGAACCATGGGGTATTGAAGTTATAGCGCGCCATGAAAAAATTTCAGCAGACCAACTGCAAACCTTGCCGCTTTTGGCTGACTTTTCTTTGGGTAAAAAGCCAAATTCTCTTAAAAAAATTAAAGAAATTTTTCCCAAAGCGCAAAGCCTGCCTTCAAGCATTGAATTGCCCGAACACCCGGCGCAAGATGCCAATAAAAATACTTCTTACGAACAATCAGCGCCCGATTTCTTAATAATAATGGATAAAACCTTATGAATAAACGACCATCCTATTTGGAGTTTCCAAATCTCATCGTTCTCGTCGGGCGGACCAATGTTGGCAAATCCGCCCTTTTTAATCGAATCATCGGCGATCACAAGGCCCTGGTCGCGCAAGAAGCGCATTTGACGAGAGATCTCAATATCCAGCCGGCTATTTGGGAAAATACTGATCTCACTTTCGCGGACACGGGCGGAGCCGACCTTGAAAGAAAGGATGAAATAGACGAAGCAGTGTGGAAAAAAATCGGCGAAGTGCTTGAAAATTCATCCATTATAATATTTGTCACCGATGTAAGGCAAGGCCTGTCGCCTTTTGAAAGAGACTGGATCAAAGACCTTCAAAAATACCATAAACCGATAATCGTGGCGGCTAATAAATCCGATTCCGGAAATTTGCGAAGCCTGGCCGCAGAATTTTATCAATTGGGCGTGGAGTCCGTGCTTCCGACCTCGGCCCTGACCGGCAGCGGCATCGGCGATCTGCTTGACGCGGTGGTTAAAACAATCAAACCAAATCCGCCGGAAGAGAAATCCGACAAACCGATTATGCGCCTGTCAATAGTGGGTAAAACAAATGTCGGAAAATCATCGCTCGTCAATTCTCTTTTGGGCGAGAGCCGGATGATTGTTTCGGAAATCCCCCACACCACGCGCGAACCGATTGATTCACACATTGAATGGGATGAAAAAGCGATCACCTTGATAGACACGGCCGGATTGCGCCGCCGCGCCAAAATGGCGACCAAGACGGAAAGCATCGGCGCCACCCGCACCTGGCGCGCCATAGGACGATCCGATGTTGTTTTATTCATGTTTGACGCGGCTTCTGAAATTACGGCGCAAGACAAAAGGATCGCCGGCATGATCCACGAAAGCCGGAAACCGATGATTGTCGTCGCCAACAAATGGGACCTGATTCCGGACAAAACCTCAAAAACAATGGAAAAATTCAGAGACTTTTTCGGCCGGCAATTTCCTTTCCTGAAATGGGCGCCGATGATTTTTATTTCCGCCAAAACCGGTCTGCGCGCCAAAGATATTTTTCAAAAATCACTGGAAGTTTTCAGCGAATCAAAAAAAATAATCCAAGAAGAAGATCTGACCAGATACTTGCGCAGGCGAATGCCCCCGAGCGGAAAAATTCCCCTTCGTTTTTACGGAGTAAGGCAAACTTCCAATACTCCGCCATCGTTTGAAATAAATGTCCAAACCAAGAAAAAGCTGCCCGGATCTTTTTACGCTTATATGGAAAATCGCATCCGCGAACAATTCGGATTTGAAGGATCGCCGATTATTATAAACGCCAAGCCGGAGTCAAAATAATAATATTTTTAAATTTATGAAAATCATCGTCGGTCTGGGCAATCCGGGAGACGCTTACGAACATACCCGCCATAATGCCGGCTTTATGGCGCTTGATTTTGCGCGCGATCATTGGGGAAAAGATTCGCGATTTGGAAATTGGTCGTTTGTTAAAAAATTCAACGCGGAAGCATCCGAAGGAAAAATCGGACGCAAAAAAATAATTCTCTTGAAGCCGCAGACCTTTATGAACGAATCGGGGATGTCCGTAAAAGCCGCGCTTTTCTTTTATAAAATACAAACCGGCGATTGCATAATCGCTTACGATGATATTGACCTGCCTTTCGGGAGCATTAGGTTGCGTCTGGGCGGATCATCCGGCGGGCACAAAGGCATTCAATCAATAATCCGGCAGATCGGCACGGAAAATATATCCCGCCTCCGCATCGGCATCAATCCCAATCACAAAAAAATCCCTGACGCCAAAACATTCGTCTTGAAAAAATTCTCCAAAGAAGAACAGATGAAATTGCCGGAAATTTTTAAAAATTGCGAACAAGCGCTTGCTATGGCCTGCGCCGACAGCTTCTCAAAAGCGATGAATTTATACAATAGTTAGGTTCCTTTTCCCTCGCCCTTCCGGCAAGCGCAGAGATCGCAATCCGCCATAGGCGGATTACTTTTCCGACTAATGCTTTGATTCGCGCGTAGGAGGGGTTGCACAAATCTCAGCAACCTGCGCGGAAGGACGATGAAAAAGGCTTTATTTCTTTAAAAAATGCTGTTTTTATTGGTAATAATTCAATATACTTCATCTTATGAAATTTGTCAAGGGGTCTCTACCCGCCATGATTGATGCGCTGGAGCAAGGCCGAAAAATCCTTAAAAAAGCCAAAATCGAGCAGTCCGGCCTTGAAAGCGAGCTGATTCTATCCGCGGTCATCCGAAAGCCGCGCGAATTTATTTATACCCATCCCGAATACGCTCTCTCGCGCTCCGAAGAACGCGATTTCGTAAATTTTATAAGGCGCCGGGCCAAACGCGAACCAATGGCTTATATTTCAAGATTTAAAGAATTTTACGGTCTGGCATTTTCTGTCAATAAAAATGTTTTGATTCCGCGGCCGGAAACCGAGGAATTGGTTGATCTGGCTTTGGAAGAAATAAAAAAAATCCAAAAAGCCGGAATTAAAAATATGGATATAATTGATATCGGCACCGGCTCCGGCGCAATCATTATTTCCATTTTAAAATCTCTAAATGATTCAAGATTCAAGATTCCCCGGCCTCGCCAAGGCGAAGCCGAGGGCGGGCAAGTTTCAAGTTTCATCGCAATTGACTCGTCAAAAAGAGCATTGACGGTCGCCCAAGAAAATGCCAAACAGCTCGGAGTTTTACGAGGCATTCAATTCCTCCACGGAAATCTCATTCAACCGGTCGTCGATCAGCTCAATGCCTATAAGCTAAAAGCTAAAAGCTATGAGCTAATTTTGGCCAACCTCCCCTATCTTACGACCTCTGAAATGAAGAATCTCCAGCCGGAGGTGCGATATGATCCGCGCCAAGCTTTGGACGGAGGCAAAGACGGACTTGATGTTTACCGCGTTTTTTTCAAACAACTGATGAAAATTGAAAATAATCCGTTCACGGCTATTTGCGAAATCGCTCCCGAACAAAAAAACAAGCTCTTGAAAATCGCTAAGGCATATCTTCCTCAAAGCGAAACAAAATTTTTTAAAGATAATTCCTGTCGCACGCGATTTACGGCAATCAAAAGCCGGCCCCGTTAACCAGGGCCGGCTTTCCTATTTTTCAAATCTTTACGATAACAAATTTTTGACAATCTGACTGATGATTTTGCCGTCCGCCCTTCCTTTAGCGCGCGCCACCGCTTCTTTCATTACTTTCCCAAAATCTGCGGCGCTGCTTGCTCCCAAGTCGCTGATTGTTTTTTGAACCAGCGTTTTAACCTCGTCTTCGGCCATAGCTTGGGGAAGATAATTNTGCAAAATCGCCAATTCCTGTTTTTCCTTTTCCGCCAAATCGTTCCGTCCGCCCAGCGAATAAGCGGCGATTGAATCATTCCGCTTTTTGGCTTCCTTGCGGATAATCTCAATGATTTGCGCGTCATCAAACGACCCTTTGCCGCCTCCGGCGAGCTTCGCCTCCGGCGAGCCGCCCGAGGATATTTCCGCGTTCATCAAGGCAGCCTTAACCATTCTGACGACGGATAGCTTCAATTCATTTTTAGCTTTGAGCGCCGTTTTAAATTCTGCTTCCAAATTTTCACGAAGAGACATAAAATATTTTATTTTGTATTGCTCCGCACCGAGATGCGGCTGGCTGTTCCCTTTTTCTGGGGACGAAAAAATTTTCCCGACTTGCCTTGAAATTCCAAAGGAAGTTTTCCGATTTTACGAAGATATTCTTTTTCCTCGGACAATTTCTTCCTGCGAATAGCGCTGGCTCGACGGATCGCATCGCTTTTCGGTTCTTCGTAGAATCTCCTTTTCTTCAAATTGATCAAGACGCGGCTTTCCATCATCCGCTTGCTAAAACGGCGCATAAAAGCCTCCATTGATTCAGTCTGTTTGCGTTTTACCTCTACTGCCATTGATTCACCTTCCTTTCTTTTCCGCCAGAGGCGGATCCGCCTCTGGCGGAAATGTTAATTAAAAATTAATTACTGCGCTTCAATGTGAAGCAAAATCCTTATTTTGTCAAGCCGCTTTCTTTTAAATCTTTTACCAATACGCCGTATGCTTGCACGCGCTTTTTAACTTCTTCCACCGCTTTCCTGAAATCCAAAAGCTCCTGGGCGCCTGCGTCCATATCGCGCAGCATTATTGTTTCGTCCACTATTTCCTTTTGACCGAGAATCAGCACGAATTTAGCCGCTTTTTTATTGGCTATTTCCAGCTGGTTTTTAAGATTGCTCTTAGAAAGAGCCGATACCACGGACATTCCTTCGTTAGTCAACGCATCAATCAATCCGAGGCATTTGCGACGCGCCTTTTCTCCCAATTGGCAAATAAAAATGTCGGGACGCGCCTTTTGAATCTGCCTGTCAATAAGTTTGAGGCTGATCCTTTCTAAGCCTAAAGCCGCGCCAATGGCCGGGGTATATCTTCCACCCAAATCTTCGGCCAATCCGTCGTAACGGCCGCCGCCGCCCAAAGACATTTGAGCTGCTTCCTGATCCCCTTCAGCCCAGACTTCAAAGGTGGTTTTCGTATAATAATCAAGCCCGCGCACAATCCGCGGATTAAGCACATAAGGAATATTCACTTCGTCGCAATATTCCAAAACGCGCGTAAAGTGCGTGCGGCAATCTTCGCAAAGATGATCCACGATTTGCGGTCCGGAAGATGCGACAGTCTGGCAGCCTTCTTCTTTGCAGTCAATTATGCGCATCGGATTTTTTAGCAACCGTTTTTTGCAGTCTTCGCAAAGCATAGAGCGCTTGGAACGCGCGTACTCTTGGAAAGCTTTTATGAATTTCGCGCGGCATTCCGGATGGCCGTTGGAATTGATCTGAATTGATACGGGGATCCCCAATTTTTTGAAAAATTGGTTGGTCATTAAAAGAATCTCCGCGTCAATAATCGGATCAATTTCGCCGATCGCTTCAAAGCCGAATTGATGAAATTGCCGATAGCGGCCGGCTTGGGGGCGATCATAGCGGAAAAACGGCCCATTGTACCACGCGCGCACCGGCTGCATTTCCCTGATCATTCCGTGCTCAATGTATGACCGGATAATGGGCGCTGTGCCTTCGGGGCGCATTGACACATTGTCCCCGCCTTTATCGGTAAAAGAGAACATTTCCTTTTCCACGATATCCGAATGCTCGCCCACGGAACGGACGAAAAGATTGGTATCTTCCAAAATCGGCGTTTCAATGTATTCGTATCCGAAAGACCGCGCGAGCTTTTCGGCCGTTTTATTGATCAGATCCCAGCGCGCGTCTTCCTGCGGCAGGACATCTTTCATTCCGCGAATAAGCTGATAAGATTTCGGTTTTGGTTTTCGCATACCCAGTAGTAGAACTTTGACAATTAGTTTCTAATAAATTTTCTTAGTTTTGATTATTGATTTTTTTAAATAATCTTTAGTTTAATTTTTATCATTTTTGCCCGAGTGATGAAAATCAAAGTTTCACTACTGGGCATAATAATTTATTTAAGGATTTATATTGGCGTTATTAAAATTATATTGATAAAGCGGGGAAGAAAATATTGCCGCCCGATTAACGGGCCAGGCACGCACCCAGGCGCGGCCGATTATATTTTTCTTGGGGATCGGCCCAATAGCGCGTGAATCAAGGGAGGCGCTCCTATTGTCTCCCATAACAAAATATTCGCCGCTTTCCAATACTCGATGAAAAAAACCGCTCGTCGCCAAAGATTCTTCCAAATACGGCTCTTTTAAAATAAATCCGTCCGGATGTTCGGCATTGCTGATTTTCACCTGCCCGTTTTCAATGTCTATTGTCTCGCGCGGCAAGCCAATGATCCGTTTGATATAAAAATCTGACTGAAGCTTCGGGTGCAAAACGACCACTTCTCCGCGCTCGGGTTCGCGGAAACGATACGATATTTCATCAACGATTAAATATTCGCCGTCATGGTAATTCGGCTCCATGGAAGCGCCTTTGACTGAAAAAGGCTGGATTAAAAAAAAGCGCACCGGCAAAACTATGGCTAAAGACAAAACCACTATTTTGACAATGTCAAAAAGAAAGAGCCAGACTTGCCTGAAAACCGGCTCTTCGGGACTATTTAAATTAGGCAAATTCGGCTCTTGATTTTGAATTTCCGGCTTTATTTCTTCAAACATAACTAAGATTAAAAAATTTCTTAAACAATGGGCGGTATAGGATTTGAACCTATGGCCCTTGCAATGTGAATGCAATGCTCTACCGCTGAGCTAACCGCCCGGAACCTGTCTGTCGACAGGCAGGTACGCCCACTATTGTACCACAAAATATTATTTTAACGCAAATTTTATTTGTTTAAGCGCTTTTTGCCAAGCGACAAACGATAAAAGCACGCATTTGAGCCTGGCCGGATTCGGCCTGATTCCCAAAATTTTGAGAAATTTGCCTTCCGTCAGGCTCCGGGCGCCAGCCAAAGACTTGCCTTTTAAAGCATCGGTCAATATGGAAGCGCCGGCTTGCGAAAGCGCGCAGCCCTCTCCGGAAAATTTAACATCTGTAATTTTTCCTTTTTTAACCACTATTTGCAGTCCAATTTCGTCCCCGCACAAAGGATTGGCTTCTTTGATCTCAACGGTCGGCTTTTTGAGCTTCCCGAAATTATGCGGATTCTTCCAATGGTCAAGAATCAAATCCCTATACAAATCTGACATAAATATTTTCCAATACTTTTACAAAATAGTCAATATCTTCCTTCGTATTGTACGCCGAAAAGCTGATTCGCGCACAGGCCGGAATGCCTAAAACTTTCATCAACGGCATCGCGCAATGATGGCCGGAGCGAATGGCAATCCCCTTTTCGTCCAAGAGCGAGGCCAAATCGTGCGCGTGTATTTTTCCCAGATTAAAACAAATCACTCCCACTCTTTTTTGCGCAATTTTCGGTCCATAAATAACAATTTCTTTTATTGCCAATATTTTTTTCAAAGCATACGCGGTAAGCTCTCGCTCATATTTTCGGATACGATTAATCCCCAACTTGTTTAAATAATCAATGGCAACGCCCAAGNCCGATAACGCCCTCAATGTTCGGCGTGCCGGCTTCAAATTTCTGCGGAACTTCATTGAATTCCGGCATTTTGTCAAAACTTACNTGTTTTATCATTTCTCCGCCCCCCAAAAACGGCGGCATAATTTCTAATAATCCTTTCTTTGCCCATAAAACGCCNACACCGGACGGCCCCATCATTTTGTGAGACGAAAAAACAAAGAAATCACAACCGAGCTTTTTGACATCAACCGGCATATTGGGAACGCTCTGCGCTCCGTCAACCAAAACAGCCGCACGGAATCTTTTCGCTATTTTAACAATTCTTTCAATCGGATTAATAACACCCAAAACATTGGAAGCGTGGACAACGCCGATCAATTTTGTTTTCTTATTTAAAAGTTTTGGCAAGGTTTTTAAGTTCAATTCGCCATTTTTCGTTATTGGGATGTACTTTATAATCGCGCCTGTTTCTTTTGTTAGAATCTGCCACGGTACGATATTGGCGTGATGCTCCATTTGCGAGAGTATTATTTCATCGCCTTTTTTAATATTTGCCCGCCCCCAGCTATGCGCAACCAAATTTATGCTTTCGGTCGCATTGCGAGTAAAAATAATTTCACTGCTGTCGTTCGCCTTGATGAATTTTGCGACTTTTTCCCGCGCCTTTTCAAAGTCAGCCGTGGCAATTTCTGAAAGAGTATGAATGCCCCGATGAATATTGGCATTGCCGGTTTTATAAAAATTTGAAACCGCTTCAATCACCTGTTTCGGCTTTTGCGCTGTCGCGGCATTATCAAAATAAACCAAAGGATGGCCATTGATTTTCTGATTTAAAATAGGAAAATCTTTGCGAATATTTTTCATATTGTCATCCTACCGATCCCTCCATTTCCAATAATATTAACCTATTTAATTCAATCGCGTATTCCATTGGCAATTCTTTGACAATCGGCTCAACAAAACCGGAAACAATCATCGCAAGCGCCTCTTGCTCGCTCAAGCCTCTTGTACGCAAATAAAAAATCTGATCATCCGATACGCGGCCGGCGGTCGCCTCGTGCCCGGCGCTCACATCCTGCTCGTAAATTTCAAGATGCGGATATGTCTTGGCAATTGATTGATCGTCCAATATCAGCGAATCGCAGCGCACATGGGTCTTCGCGCCCTTGGCGCCCTTGGCGATTTTCACCAGCCCGCGATAAATCCCCTGCCCTCCGCCGCGGCAAATGCTTTTACTTACCACAGTGGAAGAAGTATCGGGCGCGCCGTGATAGATTTTGGCACCCGTATCTTTGATCTGCCCGGGACCGGCAAAAGCGATGTTGAGGTGATCCGCTCGCGCCCCCCGGCCGACCAAATAGCTCGCCGGATAAAGCATGGTGATGCTACTCCCCATTGAGCCGCCCACCCACTCAATGCTGGCGTTTTCCCCGACAATCGCTCTTTTAGTGTTTAAATTATAAACATCTTTGGACCAATTTTGCACCGTAGTATACCTGACTTTCGCGTTTTTCTTTACAAAAATTTCCACCACGGCCGAATGCAGAGATTGTTCCGAATACTGCGGCGCCGCGCATCCTTCAATATAATGAATCTCCGAACCTTCCTCGGCAATAATAAGCGTATGTTCAAATTGCCCCGATCCTTTGGTGTTCATCCAAAAATAAGTCTGCACCGGCAAATCCACTTTCACGCCCTTAGGCACGAATACGAAACTCCCCCCGCTCCAGACGGCGCCGTGCAAAGCCGAAAATTTATGATCCCCCATCGGCACGCACTTGGTCATAAAATATTCTTTCACAATATCCGGATACTTTTTGACCGCCGTATCCATATCGCAAAAGATTATGCCTCGCGCTTCATATTGATCTTTCAATTTATGATACACGGCTTCGGACTCAAATTGCGATACCTGTCCTGCCAAATATTTTTTTTCCGCTTTCGGAATCCCCAGTTTGTCATAAACTTGCTTGATTTCCTTCGGGACATTTTTCCAATCTTTCGCTTTTTTGGCTCCCGGTTTGATATACATCGCTAATTTATTAAAATCCAATTTTGAGAGATCCGGCCCCCAATTCGGCATCGCCTTTTTCTCAAATATTTC
>C687J35174_10012432_pt1 | contig 10399 bp, 6 predicted proteins | sample RifCSPhighO2_01_FD_35174 | JGI IMG/M metagenome (IMG submission 35174)
CCAACACAGGCTGGTGGTGCCACGACGATTGGCACCGGTCGCGATCATCAGCGTCACTAGCGGCAATTCATCTTCGCTGAGCAAATCCACCCGAACAGTACCGCCGTTCAATGGGACGGCGGTGCGCACAATCAAGGGGTAATCCACCACAAACTGCGAAGGCAGGATTTGTGTGCTCCATACCGCACCTCGTTCCAGAACCACACGTCCCTGCTCGCTGCGCAGATCGCCAAGGAAAAAATCGGTAAGGCGCACATGGGGAAACCCGAGCAAGCATTCCGGACCGTCGAGCATCGCATCCAGGTACTGGTCGTGACTCATGTTGACGATAGTGGAACCGGTAAATTCGCGTCCGCTGGGTTGGTAATCGCTGCTGGGCAATGCCCCTTGCGGTGCCCCCTCACCCAACCACACATGGACAAAACCATTTTCCTCGCGCACCGCAAAGGCACGCGCGGCATAACGTGCAGGTACGCGCTCATCGGCATGCAGATTGGGGATCTGCGTGCAGCCACCACTGGCGCCATCAAAGGTCCAGCCGTGATAACCGCATTGCAGGCCGGACTCGACGACTCGCCCCAGAGCCAGCGGCACCCGCCGATGTGGGCAACGGTCTTCCAAGGCAAAGGCTTGGCCGGCCGCGTTTCGGAACAGCACCAACTCCTCGCCGGCAAAGGCCACGGCCAATGGCGTTTGATCATTCACGGCCTCGCAAAGCGCCATGGCCCACCAGCCTGGGGTCATCATCGGGCTGCCTCTTTGTTATTGGTCTTGGGCAATTGCGTTGAACGCAGTCAGCGCTAACGGTAGTGCTTAGTGGTGGATAGAGCAAACATAATTCGACAGTTTTTTATTTTCTGTCGATATTTTTTAACCCAGCATAAAAAGGCAAAATTCAGGCATCAAGCCGAAACATTTCGGCTTAAAGAGCACATTTCAGCTTGATAAGCGACCTCCAAATGGACATTTCTTCTTTATCTGATCATGTTTTAATGAAAAATAGCTAGCGAGCAATCCATAAGCCTGATTACCATTAGCTTGCTCATTGACTCCAAGGTGCGCTGACGATGACCCAATCCACCCTCGGCTTTGTCCTCCATGACGTTGCCCGCTTGATGCGTAAGCGCTTTGAACAATGGGCTCGCGCAGCCGGTCTCACGCGCTCGCAATGGCAAGTCCTGGCCAAGCTGTCGATTCATGAGGGCATCCACCAGAAAGGCCTGGCAGACCTGTTGGAAATCGAGTCGGTCACCCTGGTGCGCTTGCTGGACAAGATGCAGGAGCGCGGATTGATCGAACGCCGTAACCACCCCACCGACCGCCGATACTCCTTGCTGTTTCTCACCCCGGCTGCCCATCCGCTACTGCAGTTCATGCGCACCATCGGCGAACAAACCCGACAAGAAACCATGGCGGATTTCTCCATTCAGGAGCACGACCAATTGCTGCAGTACCTCGAACGTATGCGTGAACACTTGCTGACAGCCTGCGGCCAGCCCGTGGATGAGCTCACAGGCTGTGCAGCAAGCGAGGTGAAGCATGGCTGAGCCGACATTGCAGCGCCCTGCCGTGCACGCTGAAGCCCGACCGCTCGAGCCAGCTGAAAAACCCCAGATGCAGGCGACCGAGGCTTCGGCCCTTGATGGCCATGCTGAAGAACCGGCTGACGCGGCACGCCAACGCTGGCGCATCGGCCTGTTTTTGCTGGCACCTATCAGTGTCGTGGCCTGTGCTGCCTGGTATGTGTTGGGTGGCCAGATCGTAAGCACCGACAATGCTTATATCCAGGCCGAGCGTGTAGGGGTTTCCACCGATGTCGCCGGAATCGTCGCGGCTATTGAAGTCAGTGACAACCAAAGCGTGAGCAAAGGCCAAGTGTTGTTCCGTCTCAAGCCCGAGCCCTTTGAAATCGCCGTGGCCAGTGCCAAGGCGCAACTGGAAAACGCGCGCAATCAGATCCTTTACCTCAAGGCCAGCTACAACCAATCGCTGGCCGAGATCGCCCAGGCTGAAGCCAAATTGCCCTTTTACCAGACCAATCTGCAACGGCTGGAAAAGCTGGTCAGCGTTGCCGCCGTATCCAGGACTGTCTACGACGACGCCCACCAGGACCTCGACAATACCCGTCAGCAGGTGGCGGTCGCCAAGGCCCAGGCCGCGGCGGCGCTGGCTCAACTGGGTGGGCGTCTGGACAGACCTCTGGAGTTGCATCCGTCCTACTTGCAAGCGCTGGCGGCACTGAATGAAGCCGAACGCAACCTGCGAAACTCCGTGGTCATCGCCCCATTCGACGGCGTCGTCACCAACGTTGACTCGCTGCAAGTGGGTGCGTATCTGCAACCACCCCAATCGGGCTTTAGCCTGGTGTCCAGCGAGCAGCTGTGGGTGGCTGCGTCACCGAAAGAGACCGAGCTGACCAACGCTCACATCGGCCAGGGCGTAACCATTGAGGTAGACACTTATCCGGGTGTCACCTGGCATGGCACCGTGGAAAGCATCAGCCCAGCATCCAGTTCGAGCTTCTCCCTGTTGCCGGCCCAGAACACCACGGGCAACTGGGTGAAGGTTGTGCAGCGCATTCCGGTGCGGATCCATATCGACGATGCTGCCGGCAAACCCGCGCTGCGCCATGGCATGAGCGCCGTGGTCGATATCGATACCGGCACGGCACGTGGCCTGCCGAAGCCGCTGGCAAACCTGTTCGCACGCCATCATGAGTGAAGTATCCGGACCACTTCCGCCATCGCCGTTGCGGGTACTGATCACCTTGTGTGTGGTGCTGGCGGTGGTCATGCAGGCGCTGGACACCACCATCGCCAACGTCGCCCTGCCCTATATGCAGGGCAGCGTATCGGCCAGCGCCGATCAGATTAACTGGGTGCTGACCTCGTACATCGTCGCCACCGCCATCATGACGCCGCCCTCGGCTTTCCTGGCCCGGCGCTTCGGTCGCAAACGCGTGTTGCTGTGGTCGATCCTGGGTTTTGTATTGGCGTCGGTGCTCTGTGGCATTGCCCGCTCCCTGGAAGAAATCATCCTGTTTCGCCTGCTGCAAGGGGTGGCCGGGGCGGCGTTGGTGCCATTATCGCAAGGCATCCTGCTGGATATTTACCCGCAGAAAGAACGAGGGTCGGCAGTGGCGCTGTTCGGGGTATCGGTCATGGTCGGCCCGGTATTGGGGCCGATGCTCGGCGGCTGGCTGACGGAACACCTCAGTTGGCGCCGGGTGTTCTTCATCAACCTGCCTATCGGGTTGCTGGCCTTCATCGGCATGACCCGCTTCATTCGTGAAACCCCGGCCGACAGGACCGCACGCCTGGACTGGCTGGGCTTTAGCTCCCTCAGCGTGGCCATCATGTCGATTCAACTGTTCCTCGACCGCGGCGAACAACTGGGCTGGTTCGACTCGGGGGAAATCATCCTGGAAGCGCTGGTGGCAGCCATCGCTTCGTACATTTTCATCGTCCACACCTTCACCCACGACAAGCCCTTTATCAGCCTGAAGCTGTTCAAGGATCGCAATTACTCGGTGGCGGTGGTGTTTATCTTCATCATCGGCATCACCTACCTGGCCTCGCTGGCATTGATGACACCCTACCTGCAAACCCTGATGGGCTACCCGGTTCTCACCGCCGGCATGGTCATGGGGCCGCGCGGCCTGGGGACGATGCTGAGCATGTTTCTTGCCGGGAAGATCATCGGAAAAGTCGATATTCGCTGGATACTGTTTTGCGGCCTGGTGTTGTCCGCCTGGTCGATGTACATGATGACCGGTTGGACACCGGCCGTGTCCATCGACACCATCGTCTACGTCGGCTTTATCCAGGGCGCGAGCCTGGGCCTGTTGTTCGTCCCGCTGACCACCATCGCCTTTACCACCCTGCCCCCGCATTTGCGTGGCGAAGCCACGGGCCTGTACAACCTGTCACGCAATGTCGGTTCGAGCGTTGGCATCTCGATCGTCACGGTGCTGCTGGCGCAAAACACCCAGATCAACCATGCCGAAATCGGCGCCTACGTGACGCCATTCAACCGCCTGTTCGATGCCTGGCCTGTCAACAACCAGCTCAATCCACTGACCGCCAGCGGGCGTGCAGCCCTGGATGGCTTGATCACTGTTCAAGCCAGCTGGGTGGCTTACCTGGATGACTTCAAGCTGCTGATGTGGTTATCCATTGGCGTCATACCGCTGCTGCTGATATTCAGGACTGCGAAGTATCAAGCCAATCAGGCCTCGTAGCGAAAACGCCCCACCGCTACGTTCAGCTCATCGGACAGTTCGCGCAAGGACACCACGGCTCCGGATACCTGATGGGTGATCGCATCACCCTCACCGGCCATGCGCGCGATGTGCTCGACGTTGGCCACGATGCCCCGCCCGCCCTCGCTCTGCACGCTCACCGCATCGGCAATCCGGTCCACCCCACGCGTGGAGTCACCGACCAGTTCCGTCGCCTGTTGCAGGGTACTTTCCAACTCACTCAGCAACCGGCCGCTGTCCTCAAGTGCCACGGTGCCCGCACTCAATGCCTGGTCGACGATCCCGGACTGGTTCTCCAGCTTCAACGTCAACTGGTTGATCGAGTTGGCTGCGAGCGCCGAGCGTTGTGCCAGGTTACGCACTTCGTCGGCCACCACGCTGAAACCGCGCCCGCTCTCACCAGCCCTCGCGGCCTCGATCGCCGCGTTGAGCGCCAGCATGCTGGTTTGCGCGGAAAGGTCCTTGACCTGACCGATGCTGGCGGTGATTGCTGTCGTGCTTTCGACAAAATCGCCCACCGAGCCGCGGATGGCGGAGAAGGCATGGCGCACGCTGTCGATTTTCTCGAGTAGTCGCGACAAGGCCAAGTGCCCATCTTGCGCACCACGCAAACTGGCTTCGGCGCAGCTGCGCAGACTTTCAGCATGACTGGAGATTGCCGCAATGCCGTCGCTCATCTGCTCGATCGTCATCGACACCGCGCCCACCGCACCGGCCTGCGCCGTGGAGCTTTGCGCCACGCGCGCCGAAGTACCCACCAGCTCCTCCGCCGACGCGCCGACTGACGCTGCGACTCCGGCAACCTGGCGCATCGCCTGCTGAAAGCTATCAATGAGTTCGTTGAATGCCTGGGCCGTGTGGGCCACCTCATCTCGGCCCATGACCCGCACGCGTCGGGTCAGGTCGCCATCGCGCAACTCGATCGATGCCTGTTCGATTTCCCGGATAGGCCTGAGGATCTGGGCACGCAACAAAAGACTGACGATGACGGCGAGTACGCTGGCGCCGAGTAATACCGCAACCAACATCCGTGACACCTGGCGTTGCATAGTGCCGGCCTCGGCAAAGGCGCCAGAGGTCAGCTGCGCCTGCAGTCCCAGCAAACGATTGAATTGACCTTGCAGACCATTGTTGTCGGCGCGCACCCTTCCCAGCAGCGAGGCCGCCTGTATTTGGTCACTCAAGGCCGCGCGCTTGAAATCGGCAAGGCCTTCGCCGACCACGCCGGCCTGTTCTTGCACGGCGCGGTAGAGTTCTTTCTCCTCCTCACCCAGACGCGTCTCGCGAGCCACCTTGTCCAACCCGGCTCGCATGTCGTCGACACTGGCCTGCATGTCTTCCAGATAGGATTCCAGCTCCTCGGCAGAAGCCTGCCCATTGGATTCAAGGATGCGTGCGCCTATGGCATAGGCCCCGACCATTGCCGCCTGCGACGCAGACGCGGTTTCCAGTACCTGGCGATACTGCTGGAAACGCAACTGGTCGATTTCCTCGATCACAGCCTGTTGCCTGGCCAGCCCATGATAGGCAAGGCCCGAAACAACCAATAAAGCGATAACAAATAATGCGGGCAGCACAAAGAGCTTGGCGCCGATTGAATAGCCTTTGAGAAATGACATTCTGATTACCGTTTTTGTTTTTATAGGAAATGACAGGCCAACATCAGCTCCATCATATTCTCTATACGGTATCTCATTCTACTATCAGAATGTTAGATGATACCTCAAATGGTTATCAGCACCTTCACGTTGGATAAACTAAAGCAATACAGGACCATCAAACTGTCCACTCCGTGATATTGGCCAAGGCTCCCCCGTGCTCCACGTAGATACTGAACAAATGCCCTGATCCTGGAGCGTTGTTCAACATTTCCATCGGAATGTCGTGACGTGCGCTGGTGATGTACAAGGTGTCACGGTCTTCACCACCGAAAGCCAGGTCCGTCGGCCCTGGAATCGGCAAACCAATCATTCGATCAATGCTGCCGTCTTCGGCAAATCGAACCAGGCTCCAACCGTCGCGCAATGTGGTCCAAACACCCCCCTCTCGATCAAGGGCCAGTCCGCTCAGCCGCCCCGACCCTTTGGGCAACGTGGCCAAGCGCCGAACATTCACACTGCCTGCCTGCACGACGTAGACCGACCCGGTTTCCGGCCCGATTGCGTAAAACGCCTGCCCACGCTCATCCCAGCACATTGACGTGATGTTTTCCTGTAACTCCCAGGACAAGCGCAGATCACCATGCCGGTTCAACTCTCCCACCTTGCAGCCGGTGTGGCTCGCCAGGCACGCCCAGACACTGCCGTCAGGTCGACTACAAAGCCCCAAGAGGCTCTTGCCGGGCCAGTCGGGCAACAGGTTCTAAGATGGGTGCTGCTGCCTGTGATGATGCAGGTTGAACAGTAGGCTTGCGGCGGCTCACCCTATCCACCAGGTAAACCAGCCCGTGATAGTCGATCCCACTATGTTGGGACAAGCCTATCTCACACGTGCGGCTGGTGGAGATGCCTTCGTCGCAGATTTGCACCGCCGCTTTGAGGTTGCGCAGCGCGTGGGTGTTCAGTTCGGGGGTGGTGAAACCCTTGTCACCGGCAAAACCGCAGCAATGGATGCCCTCAGGTATGACCACCTGCTTGGCACAACGCCGGGCGATGTCGATCAGCGCTTGGGCCTCGCCAAGGTGCTGAGTGCTGCAAGTGACATGCACGGCGATCGGTGAGGCCTGAGGCTCGAACTCTAGACGGTCGAGTAGATAGGTACGAATGAAGCGCACCGGGTCAAAGATATCGAGTCGTTCATCCGCCAGGCCCTGCATCAACCGTAGGGTGCAAGGGCTGGTGTCGCAGTAGATTGGGTCGAGCCCGCCGCGACTGGCCTTGAGTAAGGCGTCTAGGGCTTCCTGGCGCTTGTGCTCGGCCTGTTCGGCGTAGCCCTTAGAAACAAAGGGTTGGCCGCAGCAGAGCGCGTTTAGGTCGTCCGGAAAAATCACTTGGTAGCCGGCCTTTTCCAGCAGGGCACAGGTCTTGTCGAATAGCGATTGCTGCTCCTGATCCTTCGCTGCCGGGCCCATGACACGGGACACGCAGGCGGCCAGGTACACCACCCGTGGGCGCTCATCCTGTGTGGCAGGCTTGGGTAGCTGCAGACGCTGTACGGGCTGCGGCATCGCCGGTGTCCACTGGGGTAGTTTACCCTGGCTGACCTTAGTCAGAGCCGCTGTGCTCTTGGCGAACAGCTGCGTGCCCAGCATCCGGTGTGCGGTGTTGGCCACATACAACGTGAAGCGGGCCCCCAGCACGGCCGAGGCAAAATGCTCAGCCAGCCAGTTAGCCGCCCGGGGGCTATCCGCCTGTATGCCGCGCAGTTTTCTGATCAGATCGCCGGTATTGATACCTACCGGGCAGCGCTGAGCGCAGAGGCCGGTGGCTGCGCAAGTGTCGAGACCGTGGCGCTGGTAGGCATGCTCCAGCTCACGGGTATCGATACCAGCACGCTTTTTTNCCTGGATGTCGCGCCAGATGACGATACGCTGACGGGGGGTCAGCGTCAGGCCGTTGGACGGGCAAACCGGCTCGCAGAAACCACATTCAATGCACTTGTCGACGATGTCGTCGGCGGCCGGCATCGGTTTGAAGTTTTTCAGGTGGATTTGCGGATCTTCAGACAGCACCACATCGGGGTTGAGAATGCCTCGAGGATCAAGAAGGCGCTTGATTTTCCACATCAGCTGGTAGGCTTCAGTGCCCCATTCGAGCTCGACGAAAGGCGCCATATTGCGCCCGGTGCCGTGCTCGGCCTTGAGTGCGCCGCCGTATTCCACGGCGACCAGCTGGGTCACGTCGCCCATAAACGCTTCGTAACGAGCCACCTGGAGCGGGTCATCGAAACCTTGGGTGAAAACGAAATGCAGGTTCCCTTCAAGGGCGTGGCCGAAAATAATCGCCTCGTCGTAACAATGTTTGTCGAATAATTCGAGCAGCCGGTTAACGCCTTCGGCCAGCTTTGCGAGCGGAAAGGTCACGTCCTCGATAATCACCGTGGTCCCCGGCTGGCGCACGGCTCCAACTGCCGGGAAGGTGTCCTTGCGGATCCGCCAGAGCTGGTTGTAGACCACCGGGTCGTCACTGAAGTCGACCTGTTTCTCCACCGGGAAATGCACGATGGCGGCCATGACTTGCGCCAGTTGCTCCTGCAGCAGCGCAGCGCTCGCGGCACGTGACTCAATCAACAGGGCACAGGCACCAGCAGAGAGTTCACGTACCCACGCGGGCATGCCGGCCATGTTCTCCACCGAGCGCAGGCTGCGTCGATCGAGCAGCTCCACAGCCGCGACAGGCTGTTGCTTTAGCACCGGTACCGCATTGCAGCAGGTCCCGACGTCGGGAAAGACGATCAGCGCGCTGGCCTTGTGTGGGTGATCGGGGACAGTGTCATAGGTCACCGCGCTGATGAACCCCAGGGTCCCTTCGGAACCCACCATCAGGTGATTGAGAATATCCAGCGGGTCCTCGAAATCGATCAGGGCATTGATAGAGAAGCCCGTGGTGTTTTTCAGTCGGTACTTGTGCCGAATCTTTTCGGCCAAGGGAAGATTGGCCCGGGTCTGCCGACCCAGTTCGGCAAGCTGCTCCAACAGCTCGCCATGGCTGGTGCGGAAGGCGGCGATACTGAATGGGCTTTCGCTGTCCAGCACGGTACCGTCGGCCAGTACCAGACGCAGACCAGCGAGGGTGTGATAGGTGTTCTGGGCGGTGCCGCAGCACATGCCACTGGAGTTATTGGCGACGATACCGCCGATCTTGGCGGCGTTGATCGACGCAGGATCAGGACCTATCTTGCGTTTGAAGGGGGCCAGTGCCGCATTGGCCTGGGCGCCGATGACGCCGGGCTGCAGACGGATCTGCTGGCCATTGCCACGGATATCACGATGGCTCCAATGGTCGCCAAGCACGATCAGTACCGAATCAGAAATCGCCTGGCCAGAGAGGCTGGTGCCGGCGGCGCGGAAAGTCACCGGCACGCGCTCGGCATTGGCCAGTTTGAGCAGCGCGACCACTTCGTGCTCGGACTCGACCCGCAATACCAGCTGGGGAATCAGCCGGTAAAAGCTGGCATCGGTGCCGAACGCGAGTGTCGAAAGCGGGTCATCGAAACGCCGATCACGAGGGATTAGCCGCTCGACTGCGGTGGTAAAAGTCGCCGGTAACATTGTCATCTCCATCAATCATTGCTGCGGCCAGACGCATGTGCGAGGCCGCATCGGCTGGTCAAACGGCGGGAGCCCAAATAGAACAGCCCCGGAGTTACTCCATGGGCCGTGGTTGCGTCCACGGGCGAGTCAGCGGTGCGATCCACGACCGCTGACTTTTCGATCACTTGGCCAGCATGCTCCGAGAGCTGCTCACCGAACGGGCCCGACGAGCCTCGATAAGCCGGGCGAACCGGCGCTTGCTCGCTTCGGGATTGATGAGCAACAAACCGATGACACTGGTGACAATGCACAGCACGCCCGCGACCACGAAGCCCTTGTCATAGCCCAGCGCAGGTGTTGTGGCGCCTTGGATAAAAGCCCCCATCAGTGCGGGAGCGACCAGGCCGCCGGTGGTGGCCAAGGCGCTGTTGATGGACATCATCGAGGAGCGCTGACCGGCCGGCATGATCTCGGCAACGATCGCCGAACTCAGCACGAAGGTGATCTGCGGCAAGTTGCAACCAATCGCCAACAGGATGACCTTGAGCAGTGGATTTTGCACAGCAAAGACCGCGAGCAAGATCAGCGCACCGCCAAACAGAACCAGCAAGGAGGTCAACCAACCCCTTGCATACTTCGAGGCGAGTCCTGTTTTCAGCAGGCGCTGGGATACCCAGGAACCGCCAAGGACGATCGGGATGTTGAACGCAGTGAACACCATGAACATCCAGCCGGCGTCAGTCGGGTCGTACTGCATCACCTTGCCCATATAAGACGGTACCCAGGTGAACATCACCGAGAAGATCCAATAGCTGGTCCAATACATCAGCATGTTGGCCAGAAAGGTTCTGTCGGTAATCAACTGCCAATAAGGCAGGCGGGGAGCGTCGGCATCGGCCTGCACCGAGCCTTGCTCAGTGACCTTGCCTTCGGCACCGAAGTAAGCC
>C687J35174_10012434_pt1 | contig 10399 bp, 7 predicted proteins | sample RifCSPhighO2_01_FD_35174 | JGI IMG/M metagenome (IMG submission 35174)
TCGGCAATTTTCTCAACCTCACCGTCTGTCAACTCTTCTCTCAGCCACTTTCCCTGTTCTACTAACCCTTTTGCCCCCTCAAGCACCTTCAGAATCGCATGCCGTGGATCATTTCCGCCGGCAGATTTAAGATCACGGTTTAATGTTTCAAGTTTCTTGCTTAAAGTTTCAAGGTCCTTTAGGAACAGCTCGCTTTTCAAAACCTCCACATCAGATTCCGGCGATTCACTCCCCGCCCGAATCACATCTCCGCTAAAATCGCGAAGAACAAAAACAATAACATCCACCTCGCGAATGTGAGAAAGAAATTGGTTCCCCAATCCTTCACCTTGTGCCGCTCCTTTTACTAAACCCGCAATATCGACAAACCGAACGACCGCCGGAACAATCTTGAATTCCGGCCGCAGCCCCTCGCTTTTTTCGACAATTTCCTTGAGTTTTTCAAGCCGGCTGTCCGGAACCTCCACCACACCGACATTCGGCTCAATCGTCGTAAACGGATAATTAGCAGCTTTTGCGAAACCTGCTTGTCCTACCGAAGCTTTAGCGAAGGCGGACTTTTTCAAAAGCGCGTTAAAAAGCGTCGACTTACCAACATTAGGCAACCCAACTATCCCGACTTTCAGCATTTTTGGATTATAACAAGAATTTTAAAAGATTATTGAAAAAGTCCGTGCAAAAAACGGGCGGTATAAGTTAATTTACGGAAAAGTCGGTAAGCTTCGTCTTGACGAATACTTTTATGTAGTCATAAAGGAAAAATGTCATTGAGGTGATAGATAATACTAACACCAAAACTACCCCAAGGCCTTTAAAGATTTCTGGTTTGTATTGACTGGCCTGAATAATGAATGTATCTAGAGAGCCCAAATCATAATAGTGTAAGGCAACCCAGTAAAGAGAAAAATAATTAAAGAATAAGACTCCAAGCACTAGCGCAGCTGCTACCCATTTTTTTAAAGATTTTGGAGCAATCGCCAACAATCCCACAAAGACCAAACTAATATGGGCAATAATTGTTGGGAAAAAGTAACGGCCTTGGATGCCAAATGAAAATCCATGACCTCTAATAAAATACCAGTCAAAAATTGTAATGGACATAAAATAAGCTATTGCTGTGTAGGCGAGAAAAAAGAGAACTTTTGTCTGTTGGTCAATTTTTTTATTCCTCACTATCTTAAAAACCCATATGATAAGACCTAAAATCGAAAGTATCAAAATCCTGTTTATAATCTGGTAAACAATTGGTGGTAAAGTTAAAGATAACCATTTATAAACTCCGAAATACCAAGGTAAAATTTCTCTTATAGTACGATAAACTGTGTTGATGAGATGGTCCTTGAAGGTAATACCGGAGCTCAAAGGAAAATCTTCAGTCTCTGGGATAATCGGAAGCCTGAGTAATTGGACAAATGTAGGAGTTCCGTAGTCATTTACAAAAAAGCGCAGGAAGTTGATTGCAATCAGAATTATTGGAACAGCGATTATTAAACCTCCCACGAATATCAATTTCTTCCTGATACTAAGTCGCCAGAAAATTACAAAAATGGCAAAGGCGATTATTAGCCAAATAATTTGAAATTGGAACTTTGTGGCGATGCCTGCAATAATTGCAATGGTCAATAAGATCACTTCTTTCCAACCCGATTTTGTCAAAAGTATCCTAGCAATAAGATAAATCGAGGCCATAAACAAAAAATTGAATAATCCGTCAGAAGTAACACCTGCTGAGGAGAATACAAACATTGGCATAAAGGCAATCATACTAGTTAAGCTAATTTGCAAAAAGAAATTTTTTGGGAAAATTAGTTGAGATATTGCAAAAATCACCCAAATAGTAGCTATAAAGATTATAGCTGAGAATAAGCGGACTGCATAAACTCTTGCGAACAAATCTCCATCTCCGGAAAGATTGTAAACTTTGCTCGCAAAATAATAATAAAGTAAAGGGTATCTTGTCGATTCCTCAATGATCTCAGTTGTCCGATCAACATGGTTATTTAAAGACTCTATCTCGGCTTCGTGTAGCCCCTCATAGGTTTTTGAATAATTGATTTTAAATTCGGGGTGATATGTAAAAAGATTGTTGCCCTGGCTATCACGTCTGGTACCTAAAAGTTCCTCAGAAATTAAAATTTCTTGACTGGTGGAAAGCTCATGATACCTTTGAACTCTCCCATGATCACTTCTGAATGCTACCTGACCAAAATGAGCTTGTTCATCTGGAAAATGCCAAATGGGGACAACTAATTGCCAAGCCAAGAGATTAAAAAAAATGGCTAAAAACAGTGTAAATTTTATAGACTTCATCCTGAAAGAAATTTTTGATACAAATTGATAAGTTTCGTGGCTTGCCTTGCCCACGTAAGTTCTTGTACTGCAATTTTTCCACCATCTCCGAGTTTCCGTCTTAAACTTGGATCGGCGATAAGTCTAAAAATTGCATCAGCTAACGACTCGACATTCCCTGCATTGATTAAAAGTCCAGAAACACCATTAACAATCGGGGAGTCGATTTCCTTTGTAGAAATAACTGGCACACCAGAAGCCATTGCTTCCAAGATTGCCGAAGGGTAAGCATCTTGGTAAGACGGCAAACAAAATATATCTGATTTAGCAAGGACTGACCATCTCTTGGTAAAGCTGACTGGACCTAAGTACCGAGCATTTACACGCAATGTTGCAATTTCTCTTTTAAGCTTGGCAACTGAGGTGTTTGGTCCGGTTCCAGCAATTAATAAAGTAACATTAGAATTCTGGTTTTGGACGATTTTTATCGCTTTTAATAAATCAAATATTCCCTTGCGATTAATGGTTGTTCCCACAAAAAGGATTCGGACCTCTTTATTGGTTCTTTTCCTAATAGACTGCTGATTAATTTTATTGACGCCCTTTGGTACAAAAAATATTTTTGATTTCTGACCAAATTTTTTCTTTAAATTTTTGTAACCCCTGGGATGCATCAAAATAAAACTTGCTCCTCTTTTTAGAGAATCTTCTAAACCCAAACTCCCTAATAATTTGGCGGCAAAAATGAAGAGTAGGTTTTGTAATATTATCCATGGTTTAAATTGATGACGCTCTTGCCAGCTTTTAATGGCATCTTTACGATCTTCTTCCTCTTTGGGGTAATGGTCAAACTGGTCACAACTATAAAAGATAACCGGGATTCTACCAACGAATGGATAAATTAGTGAGGGGCCAAATTGCATGTACTGGATAATATCGGGCTTTGAACTTCTAATTGTAGAAAGCTCATCAAAAAAAATCTTCAGGCGAAAACTGCCAAAACTGCGACCGAATGAAACATAAGTATTGGCGAAATGATGTCTGATGCCTTTTTGGGCAAGTATATTGCCGAATTCTTTTTGGAATCTTTTGAAATGGTGGTCTTTGACCATGGTAGTCAAAATCTCAACCTTTTGTCCTAAATCTGCCAGCGCGCCAGCAAGCTCAAATGTGTCGCGCCAAGTACCTGGATAATAAAATGGCCCTGGAGTGGCACCTGCTACCCATTTATTAATTAAGAGAATTTTCATCTGAATAATTTTGTTTTATCTCTCACAAACTTGAATAATTTAATCGAGAAAGTAAGTGGGTAGATAAAAGGAGTAACTTTTGGTACTAAAACGGGCGCAACTTCTATCTTTCGGACGACTCTGTCAAATGTCACCTTGGGTCTTGTGATGCCGTTTTTGGTTAAGATATAATCGGCGTTTTTGACGTTAAAAAGCTTACGGCGATCTCCAACCAACTCCCTATTTCTTTGGCTTTCCGGCCCATGCCACACTTGCTGGTACCCTCCTGCATGTGAATAATCATGTTTTTGATGAATTGCCCAAATAACATCCGTCGCATCAATAACAGGTATTTTCAGATATCTGGCCTGATATACCAACCAATTATCCCAAGCTGTCCTGCCAAGGGCAAAGTCTGGCATCTCAAAATCAATTTTAGGAGTAAATACGAAATAATCGTTAGCGCCATATCTGTCTAGTCTTCCCTCTTTTAAAAGACGACTTTTAAGTTTGTCTTGCCATCCATTTTTAAATTCAAGCTTTGACCTGACATTAAGATTCCAGCGTCTGCCAGTTATGAAAAATCTAGGAAGTTTAATCTGTTTAATGGCCTTGGTAAAATCGTCTGTAAGAATAATGTCGCAATTAACATAGGCAAGTTTTTTAAATTTAGCCATCTCGTAAGCTTTTTTGAAAACATCAGGCAAAAGTGGTGTTCCAAATTCGTTGATCGCGATATCTGGAACATGTAAAGCATGATATTTCTTAGCTATTTGGGCTACTTTATAACCTTTACCTAAAAGAATAATTTGGCATTTTGGTCGAACTTTACACCAACTTGCAATGGCATTTTCTTGAATAACAGCAAAATGGCCCCTAAAATCTTTGGGGGAAGTAAATATAGTCAGCATAAACAAGGGAATTATATTATATTGATTAGTAAGTAGCTGAAACTATTAAATTTAAAAGAGAGAAATTATGCTTGGGTAGGAATAGATTGATAAAATTCCTTTTTTGAAACTTCTCCGTTAGTCTTTTTCTTATACTGTGGGGTAGCCTTAGTATTCAGGCTTCTTTCTACCAACACTTTGTGAAGATTTTCAGCCACTTTTTGGCGATCTTTATTGGCAAAATACCACTCAATCGTTTTTGCGAGTCCTTCGGAAAATTTTACCTGTGGCTCCCAACCAAGAAGTTCTTTGGCTAAGCTATTGTTAGCTACTCGGTTTGCAGGGCCTGTTGGCATTTCAGGGTGCAGCTTGACTTTGGCATTGTGACCACTATATTCAAGGATCATCTTGGCAGTTTCAAAAACGGTGAGTCTCTCCTCTGAACCAAGGTTAACGCTTGTGCCATCATCAATTTTCTCAGCAGCCAGAAGAAACCCAGAGATTATATCGTCGACATAAGTCCAGTTTCTGACCTGTCGGCCATTGCCCCAAATGATAAATGGGTCTTGTTTGATAAAAGCCCTGGCAATCATCGCCATAACTGCATGGTCTTCCTTACCTCGAGGGCCATAAACCACAAAAAATCGGCAAGCTGCTGATTTGATACCAAACTCCTGCGTATACGCTCGAAGTGTCATCTCGGCCATTAGTTTTGCCCAGCCGTACATATTGTCCGCGTCGTATGGTGGGCCGACTTGTTGCTCTTTGAGATAAAGCTTTTGGGTTGGGTCGACCTGTAAATAGTTTGGATAGACACAGCCTGAGGAAGCAAAAACAATTTTCGCAACGCTAGCATTGTGAGCTTGCCAAAAAAGATTACCATCAAGAAGAAGGTTTGTGGCCGGCCCGGCCTGATGAAGATCAACATAAGCTCGTCCCCCATGATCGCCGGCCAAATGAAAGATTAGATCGACTCCACTAACGGCCTTCTTGGCAATTCTAGTGTATCTAAGATCTCCCCTTACAAACTCAATACTTTTATTGGAAATATGATGCTTTATGTTTTCAAGACTGCCAGAAGAAAGATCATCAGCAACTCTCACTTCTAAGTTTTTAGAAACAAGCTCATCAACTAAATGGGAGCCTATAAATGAGGCTCCACCGGTTACCAGGATTTTCTTATTCTTCCAAAAATTGCTCTTCATTGTGAAGTTTAGCTAGTTTCCCATACCAACCGTTTGATAGAAAGCTACTTTATCGTATTTTAGCCGATCAAGTATCCTCCAGCAATCCAGCAAAAATGGCCTTTTGTCACTTGTTGCCAAGTCACCTGGCTTAATACTTTTAAACTCCGGCCACGGAGTTGCAATTATTATAATATCAGATTGAGAAAGACAATCCCTTAGCGACCTTGCCAAAAGAACCTTCGGGGAAAGTAACTCCCTTGCTTTGGCCATTGCCTTTGGGTCCCAGACATAAACCTTAGCATTTTTTCGACTAAGCAAATTTGCTATCTTAACTCCTGCTGATTCCTCGGCAACATCAGTATCGGGTTTATAAGCTAAGCCTAAAATGGCTATTTTACAATTTTTATTCGTAGAAAAGCTTTGCTTATTCGTAGAAAAGCTTTGCTTATTAACGCCTATCTTATCAATCTTTTTTACTATTTGATGAGCAATATTTTCATTAACTAAATCAGTTGCGCTGGCAATTGGTGCTTTGGTACCTACCTTTTTGGCAAAAAAGGAAAAAGCACGATTATCACGCGGGAAACATGGTCCACCATATGGCAAAGCACCTTTGAGGTACTTCTTGCCAATTCGTGAATCTAATCCTAAAGCTTTCGTCACCTCATCAACATCTCCTCCGGGCACTTTCTCACACATTTGAGCTAATGTATTGGCAAAAGAGATTTTTGTAGTGATGTAAGAATTGAGTGCAATTTTAGCAATTTCGGCATTCACAAGGTTCATCCTGACAATCGGTGGTTTATTTGTGCAAAATTTGCGATAGAAACTCTCCAGTATCTCGCCAGATTTTTCGCCTGATTCTCCGATAAGCACAACGTCTGGATTCAAAAGGTTATCAATAACAGATCCTAGAGCGATAAATTCTGGATTGTAACAAACACCAAAATCTTTGTTCAATCTTTTGCCTGAGGCTTTTNCTAGTGCCGGAATAATCTCAATGTCCATTGATTTGGGCATAATTGTGCTAGTTACAACTACAAGATGAAACTTGTCTTTTTTTGCCAAAACTTTCCCGATTTTGACAACAGCGCTTACTACATATTCATTAGAAAAAGCACCGTTTTTAGTACTTGGTGTTGGCACAATAATAAATGTAATGTCGGAATTATTTATTGCTTCATTGTAATCTGAAGTTGCTTTGATCTTTCGGCGATTTTTGGCAATCAACTGCTCAAGGCCTGGCTCATCAACCGGTGTTTTACCCTGATTTATAAGCTTTACAAGGTCGTCATTAACGTCAATGCCGATAACATTAAACCCACGAGAAGCGCAGGTGGCCAAAAAAGGGCTACCTAATTTCCCAAGACCTACAATAGAAATTGTTTGCATAGTTACTTTAAAATGTTCGAGCGGCAATGGGCATCCTCCAACCAGACCCAAATGCCCTACCAGTTACTTTCAATGTTGGCGGAGCCTGTCGCCTTTTGAACTCAGCTCTGGCTATCATTGATAAAACCTTCGCAACCAGCTCTTTATTAAAACCTTTTGCAATGATCTGTTTTGGCGCTTCTTGTTTTTCTATGTACAGATAGAGAATCTTATCAAGAATATGGTAAGGCGGTAAACTGTCTTGGTCTTTTTGGTTTGGTTTAAGTTCGGCAGATGGTGCTTTCGCAAGGATATTTTTGGGGATAAGTTCGCGTTCACGATTGATCCATTTCGCTAATTTGTAAACTTGGGTTTTGGAAAGATCACCGATAACCGCCAGGCCTCCTGTCAGATCCCCATAAAGAGTAGTGTAACCGACAGTCAATTCTGATTTATTACCGGTTGAAAGAACCAGGGCTTTATACTTGTTGGAAAGCGCCATTAAAAGATTCCCTCTAATTCTTGCTTGAATATTTTCTTCGGTTATATCCTTATTGAATCCTTTAAACGCATCATCGAGGGCTTTGTCATAATTTTTCATAAGACTGGCAATTTCGAAAGTCACAGTTTTGATGCCAAGATTTTTAGCTAATTTTTTGGCGTCAATCATACTTTGGGCAGAAGTGTACGGCGAAGGCATCAAGACTCCGGTGACATTTTTGGGACCAAGAGCTCGACTGGCAATAGTTGCTACAATAGCCGAATCGATTCCGCCAGAAATACCAATTAAAGCTTTTTCAAAGCCGCACTTTTTAAGATAATCACTAAGACCAAGAGAGAGGGCTTTGAAGATAAGTTCCTCTTTATTATCTGGATAATCGCTTATAGTTATAGTCTTTGAATCCACATCAACAACAATTATATCTTCCTGAAAGGATTTTGCTCTTGCGATAAGCTTCCCTTGGTGATCAAACACCAAACTAGCTCCATCAAATACCAGATCGTCATTGCCACCTACCTGATTTACATAAACAATGGGTATTTTGTATTTCTTACTAGATACTGAAATCATTGATTCTCTCAACTTTTGTTTTTCGATTGTAAACGGTGATGACGAAAGGTTAATAATAAAATCTACTCTCTCTTGGATCAATGTTTCGATAGGATCAAAACGATAGCGTGGTTTTTGCCAAAAATCACGATCATTCCAAAGATCTTCACATATAGACACACCTATTTTTTCACCTTTTAGGGTTAATATTTGGGGTTTATCAGCAGGTTCAAAGTATCGATCCTCATCAAAGACATCGTATGTTGGCAAAAGAGATTTGAAGAAAATTTTATCAACAGTACCGTTATATATTAGACAAGCAACATTCGAAAGTGGTCTCCCCCTCTCGTTTTCATTGATTACTGCTGTTCCTACTAAAAGAGGGGGAAGTGATTTTGCAGCTTTGGCAAATTTTTCAAGAACTGACCAAGATCTTTTAATAAATTCTGGATACAATAACAGATCTCTTGGCGGATAGCCCAACAGAGCAAGCTCTGAAGTAATAATCAAATCCGATCCTTTGGCTTTGGTCGCAAACTTTTTAATCTTGGCGGCATTGCCTTGTAAATCACCAACTACTGGGTTAATTTGCAACAGTGCAACTTTCATGCTTTATATTCGCTTGCAGAAAACCCCGCATTGCGGGGATAAATGCATAAAGCGAATACATACTTTCGAGGGGTAAAAGTATTAAAATATCGGTTTTCTGCGCTCATGTAAACTTAAAGATAATACCGAGAGCTTTTAGCCCTCGGAAGTTTATTGGATTTTGAGAATTTCTTATGCCATTCAATTGTTTTTATTAATCCGTCTTTAAGTGAAGTCTTCGATCGCCACTTTAGAAGTTTCTTTGCTTTCTCTCCTCTACAATAAAAACGAAACATTTCATTTTCTCGATATGGGAGATTACCTAATTTCCATTTGAGAGGATACTCCGTTAATTCGACAATCATTTCGATAACCTCTTTTACGGTGTGTTCTTCCCCCGTTCCCAAATCAATTATTTCACCTATTGCCTTTTTGTTTGTTGCTGCAAGAAGGAAACCATCAACAATATCTGATATATAATGAAATTCCCGTGTCTGTTGACCCAGAGTTGCTTGGATTGGCAGAGATTTTAGGCAACTGGTGACAACATTGGGGATTAACATTTCTCCTGTTTGGTATGGCCCATATGTTAAAAAAGGACGGAGGGTAATTATTGGCAAACCGCAAGTTCTGGTCAGCATTTGGCAATAATGGCTCGCAGCTACTTTGGAAGCTGCGTACGGTGAAAGAGGGTTCTCCCGTTGTTTTTCATTAAACGGCACAGGATTATCACCGTACTCATCACAGGTGCCTGTATTAACAAAAGACCTTATATCTTTATTGATAAAACAATTTACAAGATTAATAGTCCCTATTAGGTTGGTGTCTAAATTCTCTTTTAAGAGGTGGACAGATTGACCTCGGTTTACACAAGCAGCAAGGTGAAAAATAACCTTACTATCTGATTTTTTAAGGGCTAGTTGGAGATGATGCTTATCCCGAAGATCAGCATCCAGAATCTTAATGCGAGTTAAAATGTCTTTTAGTCTCCAAACAGAGGATTTGGGTCTTTTTAAAATTGAAACCTTGGCTCCCTTTTGCAATAAGACCCTCACTAAATTCGATCCTATAAATCCGGTTGCCCCAGTAACCAGCACATTTAGATTTTTAAAATCATTCATAATTTAATACTTTTTAGACGGTACCTGAATATATTAAATAAAAACTCAAATATAGTTAAATAACTTACATTCGAAGAACCACCGGCGCGAGGAGTAAAAATAGCCGGTATTTCCTTTATTGATAATTTCTTGCTTTTTGCTTTGACTAATAACTCAGCATCTAAAAACCAATCGTTCGATACAAGGTTAATATTTTCGTATGAAGATCTCTTGAATAGTTTTGGAGTCCCATTTACATCTTTCATTTTCATTAAAAAAAGAATCGAAAACAAAGAATTATATATTTTGGTAACCAAATTTCTCTTCAATCCATCGTAGCGTTTAACTCTAACAACTTTGCAAAGATCCAAAGTTGAATCGGAAAGTAATTCTTTGGCCACTCGAACTAAATAAATGGGTTTTATCTGACCATCTCCCCACATATAACCAATATAGAAAGATTCGCATGCTGAAAGACCCCTGCGAATTCCATATCCGTACCCTTTATTTTTCCCAATAGTAATTGTTTTAATGATCCCAAACTCGTTTTTTAGGCGATTTATAATTTCGCCGGTTTTGTCGGAAGAACCATTATTAACTAAAACGAATTTCACACTTAGTTCATTCTTTTGACACTGTAAAATCAAAGAGCGAACTACATTCTCAGCGACATCTTCTTCGTTGTAAAAAGGTA
>C687J35174_10012437_pt1 | contig 10397 bp, 7 predicted proteins | sample RifCSPhighO2_01_FD_35174 | JGI IMG/M metagenome (IMG submission 35174)
TTTTTTAATTACAGCAATTATTGAGCTAATGAAAAAAGAAATATTCCTCAATAATTGCTGGCTATTTTTACAATAGAAATAATAAATAAGGTCCTAGGTGTGTATCTTAAAAGTTGGCTGAAAAAAATATTCATCTACTGTTTAAGAGGTATTACCTTTAAAAAGTGAAAACCAGAAACCATCCATTCTATTATGGATAATTCTGAAATTATACTGCTTCAATCATCAGAATTTCCTATATTAAGCTCATCAACGATAAAAATAATATCTGGGATAATTACCTCTTCGATTGGTGCTATAAGAAATTTTAAGGGTTAGCGTCAGCAACTTCGATAGGGTGAGCAGGTGTAAGTAAAATACCATTATCAATCACGTAACATTTTCACATTTAATAATCGAGTCAATAATATTTATCCGCAGCCCAATATTTTATATCTGCAAGTTTATCTTTTCAGTCCTAAGCAAGTAAGTTTCTAGAAAAACAAGGGCGTTAAAAATACTTCCATAAAAGCCGCAACAAAAAGAACAATTACTGCTATAATTATCAAATTTAATGAGTCTTGCAGAACATCCCAGAATTTATCTGTCCCTGTTTCGTGTCTTATCACAGCTATGGAAACCATTCCCCCTGCAAGAGCAACTATGAAATAAGAAGCAATTTCAGGTATTCCATGAACCATATATCTAAGAAGAGCTAGAGGGAGTTTGCTAAGTTCTGACTGTGTAAATATTCCTATTGCTGCAGCAATAACGCTCGCATTCCACGCAAGAACAAATATCACTCCTGCCCCAAATATCAAAGAAAATATCAAAGTGAATATAAGTACATAAATATTGTTTGTAAATATTAAAAATAATCTCTCTGTATTTGAAAGAAAACCGACGCTTGTTGCACTGTCTTTTATATCGTATTGATTTACACATGCATCAAAATTTGCTGGGCGATTGATTAGACAGTAAGTTTCTATTTGTGCTCTAAAACTCTGTGTTGAAGAAAGAACAATATACCAAAAAGAGAGGGCAACAACAAAACCGATAAAAAGCCACAAAAATGCAAATATCGCCTTTTTATGTTCTTTTAGCAATGCGAGAGTTCCACTTGTTTGCGTTATTTTTCTTTCTTCCAATCTTAATGTATAATAAACAAATGGAATAGAAAGCATTACTGTGAAGGTTACAACCAATATGCCAGAATATCTCGATAAGACTGCGTCTTGAGAGAAAATCCAATTAACCAATAAAATAGATAAACTCGCATAGAATGCGCCAACAAAAAATAGTTCCCACGTCTTTCTTTCAGCCTTTTTTGGATTAATTAACATTTCTAACATTTTATCACCTTTATAATCTTAAAAAGATTTCACTTATATAGTTTGTGATTTATTCTGGACCGATGTAAATAAGGTTTAAATAGTATTTTATACAAAGCAAACTATGAATAAAATAATATTAAGTGTTATAATACCAGTTTATAATGAAGAGGGCAGCGTATTAGAATTATATGGGCAAATAAAAAATAGTGTCCTTGAAATTATAAAAAAAGGCAAAATTTCTAGCTATGAAATTATATTTATAAATGACGGTTCGATAGATAGAACGCAGAGGATATTGGAAGAAATTGCAAAAAAAGACAAGTCTTTAGGCGTAATTCAGCTTAGAAAAAATTTTGGGCAGACTGCTGCATTGAGGGCCGGTTTTGATGTTGCAAGAGGAGATTTAATAGTCACTATGGATGGAGATTTGCAAAATGATCCTGCCGATATTACAAATCTGATAGATAAATTAAATGAAGGATATGACGTAGTTTCTGGTTGGAGATATAAAAGAGAAGATAGGTTTTTCAAGAAGATTCTTTCAAAGAGTATGAACTCTCTGAGGAAGTGGTTGATAGGAGATAGCCTTCATGACTATGGCTGCTCTTTAAAGATATACAAAAAAGAATGCATAAGAGATTTAGAGCTATTTGGCGAACTGCACAGATATATTACTGCTTATCTGTATATTAAGGGGTATAAAATAGGAGAAATAAAAGTAAGCCACCGCCTGAGAATAACGGGCAAAACAAAATATCGGTTTAACAGAGGAATTAACGGCATCTTAGATTTATTTTATCTTAAATTCTGGTCAGATTTCTCAGACCGTCCATTGCATTTTTTTGGCAGGCTTGGAATTTATCAGTGGGTCTTAGCATTAATAATTGGTATAGAGCAGATAATCAAAGCTTTAATTATGCAAGAACTTAGATTTGGTCCGCTTCTTGCATTGGGTTCAATGCTTGTGATAACTGGCCTGCTTTTTGTCATATTCGGCTTTCTCTCTGAAATGATTTCACGCAGTTATTTTAAGGAAGAAAAAATATACTCTATAAAGAAAATTCTATAATGTGCGGCATATTTGGATTTAATTGGAATGATGGGGCCTTGCTTGAAAAAGGACTTAGAGAGATGAAGCATAGAGGACCAGATTATACTGGCAAGTTTTTAGACAGCAATGTCTCTTTAGGTCATAATCGCCTTTCTATAATTGATTTGTCAAAATCCGGAAATCAGCCAATGTCAAATGAATCAAAAGACATCTGGATAATTTTTAATGGGGAGATATATAATTTTAAAGAATTAAAGCAAGGCTTGAAACAGAAACATGAATTTAAATCAAACAGTGATACTGAAGTTCTGATTCATCTATATGAAGAAGAAGGAGAAAACATGATAAATAAAATCTGGGGCATGTTTTCTTTTTGCATATATGACTGGAAGAAAAAGATATTATTCCTGGCAAGAGACAGAGTCGGGATAAAACCCTTGTATTATTATAAAAAAAATAAAGATTTTATTTTTGGCTCTGAAATAAAGGGGATGCTAAAAACAAATAAGATAGAAAGAAAATTAAATTTAGACGCACTTTCAAATTTTTTAGTATTCAGGGCGAATACCCTGCCTGAAAGTTTCATAAAAGGAGTGAATAAGCTTCCTCCAGGGCACAGGATTTTATATGACTTAAAGAAAAATAAAATAGACATAAAAAGATATTGGGAAACTAAAACTAATGCTGAAAAAAAGAGCGAGGGTTTTTACAAGAAAGAATTGCTTTCTTTACTGGACAATGCTGTCAAGATAAGACTTGTTTCGGATGTGCCTTATGGGGCCTACTTATCTGGAGGGGTTGATTCCGGTGTAATAGTCTCTTTGATGAAAAAATATTCATCACAGCCAATTAAAACTTTTTCTGTTGGGTTTAAGGAAGATGAACATTCTGAATTGAGTGATGCAAGATTTTTAGCTGAAAAACTTGGAACTGATCACCATGAGCTCATGATAGACAGGAGTGCCATAAAATCGCTGCCAGATATTGTCTATCAATGTGACGAGCCAATAGCTGACCCCACAATAATTCCCACTTATTTTTTAGCAAAATATAATAAAAAATATAGCACAGTCATCTTAACGGGAGAGGGGGCTGATGAGCTATTTGCAGGATATCCGCAGTATAAATTTATGAAATTACACAGCCGATTTGCAAGAAAATTGCCAAAGTTTGCCAGGAGAATGGCCTTTTCTTTTGTTAGAGCCATGCCAAAGAAAATACTGAATAAATTTTTTTCCTATGCTTCTGCACTTGGGGATAAGGGGCTAGAGAGATTTTCCAGATTTTTGCTGTCTAATAATTTTTCTGAACAATATTTTAATCAGACAGCAATTTTTAATGAAGAAGAGCAAAATGAGCTGCTAAATAAAAAAGTGAATATCTATGAGCGATATTCTTCTGCTTTTTCAAATGGGAAAAAAGATATCATCAGCTGCTGCCAGGAGCTGGATTTTAATAATCAATTGGTAGAAGACCTGCTTATGAAAGTTGATAAAAGTACCATGGCTTTTGGTGTTGAGGCAAGGGTGCCATTTTTAGACCATCGAATCGTTGAACTTGCAGCAAAAATTCCGGCAGGATTAAAATTGAATTGGCTGGGCAGAGATAAGCATATATTGAGACAGGCAGTCAGAGAGATTATACCTAAACAAACTATGATGAGAAAAAAACGTCATTTTTTTGTTCCAATCGATTTATGGCTTGATAAAGAATTAAACTTGTTAACGGAAAAATTCTTATCAAGAGAATATGTTGAAAGACAGGGCATCTTTAACTATGCATATATTGAAAAGATGAGAAAAGGTTTTAATAAATCAAAATTGTTCTATTCAAGACAGCTATGGGCACTGCTTACCTTCCAGATATGGTACAGGCAATACATTAAAAATGAAAAAGTTAAAATTTGACAGAGAAAATGGGAAACTAGTTTTTTTAGTAATTTTAATCCTGATTATAATCACTTTATTTACTCGATATTATGGTTCTGCGGATGCGGGGGATTATTCTGATTCGGCTAAATTTTTTTCAGGCAAATATGCAGGAGATATAAGAAATTCCCATTCCTATCTTTATGGTTTTATCCATTCATTTTTTGTAGGGGCATTTGAGAATTTTTTCTTTTTTAAGATAACTAGCTTAGTCTGCCTTGCTCTGATAATCTATTCTGTATACTATATTAGCAATAAGGACAGAAAAACCCTTTGGTTGATACTTTTATCTCCGACCGCATGGTATATGGCTCCCTGGATAAGCCCGATTCAGCTTTCAGGCCTTTTTTTATTGTGGGCCTGGTATTTCATGAAAAGATATGATGAAAGCCTAAAATTATCAAATCTCTTTTATTCCGGAATATTTATTGGTCTGGGCTGGGCAGTTTGGGATACAATTGTTTTTTTCGGAGCATTTCTTGCTATCTCTTTTTTATTCCAAAGAAAAACTTCACATTCACTCTACTTTGTAATTTTTGTTCTTGCCGGGCTGCTTCCCAGGCTGATACTTGACCAGTATCTTTTTAATTTTCCATTCTACACCATTTTAAAAAGTTCTTTTGGAACACTGACTAATGCTTTTTTATTGGGCAGGGGAAGCGCGTATGTATACGAGAACATCATTAAAAACACCCTTTTGTTTTTATATATAATAATATCTATTCCACTATATTATTTTTTTGTTTATAAGAGAACTTCTTTCATAAAAAACAGAAAAACAATATTATTTTTGTCTGCTTCACTGCTTTTAATTCTGATAAATCCCCAAATAAGATATGTTCTGTCTATTGCCCCAATAATTATCATATTAACTGGCAGTTATTTTAGCGATGCACAATTCAAAAAACAAGTCATATTCTCTCTGCTGGCAATTTGTTTTTTTGTATTCCCCTATGTCATTCAAATGGGCTATAATATCAATGACGCCCTAACAGGCGTGGAGGTCACTTCTTTTATAAGCGACTTTGATAAAATAAAATTTTCAGATAGACCATACAGGGAGATACTGTCAGAAGATATTGAAGCGATTGCAGATAAGTTCCCAGACCAATATTTTATTGTTGGGCCGACAGATGACAGTTTTCAGGTTTTATGCGATGTTTATTGGGGCAGCAAAGTAAAAGAATTTGTAAGCGTGCAGGATTATAATCTTTATTTTAAAAATCAGTCTGTAATATTTTCAAAGACATTCATGCCTGAAATAAATATAAGAGACAGAAGGCAGATATGGCTGGCAGGAGGAATCAGCAAAAATGAGAAAGACGATACCCCATATGAGGAAATTCAGTATATGATTGTTATGGGAGAAGATCCTGGAGTTGAAGGATTTGAAAAGATAGAAACATATAACAGGCTAACGCTTTGGAGAAAGACAGGATAAAATGGAAGAAGAATATGAAAAAAAATATCATCAATTAGAGAACGCCCATTGGTGGTTTATAGGAAGAAGGGCGGCAATAAAACAATTTTTGCGGGATGTTTCAAAAGATGCTAAAATTCTTGATATTGGCTGCTCATCCGGCGCAACTATTTCAGAACTGAAAAAAACAGGATATAAAAATGTTTATGGAGCAGATATAAGCAAAAAAGCAATTGAGGAATGCAAAAAGAACGGGCTGGACAGAGTTTATGTTCGGGATGCTTCTTCACTGGATTTCAAAGATAGGTTCGATGTAGTTATCGCTTCAGATATTTTAGAGCACATAAAAGAAGATAAAAAAACTGTGAAATCATGGAATAAAATAATGGCACCAAATGGAAAAATTATTTGCTTTGTTCCTGCTTTTAATTACCTTTGGAGCATTCATGATGAAGTTAATGAGCATTACAGAAGATATACAAAAAAACAGCTTAAAATGATCTTTGAAGAAGCGGGATTTTCTATCAAAAAAATATCCTACTGGAACTTTTTTTTATTTTTGCCAGTTTTTCTTTTGAGAAAAATTTCCTCCTCTTCTGATAAGAAAGATAAAAAAGACAATTTGCAATCTTCTTACCCGTTTTTTAATAATCTGCTGGTCAATACCTTGAAATTTGAAAATTTTCTTTTAAGATTCATTAATTTCCCTTTTGGGGTGAGTGCCTTTATCATCGCAGAGAAGAGATTATAAATAAGCAATTTTAAATAAATATATGGAAAAAGATAACACGGAGATAGAACAAAATCTTAAATTATTGGTAAAGTCTTCTTTAATCGTTTTTATAGGACTTTTTTTATCCAGAATACTTAATTACCTTTACAGAATAATAATCGCCAGAAATATCGGACCAGAAGCGTTTGGATTATTCACTTTAGCTGTGACGACACTCACCCTCTTGATTCATGTTTCTTCTATGGGGTTAACAGAGGGTCTTGTTAGATATGTAGCAATCTATAGGGGAGAGAAAGAAAATGATAAGATAAAATATTTATTTAGATTGACTCTATCAAGACTTATATTTTCTGGAATCTTATTCGGGTTTTTGCTTTTTGCTTTTTCTAGCGTTATTGCAAATGGAATATTCCATAATTCAGAACTGACTTTTTTCCTTAAAATTTTCAGCTTGATAATTCCTATAACAATTATATATAATATCTTCTGTTCTATGCTCAGGGCTTTTGAGAAAATATCAATTTATTCTTTTATAGACAGCATACTGCAGAATCTAATAAAGGTCATTATGCTGGGATTCTTTATTTTTATGGGATTAAAGATTAATTCTATAATATTCTCTTATCTTCTGAGCATTTCAGGCGTTTTGCTCATTGTCTATTTTATCTGCAAATACCAGCTTAAAATAATATTTCAAAAACCGAGTTTGGAAGAAAAAGATAAAAAAGAGATAAGAAAAGAATTTTTTAGTTATTCCTGGCCGATAATGCTCTACGGCATATCTGGAACATTATTTGTGACTACTGATTCTTTTGTGATTGGATATTTTAACGGACCAATAAGTGTTGGATTTTATAGCGTGGCTATGTCAATTGCAACCCTGCTTTTGTTTGTTCCAATGCTATTTACAAAATTATTTTTCCCTTTGATAACAAAACATTATGCAAAGAAAGATACGATTTTTGTTAGAGATATAAGCAAACAGGTTGGAAAATGGATTTTTCTGGTAAATCTTCCTGCCTTACTGATTATGCTGTTTTTCCCTGGAACAATTATAAATATCCTCTTTGGTGTAGATTATTTAATATCTGAAAATGCACTTCGGTTTTTAGCAATTGGTGTTTTTGTACTTTCAATATGCGGTTCTGTTTCAAGTGACTTAGTTTATATGGGGGGGAAGTCTAAGATGATATTCTATAATTTAATTGGAGTTTCTATTATAAATTTAATTTTAAATATTGTTCTTATTCCAAAATATGATATAAATGGGGCAGCTATCTCTAATATGATATCTACGAGTTTGCTTGGCTTATTGTTATTTTTTGAGTCTTATTATTATACTTCAATTCTGCCATTAAAAAGAAGTATAATAAAAATTGCTGTTGTTTCAATTCTTCCAATTGGAATAATGCTTGTTATCACCAAGACATTTACTCCTACAATAATTGGAGCAATAGTACTTGGTTTGTTTTTTGTATTATTCTATATTTTATTAATTTTTATAACTCACTGTTTGGATAAAAATGATTTTTTAATTATAAATGGGATTAAAAGCAAATTATTTAGTTCTATGTCCTTGATTACCCATCCTTTTTTAAAGACTGCAGATTAATTGCTGTTTTACAAATCGAGAATGTTTAAAAACCAGAAAAACCAAGCTGGAGAATGAAAAAATACGAGACAGACTGATAAAATGAAAATCTTTTTAATAAATTCGGATTATTTAATCTACCCTTTTCCTCCTCTTGGATTATCTTATTTGGCCGCATATGTTGAAAAGTACCTTCCTGAAGTGGATATAGAAATTTTAGACCAGGTTCCTGAGAAAAAAATTTTAAAGAGAATAGAAAAAGAACATCCTGATATCATTGGATTTTCTTCTACCAGCTCGCATCATTGGAAGGTTGCAAAAATGGCAAGAAAAGTAAGAAAAATCTGCAATTCCATTCTTGTCCTTGGCGGAATACACATAACCAATTACCCAAAAACATTTGATAATTCTCCTTTTGACGCGGGTGTTTTGGGAGAGGGAGAAATAACGTTCAAGATATTAATTGAAAATATCATAAAAAACAGGGGGATAAATATAAAAGAACTGAAGGTAATTAGGGGTTTTGTGTTGAAGGATGGGAAGAAAATTATAAATACAGGGCTTGGAGAAAGAATTCAGAATTTAGATGATGTTCCTCTGCCTGCAAGGCATCTTTTGAATATGGATTATTATACCCTTCCTTCATTTTCAAATAGGACTAATTTTGACAGCTGCGGAGTCATTATAACCAGCAGAGGATGTCCGTATAGGTGTAATTATTGCTCTTCTTCTAAATTTTGGGGTCATGCTATTAAGTTTTTCTCAGCAAAAAAAGTAGCAGCAGAAATTGAGTTATTGTATCGAAAATATGGATATAGACAGATACAAATCTATGATGACTTATTTAGCGCAAATAAACCTCGGCTGAAAGAAATAATTAGGTTATTAGAAGAAAAAGGAATATTAGGTAAAATTGAATTTTTTGTTCTTGGAAGAGGAAACTGTATTGATGAAGAAAGTGCACAACTTTTGAAAAAATTAAATGTCACTTCAATTGCGTTTGGTGTGGAAACCGGAAGTAAAAAAATGCTAAAATATCTAAAAGACAGTATAACTCTAGAAGATGATATAAATGCCCTTAATTTATGCAGAAAATACGGTCTTTCTCCAAATGGCTCTTTTATGATAGGTATGCCTCATGAGACAAGAGAAGACATGGAAGCAACATATCAATTTATTAAAAAATATCTTCCAAATGCTTTTTTTATAGGTATGATGTGGCCTTTTCCAAATACACCAATATGGGATTATGCACTTGAAAATAAGATGATAGAAGAGGATATGTATGAAAAAGAAGGAAGACGGTTCTTAGAATTCGATGAAAATAAATCCTTGACATTGCACGCATCAAAAGAAGACTTGAAGGAATATTTTTATAAGATTAAATCACTGTTGCATCTTAAGAGGGATACGTTTTTGATAGCAAGAAAAATGAGCACATTAAGATTGCGGCATATCTTCAAAATGATGAATATGACTCTTATAAAGAAAGTTTATAATTTAGGGATTAAAAAAGTTAAACAGGGGTGACCAGCAGTTGAACATTCTTCACAATCCTTTCTTAATATGCTCTTTCTGACACTATCCATTATTTCTCTGTTAAAAATAACCAGCGATTATAGCAAAGGACTTTAATATTCTACCACAAAACCGTTGCTATATTCGAGAGACTTAAATAGCTTGGTAAAAAATTTAGGTCTCTCGCTATAGAAAAGAATTAATCTTGATGTATATAAAGAATTTGGGGTTGCCTAAATCGCTGACAATTTGTTCATCTACTCGGTGACATAAGTAAATTTAAAAACAAATGTCTTCTAAAAAATCTATGAAAATCTGCTTAACTACCTATTTTGACAAGAATTTTTCTGAATTGGGAGAGCTATGCTTAAAGTCTATGAGAAAATACGCTAAAAAATACGGATATGACGTTAAAACTTTAAATAACATTTCATCAAAACGCCCGCCTGCTTGGAATAAAGTTCTGGTAATACAAAGACTTTTAGAAGATAAAAAAAACTATGATTTTATTTTTTGGATAGATTCTGACGCATTATTTATTAATTTTAATGAAGACATAAAAAAAGAGATTGCTCCAGGTAAAGACTTTTACATTGCCAAGCATTCTTTCTCCGGAGAGAACGCTCCAAATAGCGGAGTAATGCTAATAAAAAATACTAAATGGTCACGTGATTTTCTGCAAGCTGTCTGGGACAATAGCGAATATATTTTTAGCATTGGATGGGAAAACTCGGCAATAAATAATCTTCTTGGGTTTAATGCGCCAAAGAATAAGATTAGGGATATTTTTCAGAAAGTGCTATATAAACTTAAAATAAAAAACTATGCAATAAAAATTTTAAA
>C687J35174_10012447_pt1 | contig 10391 bp, 9 predicted proteins | sample RifCSPhighO2_01_FD_35174 | JGI IMG/M metagenome (IMG submission 35174)
CGCCGTTGATTGAACGAAACACCACCATTCCCGCCTCCAAGACCGAGACATTCTCGACTGCCAGCGATAACCAGCCGTCAGTCGAAATCCATGTCTTACAAGGCGAGCGACCGATGGCGAGCGACAACCGAACCCTTGGTAAGTTTCATCTTGATGGCATTCCGCCATCGCCTCGTGGTGTGCCTCAAATTGAAGTCACTTTCGACCTTGATGCCAACGGTATTTTGAATGTCAAAGCCAAAGACAAAGCTACTTCAAAAGAACAACATATCACCATCACCGCTTCATCGGGCTTGTCCAAGGGAGAAATCGAGAAGATGAAAGCCGACGCCGAATCGCATGCCGCCGAAGATGCCAAGAAAAAAGAACTGGTTGAAGAGCGTAATATGGCTGAAAACTTGGTTCATATGGCGGAAAAAACCCTGACTGACGCTGGCGACCCCTCGAATACCTCGGGGCAGGCGAAGGTTACCCCTGAAATGCGGCGAGAGGTGGAAGACGCTATCACTGCTGTCAAAGGCGTCCTCCACGACGACGACAAAGACAAAATCAAAGCCGAAGCCGAAAAATTAAGCACCGCCATCCAAAAAGTTGGTGCGGCAATGTACGAATCCGCTGGCGCAGATCAGCAGTCAGCTTCTAGCAATCAGCCGGCAGCTGGGGAACCAAAATCCGATAGCGATCAGCCATCGACTGATGAAAAACCAGAAGAGTCAAAAACTGATTCATCCGACGAAGCTTCAGCGAAGTCGGACGATAAAAAAGAAGAGACCAAGTAAAAACATAGAAGCTGTGAGATCGGTGGCGAGCCAACTGGCTCGCCACCTTGGCTGTTTTGGTACAATCACTCTTGATGGCGGCAATAATCATTTCAGCTGATGAAATAAAAAAGTCGCTCAAAGATTATGATCCAAAGAAGTCTCATTTAGTTCACCGCCAGTCAACCAAATTAGCCGACAAAGAGTTTGTCGAAGCGGTGAAATCGTCTGCGTACAAAACGGTCGTTTTACTTTCTGGCGGGAGTGCCTCCGGGAAAACTGAATTTGTGTCAGAATATCTGGTTAATCAAGACTTGATTATTTTTGATGGTACCTTGCCGAGTTTTGAGGGAGCAAAGATAAAAATTGATTTCGCTAAGAAACACGGCAAAAACATTAGGATATCGGCAATCTGGCCAGATGACATTAAGGTTGCCTTCGCCGCATTTCTATCACGCGACAGAAAATATCCAGACGAATATTTTTACAAAACCCATATTGATTCTCGCCAAGCTCTACTTGAGATCGTACTGTCAAAAAATACAGCTCCTATTACCATTTACCGGAATTTTTTTGACCAAAGCGGAATAAGTTACCGGGAAATGTCTTTTCAAAATAGGAAATCTCTTATTGATTATCTACAGACTAACCAATATACTCAAAGAGAATTATTGGATACTATTGCTAACATAAATGACTGAAAAACTTCTACCCAAACCTAGTCCGAACAATAAGACAGTGAACGAATATGTTCGCGCGGTTGAACATGGCCTTAAAGCACAACATGTGATGGCTTTTCCGGGTGGCTGGGTGATAAGAACTATGGGGCGGGTTGGAGCGAGTCAAGTATTTTCTACCGAGAAAGAAGCTGTCGCAGAAGCTAAGAAAAGGGCTACGACAAAAGGAGCTGATGTTTTTGTTCATGGTCGAGATGGTAAAATCCGTAAGCGTATTTAAGTTGTCCGCCATCATCCAAAAAATCGGCACAGCGATGTACTCTTCGACAAGCTCAGAACAGGCGACCAATCAGCCATCAGCCGAGGGGACCGACTCGGGTGAATAAACGTTGATAGAAAATGAACATAGGTAAAAAGTGTCCCAAGTGTAAGACAGGTGAAATAGAACGAACAAAACATGTTGCTTCGGTCGGAGAATTCGGCGGGTCGCGGGCTTCCACGTTCTTTAATTATCGTTGTAATAAATGTGATTATCAGCTAAATACCCCAGAAGACTAAAGAGTATAAAATCAACTAGCTATTGAGATTAATAAGCTGTAGAAGTTACGGTTTGACAACTTGTTCGGCGTGATTATCGATTTTGATTTTTATTGAATATATGGTTTCGTCTTTGCTAAGGAAGCCGTTTTTTGTCGTAAGACTTGCGGTAATTTGTCCGTTTGGTGGTACTTGATAAAAGCCCCCATTATTTGCAAAAGTCAGCTGATAAGTCTTTCCGGTGCTGCTGGTTAACTCAAACCAGTCAGGAGAAAAATATTTAAATTCATCGAGCGTATTCCCGACCATTACTTTTACAGAAGCTTTTTTCTGACCATTAATTCTAGTGTTTTCTTGTTCACAATCTTGACGTGGACCCTTTCCCTCATACTTCGACCACCACCCCAATGTATTACTAGCATATGTCGTACTAAGGGTAGAACAATCCTCGGGCTTTATGTCTTCAGTCTTTGGATCGACAGTGAATTTATAATTTAAGTAATCAAACTCCTGACCGACTTTAAAAGTATGAGTCCTGCCGTAGTCGTTTCTGTCTCTCCAAAATAAATAGCCAACAAATGCGATAGTCACAATAAGAACATACAAAGATACTAGCTTGAAAATGTGGGTTGGCTTTTGTCTCAAATCAGTGATAAACAAAACTACAGATAGTGCTATGGTAGCAAGCAAGCTCACTAAAAATTGTCCCCACAGCGCACTTATCGAGGCACTGCTAGTTCCCTTGGATGGATTAAATATTCCGAATTTGTATGACCAATAAACAAAAAATATGAATAGTGCCAGCGAGATAATTGTAATAGTGAATTTATGAATGTGTTTATCTTTCATATGAAGTAATTCTACTGCTCTGGTGGGTATATATCAACAATGATGTGAGCAAGAAGCGATGCGACCATATTCCACCTCCGAGGTGTAATAAGGATACAGACTGATTATTGGTTAGAACCCACAATCCTCCAAATGACCCGTATGCGTTTTAACGCATATTTGTCCCATTACTCGCTAATGTCTCATTATCCGCTGATGACATATATGTCATCAGGAGTATTTGAAGATTTGTGGACAGAAATCAATCACCTTGCGGTAACTCGACAGAGCCTGATCGAGGCAATGATGGTTGGATTTAGCGAACAAGCGCTAGCTATCTGCTACAATTTAACTAGGAGGGGATAATTACCGAGGAATTAAAAGTTTACATTGCCAGTTTGCGTCAAGGTGGTTTTGAGGACGATGCGATCAAGCAATCCTTGCTTGGCGTGGGGTGGGCAGAGGATATTATTGACGAAGCGTTGACTCCCCTAGCGACCACCCCCATTGCGGTTGTCCCTCCTCCCCCCGTCGTCAGTAATGCCCCCGCTAAAGTCGCTGAAGTCCTGCCATCCGAAGTAGCTAAACAACAACCAGTGACAAAAGTCGAAAGTGTGGAGGGAGTTCAGCCGAAACCGAAACGAAAAAAGTGGTTAAAAATCGGTGCCATCTTCTTTGTGTTACTCCTAATTCTTTCGGTGATCGGCTGGTTTATTTGGCCGCTTTTAACTCCCGAAAGGGTGGTGGTAGCGGCGATCAGTAACCTAATTAATAATGACGCCACCAAGTATGAACTGACAGCCGAAATCCAAGTCTCGCCACGAATCGGCCAAAGCGATACGGTCCCACTCGCAAATTCTAAATTTATCATTGAGGCGGCAGCAGATGAATCCAAACCAAGTCAAGGTCGAATATTTATGAAAGTCTCCGAGCCGGGAAGCTTGGCCGACAATCCCAGCGGTGATCTCGGTTCGTTTGAGCTCCGCTGGCTTGAGAATATTCTCTATCTTCGGCTCGACTCGACCGCCAAAGAGATCGGTATGTTTGGTCTCGATGAATTTATCGGCAAGTGGTTTTCGATCGACCTCAAACAAACCCTCGATGATCTGGGAGCAACCGAACAATACAATCTGGATTTGACCGATGACAAAACCCAACAGCTACTTGACGCCTACCAAAAGAACCCATTTCTGAAAATTGAAGCTAATTTAGGGACGCAAACGATCGCTAATCAACAGGCCAAGGGCTACCAAATAACCTACGACAAAGAGAAATTGGCTAATTGGACGGCCGAGGTAGAAACGATCACTAACCAGCCCAATCCTCGAGGAGCCGCAGAGCTCAAGAAAGATATTTCCGATCCAGCCGAGATTGGGACGGTCAAGATTTGGATAGCTGATAAGACAAAACTGCCCGTTCGCCTCGAAAACGAGTTAACTGCCACCGCTGATAAAATAGGGTATAAGGCGACGGTAACTTTAGAGAGTCTCGATCAACCAATTACGATCGAACAACCCGATCCAGTCACGCCACTTGATGAAATGGTTAAACAACTTCAAGGCAGTCTTTCCGGCTCGGCTGACCAAATGACTAAGGCCAGAAGTTGGCTATTCTCTGCCTACGGGTCGAAAGAGTAGTTAGAACACAACGAACTTCTACAGGGGTATGTGCTTCGGTGTTTTCTCGGGCGGATGTTAGATTCTACGGTGCTGGTTGGATTTTGATTGATTCAATCGAGGCCTTGATTTTGGCGTTGTCGCGATCCCAAGTTTTGGTCGTGGTTGAGCCAGTCGCCGCCATACCGACGAGATTGTTAATGACAAAGACGTACTGGATTTGATGAACATCGTAAGTGCCATTTGGCACGGTTCCCTCAACGATAAATGTTTCATACCCATTGACGGTCTTTGAGGCGCTACCAACTAACACCATCCCGGGCGTGGTGCTGACTAAATCTTGGGCGTACTTGTTTTTGTAATCATCGATAGTAACAAAGCCAGCCCGATGGGTAGCAATGATAATATTGATGTTGGAGAAAAAGCCCTTGGTTTCGCTGGCCCGATCTGGTTGAGGTGCCGCTAGAGCGTAATCGGCTTCTTGCAGAATGTCGGTTGGCCGCACCCAACCCATTGGCGGATTGATCGTGAACGATGGTTTGCTGGTGCTAGTACTGGTGTAGGTTTCTGGTTGCGTCTCCAGCGTTGAACTTTCCGCCCGCTTGGTATCGAGTTTTGGTTGGGCAGTCAGATTAGTTTTGGCTTGGTTTTTGGTTTTGGTCCAATAAACAGCACCGGTCGCCACTGCCGCCACCCCGAAAACTGCTACCAAGAGAATCACAACTGGGATGAAACCACGGCGGCGACTAGACATTAATAGCATTACGGCAAGTTATAATGTAACTGTCAAGCTGTCAACAATCCCTCGTCTCGAAGATGTGGGCGGTGGCGATTATGGGTTCTAACCCATAGCGAATCAAACTCCGTTCGTGAGCTTTACGAGGCGTACCCCGCCGACTATACGAGACAGGATGTCGAGTTTACGAGCGTACTCGCGACTATACCAAACGGGAAACTCCGTTTGGGAAGTCGCGCGGTTCGACCGCCGACTATACCAAGCGGGATATGCTTGGGAAGTCGCGCGGTTCGACCGCCGACTATAGTCAGCCAAACCGCTCGTTTGCGTTTAAACGCATATTTAACCGCAAACCTCGCTGATGCCATATATGTCATCAAGGGTGTCTGGAGTTACCCAAAACTGGTGGCTAAAACAAGTAATTAGCGGATCAGTAATGACCGATCGGCACTTCGTAGTAAGTTGATAGAGCTAGATCGAGGAGCGATAAGTGGCTAAACCTGAATAACGACCGGGATCACCATCGGGCGGCGTTGGGTTTTTTCAAAGAGAAATTCGCCGATGTCATCGCGCATTGCTTTCTTGAAGAACTCCCAGTTAATCGTCCCCCGACCAGTGTGCAGCTCGTGAAGTTTCTTAATTTGAGTCCGGGTATTGGCGATCAGATCTTCCGATTCCTTCATATAAACGAAGCCCCGCGAGATGATATCGGGGCTGGTCATCAGACTTCCTTTCTGGCCGTCTACAGTCATAATAATCAGGAAAATGCCGTCAGCCGCCATGGTTTGGCGATCACGCAAAACGACTTCGCCGACATCGCCTACACCGAGGCCATCGATCAAAACATAACCGACCGGNGCTCGTTCTTTGGCGATCCGGCCACCGTTGGCATCAAACTCGACAATCTGACCGTTCTCCACCACTAAGCAACTCTCCTCTTTCATCCCCAAACCACGAGCCAGTTTACAGTGCTCAACCAGATAGCGGTACTCACCGTGAATCGGGATCAGATATTTTGGTTGAAGCAAGGAGATCATCAGTTTCATCTCCTCACGGTTAGCGTGACCGCTGGAGTGAATGTCCAACTCTTTATTAGTAATGACCTCGGCACCGAGACGGTAGAGATTGTTGATTGTTGCCGCCACCGCTTTTTCATTGCCAGGTACTTGAGATGCCGACAAAACCACAGTATCGCCTTTTTTAATATTGATATGACGATGCTCGCCAGTCGCCATTCGCACCAGAGCGGAAAACTCCTCGCCTTGCGAGCCGGTGCACATCACCACTAATTTCTGATCGGGGATATTATTGACGGTTCGCAGATCCGTTAAAATGCCTTGCGGCACCTTGAGATAGCCCAATTCCATAGCGATGTTAATGTTTTTCTCCATTGACCGGCCAGAAATAGCCAATTTACGATTCGAGGCAGCGCAGGCGGTGACAACGTGTTGAATTCGATCGATTCGCGAGGCAAAGCTGGAAACGATAATTCGTCCCGGCGCTTTGACGAAGATGTCTTCCAGCGCTCGCCCGACCACTTGTTCGCTCATCGTATAACCAGATTCAAGTACATTGGTCGAGTCAGAGAGCAAACAAAGCACTCCTCTCTTGGCCAATTCGGCTAGTTTCGTAAAGTCGGTCGGTTCGCCAAACGGCGGCGTGAAGTCAATTTTCCAGTCAGTGGCGTGATAGATCAAGCCGACTGGCGTTGTCAGCGCCAAACCCAAGATATCGGGGATCGAGTGAGTCATTCGAACCGGCTCAAGGATGAAAGCCCCAATCTGAATCTTCTCGTTTGGTTTGATAATCCGGAAATCAGCTCCCTCAATGCCGTGCTCCTCAAACTTAGACTTGATTAATCCGGCCGTTAGCGGTGCGGTATAAATCGGCACTCGGAATTTCGGGTAGATATAGGGCATTCCACCGATGTGGTCTTCGTGACCGTGAGTAATAATGAAAGCCCGAATTCGGTCTTTGTTTTGCTCTAAATAGGTGGTGTCGCAGATGACATAGTCAATCCCCGGCATATCGGAGTCGGGGAACTTGATACCAGCGTCAATAATCAGAATGTCGTTGTTATACTCGTAAACCAGCATATTTTTGTCGCCGGTTTCCCCTGAACCACCAAGCGGAATAATCCGCAGGGTGTTATTAGCCGCTCGAGCAATTATCTTGGCGGTTGGATCGGTCTCTGTTGGGCCAAATTTTAGCCCCGCTTTATTGGGTCGGCGGAACGGTTTACTATCGCGGCGAAAAGGACGACCAGACGGCTTCTGGCTACTAGCAACTGGCTTCTGGCTCATACCGGGAATGGTTGCTGTGTTCATCCCATGCGAAGTTTCGGGACTAGCAACACTAGTCGGTTTACTCGGGGTGAACTTCCGGGGTTGTCGGCTTCGAAATCTCTGTCTGTTATTGGCTTGGTGCTGGTTGCCGATGGCTGGTTGCTGGCTGTTACTAGGTTTTGAGTCTTGAGTTTTAAGTTCAGGTCTCAAGACCTGTCCGGCGTCAGAGATATCAATAACGCCGTCTTTGGGTGTTTGATCGGTGTTACCATTATTACTGGCAACACCAGAAGATTGTTCGTTCAGCTTATATTTCCTTTCTTAATATATTTCTACTAGTTGGAGTTCTGGGTCGGTAAAACCGACTAAGTTTATCTACTGTAGCATCTTGGCTGATGGAAGTCAACTACCGCTGATTTGATCCATATACTCGGGGATTTTGGCAAAATCGGCCAAGAGTGTTTGGCGCATGCCACCGTTGTAGAGCGCCGCCGCTGGATGGTAGAGGGGAAGGAAGGCCTGAGGCCAGCTATCGGCTGTCGGCTTGCGGCTGTCGGCCTTTGTTATATTATTTTCCGATGGCTGATTGCTGATGTCGCTGTCTCTCGCTACTCGCCCGAGTCTCGTAGTGGCTGATAGCTGGCCCTGCCAGATCAGTTGCCCGTGGAGTTGGGAGATAGTTCGCTTCTCGTCGGGACATAGGGCGGCCAAGGCATGGCGACCCAAGAAAACAATCAATTTTGGTCTAATGATGGCGATCTGTTTTTTTAGAAACGGTAGTTGGAGAGCAATCTCCTCCGGCAGGGGGTCACGATTGCCCGGTGGTTGGTATTTAATGGCATTGGCAATAAAAACATCACTTCGCTCCAAACCGATCGAGTTCAGCATCTCATTCAAAAACTTGCCAGCGGCACCAACAAACGGCCGACCAGTCTCGTTCTCTTTCTTTCCCGGGGCTTCGCCAACAAACATTATTTCGGCATTGGGGTTACCCTCACCGGGCACCGAATTTTGACCCAATTGATATTGACACTGTTTGCAAGCGGCAATCCGTTTCGCTACCTCGGCTAATGCCTCAACTTTTGACATATTGTCCGCCATTATCTTATCTTTGGTATACCAATTAGAAATCCCGTTGAACAGTCGCTTGACATCAGCGACCTCGAAGAGGATATTCTGTTCTAGTAAGACCCCTAAAGTGTCGGTGGTTCAATCGATACTTCTGGGGTCCCAGACAATTACACTCGTAGGTCTGGGATACCCCGGTCACAGACTGGCGTCCTAAAGGGGACACGAAGCTCTGAATCTGATCCCCCGGCTAGAAAGACGCCGCCTACGACCCAACCGTCGGCAGGAGAAGTATTACTTCTCCTGCCGACATCATCTAATGTGGTGACAAAAAGGCTTTCAGAAAATCCGCCAAAAACTATTGACAAAGTGACGGGGGGATGGTATGATATGACCTGATTTGTTACTTGACATGCTGTTATGAAATGCCCCTAATCGGACATTACTCACCAACTGGGACGCCGGACGGTGAGCGGCTCCAGAAAGGACGGGCGCATGCGCGTGCGGAATAGGTCGCCGGCGTAGGGTCAATCACCCTCTTTTGTTTAGCTTTCTGTAATTGCGGACGGGTAATTGAAAGAACTAAGAACCCATCCGTCTGCAAACCGGGCGTAGCACACAGGGCCGGCTCCCAACGGAGTGTTTCCCTTCCTTTCACTCCTTCGCAGGGAACCGTAGTGCTCCGCCCGACCCGCCCCAAAGCGACCGGTTATGATGGCCGATTCCACGACGCCAACGACCGGCCGCCTGCGGGCGACAGTGACCCCAGCGGTCCAAGTGCACCTTGCGTGCCGGGGGCTTCTGCCCCACCCGTGACCCTTGCGGTCCACCCGGTCTCGAAAGAGACCGATCGTGCTCCATTCTCGGAGCAATCTCCGCCCAAAGACCGTCAGCAATTCGCTGACGGCCTTTTTCGAGCCTTTAAATACTTTTTGGACTTTCCTAGGATCAAAAACTGGGTAAATCTATTGACTTTCTCTGGTAGATATAGTATAGTTCCGATATCCTTAACATTTAGGATCCCGACGACAAAGGAGACCAATCGTGATCGAATCGCTTAATGACGGCGTCCAGATGGTGATGCTTCAATTCAGTTTCTCTAACTATGGAGTAGTGCCGGCTTCGGTAAAACTCCACAGTTGGGAAACTCCAGAGGAGAACCGGGAGCGCAAGAACCGCTCAAGCGGTCAGCTGGTAATCCAACCGACCGTGAACTGCTCGCTGGCGCAATTTGTCGGCCAGCTCGAAGCGGAAAGATACGAGTTGGTTGATGCCGGCTACATCGAGCGCATCAACACCAAGTCTTCTAGCAACTCGGCGGAGAGCTACCATGTGGTCCGCTTTATCTTCGCCCGTCGGGAGAATGCAGTACTGGCTGACGGTTTCAAGAAAGGACGGGAGGCTATCCGCACCGATCTACAGAAGATGTGCGAGGATGCGCTGTGGCGGATTAGGATGTTTCATAATCCGTTTTATTACAACGGTGTAGCGGTGCCCGATCAGCACGCCGTCTGCATCAACCTCGAAGTCCGTCAGCCGATCGTTTACCCCAATGGTCAACCGATAAAAAGGCGCCAGATGGATACCGACGGTTCCCCGATCGGCGACCCGCTCCCGATCAAAGCCGACTACCTCCTCGGTATTCAGGACGGGGCGATCCGGCTCGTCCTTGCCTGACCACAGACCCAACACCTACCAATGAGGCCGACGCACAGCGTCGGCCTCATAATGTACACGCATTTCGCACTTATATGCTTCTGGGTATCTACGAATGGCATAATAGCCGAAAAACAGCGAGCCATGACCCATCAAAAGCAGGTCAGCGAGCAGTTTTTCACCTCACCCCGTAGGGTAGCGTGCGGGGGTGGAGTGCAGAGGATGGGGGC
>C687J35174_10012451_pt1 | contig 10387 bp, 10 predicted proteins | sample RifCSPhighO2_01_FD_35174 | JGI IMG/M metagenome (IMG submission 35174)
AATAATGGGGGGGGTGGGCAAAGGGCCTCCAGCGCCGACGATCACGATCTCCTAGGTCGCCTCCCAACCGTCGATGGCGTCGCGCACGGCCCTCCGGTAATCGCAGAAGTCGCACGCGGGCCCAACGGGCGGGAATATATCGCCGAGAAGGCATTGGTTCATGTTGTGAATGGCCTCCTCGACCCATGCGTCGTCCCCCGTATAGGGGATGATCCTGATATCGAATTCGAGGCGCGCGTCGAACGCTTCGCGGTCGGTCATGCCGTTCGCATACACGAAATACCCCGTGCGGGAAACGCGGAACCCGTTCCTCCGGAAGAGCCACTGGTAAACCTCCATCTGCCGCTTGTAGCCGATCTGCCAATCCGCATCGAGCGACACTTCGCTCGTCTTGGAGGTCGCTTTATAGTCCACGATGATGAGCTCGCCCAGAGGATCCACCCAGACGTCGTCCACGCCTCCGGTGATGAGGAGGTTCGTCTGCTCGTGGAGGTACGTAATGCCGGCGGTCCGCGCCTCGCGCCACTTCGCCATGTCCGGATGGTCGAACGGCACCGCGTCAACGCCGTAGTGCTCCATGAGCGGATGCCGGGTGTTGGCGGCGCGGTGGATGTCGAACTCCTTCTTCAAGAGCTTGTCCACCGCGTTGTTGAGGTTGAACGGATACCCGGGCGGCTGCGATACCCCGAGCCGCAAGTCCATATAGAAGCAGCGGGGACAATTCATGAAAAGCTCGATCTTCGAGCGGCTGATGCGGAACGGCTCCCCATGGCCCTTGGTGAAAAGATTGCGGCTGCGTTTTGCGTTGTAGAACGCCGACATATACCCAGACACTATACCCGGTGATGGAAGCCGGGGCAACTCTCTGCATCCGAACGCCACGCCTTGACGCTCCGGCAGAGGGCCGTAGAGTGTGAGACATGGCGCGAACCATCATCTTGAAACTCGGCGGGAGCGTCATCACGAACAAACACGGGGATACACCGGCAGTCGAAACAGCGCGCGTTCGCGCCATCGCGCGCGTCCTGGGGAACTTCCGGCGAAAAAACCCGAATACGAGGATCGTCCTCCTCCACGGCGGGGGTTCGTTCGGCCACCCGCTCGCGCACCGCTATCGCATCGCGGGCGCGAGAATCATCCCGGCGAGCTGGCGCGGAATAGCGGCGACGACCAACGCGATGCGAGAACTCACCACGCGCCTCGCGGGGATTTTTCTGGGAAGAGGCGTCCCGGTCGTGCCGCTCCAGACCCTCGGCATGGTCGCGCTCGCGCGCGGCCGCGTGGCGTTCCGGAACGCCGGACTCATCAAGACCATCCTCGCCACCGGCGGCATCCCGCTCCTCGGGGGCGACATCGCCATTGCTGACGGGATACGCTCGGCAATCGTTTCCGCGGACACGCTCGCCGCAGCATTCGCCGCAGTCATCCCGGGCGCATCCGTCTTTTTCGCAACGGACATAACCGGCGTTTTTTCGCACTTCCCGCCCGCGCGCGGCGCGCGCCCCATCCCTTTCCTGAATCAAAAGATGATTCGCACCATGCTGTCAGGAAAAAAAACGAGCCCATCGCGGCACGACGTGACCGGCGGCATGATGGGGAAACTCCGCGCGGTCGAATATCTCCACGGGCACCGCATCCTCATATTCGACGGCCGGGATCCCCGCTTTCTCGCGCGGGCGCTCCGCGGCGGCTTCCCCGGAACGGTAATCCGACTCTGAATCCGAATAAGGAAACGCGCGGACGCTCTCAGCGCCCGCGCGAACGATTCGCGGTGATACTACGCCTTGAATAAGAACTGATCCGCCAGGGGCGCAACCGCGCGGCACGTTTTTCGAACGGAGCCGCGCCGCCCGTGCTTGAAGTCCAGAAGCATTTCCCAGGCGCCCCTCCGGAGCCAGAGCATGGTCGCCTGTTCGGGCATGAGCCAGCAGTGGCCGCTGACGCCATCGGTGAAGTCGTCGGGAGACGGCAAAAAGAAGCTATCCGTACTCCCGATGTAAAGTTTCACCAGGGCATCAGACACGACCTCGTAACTCCTGAATGAGAGCGGCTCAATGGCAACAGCCACTCCCGGGATCTCCTCGACCAAAAGCCGCCGAAGAGTCGCGGCATCGGACTCGCCCTCGCGACTCGTCTCCATAGGCACGGACCACTGCTCCGCTATCTTGCCGTGCTTTGGGTTCGTCTCACACTCTTGAAGCATGAGAACCTCGCCACTTTTGTTCACGACGATGAGCGCCACCCCGGTGATGTTCGGAGCCATCGGATCACCTCCGTTCCGGTTGATTGGACTGCACGGTGCCCTCGGCACTCCGCATCCTATCCTATCGCGAAAATTTTTCAACCCGAACGCCGACGAGCCGTATCTTCTTCCGGCCCGGATTCTCCCGGGCGTCGAGGAACGGGAGCAACAGCCGCAACGCCTCGCCGTCAAGGGCGGTGCGCGTGCCGAGAGCGGCGCGCGAGGTATGAGAGCGCGTCGTAGTTGTGAAATCCGCGAACCGAACCGTGAGCACGACCGTCCGGAACGTGCGGAAGCCGTTCTGGGAGAACCGCTCGAATACGCATGCGATGAGGGCGCGGACCCGTTCGAGGATGAATCCGGGGTCGAGCGTATCCTCCGCGAACGTCTCCTGCTCGCCAATGGACTTCGTTTCTCGCTCGCCCGACACCGGCTCATCGGAATTGCCGCGGCTATACTCCGAAAGTGTCGTACCCCACGCACCGAACATGCGAACGAGTTCGCCGCGGGTCATTCTCTGGATGTCCCCGATAATTGCTACGCCGCATGCGCGGAGCGCGGTTTCGGTTTTCGGACCGATACCGGGCAGCGCGCGTATCGGCAGGGGGGCAAGGAACGCCTCGACCTCCGCGGGATGTACCAGGGTGAGACCGTCCGGCTTCCGGAACTCGGAGGCCATTTTCGCGATGAGCTTATTCGGGCCGACGCCTGCAGAGCAGGTGAGACCTTCGGCTTCGAAGACATCTTTTTTCAACGTCCGAGCGACTTCTTCGGCTTTCCCGAATGAACCAAGCGATGAAACATCGAGATAGGCCTCGTCGACGCTTGCCTGTTCGAATGCATCGGCGTATCGTTCGAGAATTTCCATGATGCGCTCCGAAACCTCGGCGTAGAGTTCGTCGTTGCCGGTAAGAAAAATCGTTTCGGGTTCGCCATTCCGGCGCGCCTCCTCGGCGCGGCGCCACGCTTCGGTGATCGGCATGGCGGAACGAATGCCGTAGCGACGAGCGGCGTAGTTCGATGTCGCCACGACGCCACGCCCCCTCCCCTCTTTCGGGTCGGCGCCGACGACCAAGGGCTTGCCGCGGAACTGCGGATTATACCGCTCCTCCACCGCGGCAAAAAAAGCATCCATATCAACATGGATGACGATGCGCATCGTGAGGGAAGTATACCACCGCGCCCGGTTTGCTTCTTTCCGCGTCATCCGGTGGTTATGCCCTTCCGTCCCCCCTACGACCCGTGACATCTCTTCTCTCGTGCTGATGCTCTTCGATACTCACCGAAACGATTCAACGCTTCCGTGAAGCAAAACTGGCTGGAAGGAGGCAACTTCATGTGCCCATCTTTGCTCATGCGGGTCGGGATGAGGATACATGAGGTAAATCTTTTTTCCGAGGTAGTATGCCAACCCCATTTCCATCAATGACGATGTTCCGATATAACCGCTCACGCCGTTTTTAGGAAGGTTGAGGAAAATCACGGCTTCGTTGCTGGCAAGAATATCAAAACATTTTTTCATAATGGTATTTTCAATCAGATGCTCGCGATCCTTGTCGAGCTCGTCAATAAACCCGGGTTTTTCTACATGCAATTCGGTATCGCAGGGAACCGAAACATCGTGCCCGAAACTTTTCAGCTGACTTTGAAGCTCGATCATTTCTTCGGCAAAACTCATGCTGCCGCAAATCATGATCCTCATATGGTTTCGCAAGTTTATTTCCCCGCCATCAACCGCCGATGCCCCCCTCTGCAGAGGCATATCCTCCGTGTCCCCCCTCGACTCCACTCGGGACAGGCAAAGCGCAATGTTTAAAGGGGATGTTTGCGGAGCACTACTTCTTTAAGCGCGCAGCGAGCGCGAATTGCGAAAAATATCGCTCAAGATCCGCGAGTGATGTTTTATATTCGTCATCGCCTAAAAAGGCGCTCGCGAGCAATTCCCGTGAACGGCTGATCTCCTTGAGCCGCCCGTGCCAACGCTTGTCTCGCATGGTTAGGTCCAGAAGTTCGAGGGCTCGCACGAACGCCCCTTCCGAAGAGACGCGGTCTTGCATTTTCCAGCGGGCCGCTCGTCCGACTTCGCTTGCAACATTGCCCAATTGTTCAAACAAAGAAAACTCTTGCCACCTGCCTGCGGAAAGTCCTTGATGCGGTGAGGCCATACTCACTGAGGAACACGTTCTGTGACAACTTCTCGAATGCTCTCACGTGTTTTCGGGTCCTCAACGCCGCGCGAGGTATTTCCCTGCGATGGACGCAGATTCACCATGGAATCGAATTCAATAAAATCTTCTCCCCCTTTCTCTGGATATAAATTGATACCCCAAAGATCCTCTTGCTCTGACCCTCGTTCAATCAAAAGGGCCTCTTCATCGGCGTGAAGTTCTCCCCCAATTGCCATTATGCCGCGCTCAATATCGACAACCGCCTTCACGAAGTTTCCGAACTGTTGTTTGGCAATATCGGTAAGCTCCTGCCGAGATATTTTTCCATCAATCACCGCAATAGCCATACCGTCATAATACCCGTTATCTCCCCGCCATCAAGCACAGAGCTCCCCGGTATTCTTGAGGCCGCAAAGTTTACATTTCTTGCCTACCCTTTATGGCTTTGTTATCTTACTGTCTAGCTGCGTGAGGACCGGCCGCCCTCCCGCTGCCCTACGAGGGCGAAGCTAGGCTGCCGTCAGACCTGGTGAACTGACTGGGTAACATACTTCAGAGTCCCTGCCCTGTACAACTCCAGGAGAGTTCGGACGGCCCTTTTTATTTATCTGCCGTGGCACTTCTTATATTTCTTCCCTGACCCGCAGGGGCAGGGTTCGTTGCGGCCCGGCTCGTGCTTTTTCGGGGCTGGGTTATACACCGGCGCCAAACCGCCGCCGGCGTTCCCCTGCGCCTTGCCCTCAAGTTCGTCCTTAGGCGATTGGAACGTGATACCCCGCGTCTCGGATGGAGCTGCGACGCGGAGAATGTTCTCGGGATGCGCGCCGCTTGCCGGGAACACCTTGAATACCGTATCCACGATCTGGACGCGGATGGCGACCTGCAACTCCCGGAACAACCGAACGCCTTCGTGCTTGTATTCGACCAGCGGATCGCGCTGGCCGTAGGCGCGGAGGCGCACCGAGTCGCGCAAATGCTCCATCTGGTCGAGGTGATCCATCCAGAGCATATCAATGGACTGAAGCATCACGGCTTTCATCGCATCGGCGACCAGCGCATCCCCCCGTTTCGCGCGTTCCTCGGCAAGGATCGCATGGAGCGTCTCGGCGACATAGCGAACAATCTCCTCGCGCTTTTCCCCCGCACCCGTCCCCTGGCCCGCGATCCGAGCAAGCTCCCCGCGCACGGTTGCCGGAACTTCGGCGATCGCGCGGAGCGATTCGGCAATCTCCTCAAGGTTCCACGCGTCCGCATCATCGGCGGCCGCATGGAACGAAACAATGCGCAGGGCTTCCTCGCGGAACATCGCTTCGGTTTTTGCGAGGAGCGCTGTCGGGTCTTCTTCGGCGCTCGTGAGAACCTCACGGCGGAGACGGTAGACATACTCGCGCTGCTTCGTCATGACGTCATCGAACTCGAGGATGTGCTTGCGGGCGTCGAAGTGGAATCCTTCGATTTTTTCCTGCGCCGATTCGATGGATTTGGTAACGAGCCGATGCTCGATGGGCTGGTCCTCGGCAATGCCGAATGTTTCCATCAAGGACTTGATGCGGTCCGAGCCGAAGATGCGCATGAGGTCGTCCTCGAGCGAGAGGAAGAATTGCGAAGAACCGGGATCCCCCTGGCGCCCGGCGCGGCCGCGCAACTGGTTGTCGGTGCGCCGCGCTTCGTGCCGCTCGGTGCCGATGACGTGCAACCCTCCGACAGCGCACACCGCCTCGGCCTCGCGGGGATCCGGCGGCGTTCCCCCGAGGATGATATCCACGCCGCGGCCCGCCATGTTGGTCGCGATGGTGACCGCGCCGCGGCGCCCCGCCTGCGCGATGATCTTCGCCTCCTCCTCGTGGTTCTTTGCGTTCAAGACCTTGTGCGGGACACCCTCGCGCCCGAGGTAGGCGGCGAGACGCTCGTTCTTGGCAATGGAAACCGTGCCGATCAGTACGGGCTGACCCTTCGCATGCCGTTCTTTCACTTCGCGCGTGATGGCGCTGAATTTACCCGATTCGTTCTTCAAAATGAGATCCGGCATGTCCTTCCGGACCAGCGGACGGTTCGTCGGGATGGACACGACATCCATCGTATAAACCTTGTGAAATTCTTCGGCGCTCGTCGCCGCGGTTCCGGTCATGCCGGCAAGTTTTGCGTAGCGCCGGAAGTAATTCTGGAACGTGATGGTCGCAAGGGTCCGCGATTCCCGCTGGACCGGAACGCCCTCCTTCGCCTCAATGGCCTGGTGCAGCCCTTCGGACCACCGCCGGCCCGGCATGAGGCGCCCGGTGAACTCATCCACGATGATGACCTGGCCGTCCTTTACCACGTAATCGCGGTCGCGCTGGAAAAGCGCGTGGCTGCGGAGCGCCTGCTCAAGATAACGGACGTACCGGAATCCCTTCTCGGCGTAGATATCCTCCACCCCGATGATGCGTTCCACCTTCTCGATGCCCTGTTCGGTGATGGTGACGGCTTTCAGTTTCTCATCAATGTTGTAATCCTCGTTCTCCTTGAGCTGGGGCACAACCCGGGAGAAGGTCTGGTAGTACTCGGCGGACTCAACGTCGGGCGCCGAGATAATGAGCGGGGTGCGCGCCTCATCAATGAGGATGGAGTCAACCTCATCCACGATGGCGAAGTGGTGGGTGCGCTCCGATGCTTGGGCGCCGACGCTTCGGTCGGCGTTCCGACTAGCCTCCGTCGGAATCGGAGCGCCGACCCCTTCCGGAGGGCGCCGGAGCTGTACCGTTTGGTCGAGGCGGTAGGCCATGTTGTCGCGGAGGTAATCAAAGCCGAACTCGTTATTCGTGCCGTAGGTGATGTCCGCCCGATACGCTTCGCGTCGAGTACACGGCCGCCAATGGTCCAGGCGGTCGTCGCCGTGCGACGGTGATTCCTGATAGGAAGGATCGAAAATGCCGGAAAAATCATGGGCAATGACGCCGACCGAAATACCGAGGCGGTCATAGACCGGCCCCATCCAGCCGCCGCCGACACGCGAGAGATAGTCGTTCGGGGTAACAAGGTGGCAGCCCTTGCCGGTGAGGGCGTTCAAGTAGAGGGGCAGGGTCGCGACGAGGGTCTTTCCCTCCCCCGTCCGCATCTCGGCGATGCTGCCGCGATGCAACACGATGCCGCCGACGAGCTGCACGTCAAAATGCCGCAGCCCAAGGGCGCGGTGGCTTGCTTCGCGGACCACCGCGAAGGCCTCAGGAAGGATATCATCGAGCGTTTCACCCTTTGCGAGCCGCTCCTTGAATGAAGCGGTCTTCGCGCCGAGCGCATCATCGGAGAGCGCCTCAAACAGAGCGCCAAACCCATTGACCCGCTCCACGATGGGGTGGAGGGAAGCGACGGCCCGTTCGTTCGGGTCGCCGAATAACGAGGAGAGAAAAGCCATGGAACCAAAGTATTGTAGCCGAAATTCCGGCTTCAGGAAAGCTCCGCCGGCGAATCGGAAGATAAGAAATGGCTCCCCGGAGAATGGGGAGCCCTTAGGCCGCGGCGTCTTGCCGCGGTATTAGCTTCCAGGTGCCACTGACTTGTGAGGGAATGGCCCAGGAGCGTTGAGGAAGACCCCCCGCTGGAGCTCGATAACCGACGTCCGCGCGGCGCCAAACTGCTCCACGAGATAGTCCACCGCCACTTGCGGCTGGAGCGTGTCTCCACAGGTGAAGATATCCACCGCGGCGTAACCGTACTCGGGCCACGTGTGGATGGCGAGATGCGACTCCGCGATAATGACCGCCCCGCTGATGCCGTGGGGGCTATACGCGTGGAAGACCACATTCACGATAGTGGCCTCTGCGCGCTTGGCCGCCTCGACCATCGCTCCCTTCACGAAATCAAGGTCGTTGATGGCCTCGGGGTCGCAGTCGAAGAGCTCGAGCAGCATGTGCCGACCCAGTGCCTGCATCTTGCCACCTCCCCTCGCGCACCTCATGCGCGGCTTTGGAGCGGACGCTCCGGTTGGATTCTCGATTCCTCGACCCTGACGCTATCCCCTCATCATCGTTGGTGAGGAAACAAAGGTACTTGCCGCTTCAGACGCAAAAGAGAAAAAATTGCCGCAGCGCGTCTTAAGACGTACTCGGAAGCATGGCGGGGAATGACTGCAGTCATCTCGACACGGAAATTTGCGGTGATGTCGTTCATGTGATCCATGGGGTCAAGCGATATTCGCGCGCGGATATTCCTTGCCGCGAACAATAATGTTCGACTCCGTTTTCCGAATTCCGAAAACGCGCGCGAAGTAGACGATCACCGGCGCGGTGGAAAAGTTCTTACAAGAATATGCATCAATAGAAACGAACCGGCGCTTCGGAAAGGTGTGAATGGAAATATGCGACTCCTGGATCATCACGAAACCCGAATACCCACCCGGGTCCCTGCTTTGGTTCGCCGAGGCCTCGACAACATAAGGAGGCATGAGGAGATGCATGCGCATGCGGCGGGGCAGGTCAACCAAGGCGCGCATGATCCGCCCGGGATCATTCAGCTTCTTCGCATCACACAAATAACCATCAAGGGTGAGATGGAGGCCGAAATTCGCGTCTTTTGTTTGCTTGTTCGCGCGAGGCGATGCTGATTTCCCCAACGTATGGTGAGGCGCTCTATACCCCTTCTTCCCGAATGCGTCCCGTTCGGTAGAGCCGCGCCGAGCGATCCAGATGGATTGCCTTTTTCGCTTGACGCGCCCCGCGGAGCAGCCGCGACCGTGAGCGCTCTTTATATTTGGTTACTTCTCGTTTGAGAATTTCTTCGAGGCCGTCCACGGCGGCATGAATATCCTCCGCCTCCGCAGCATGCCGGAACTGCTGTCCCGGAAGTTTCAGGTTCGCGACCGCCTTCCAAAACGTCCCCTTCCGATGATGATGCGATTCACAGACGAGTTCAAGGTCAAGTGCTGTTGCCTGCCACACGGGATCCCGGCCGATGAGCTTGGTCACGGATCGGACGAGCTTCTCATCGACATAGCGGCGGAGACTTGGCGTGAGCAGGAAATTCACTCCCTTCACGGTCAGCTTCATCACCATCAACTATAGAGAAAACGCACAACGCTGCAAGTGTGGATAACTCCGGATTGACAAACCGCTGCCCGACGGGAGCAAACAAAAACCCCCGTCCGAGGGCAGAGGTCTTTGCTGTAGCGGCGAATTTACCGTCTCTTTCCGCCTTTCTTCTTCGCTGCCTTCGCTTTGCGGCGCTTTGCCATAGGTGCAATACGAGAGATTAAGGGATGATGGATTCGCGTGACGAATAATCCATCTCCGTGCGATGAGCACCGACCGTGTACTCATCCTCATGACGTTCGTAAAAAGTGGAACGTCGGAAGTGAAATTCACTTCGCTACGTTTATTTTACGGCACGCGGATGTAAATACAACTGTGGATAACTTTTTGTTTGTCTTCGAGGAGCGCGAGAAGTTACCAACAAAAATCCCTCACCAGTTTGGTGTACCGATTTGTATAGTGATAAATGATATCGGAAGTTATATGCCGCCCGGAACTCATCTGAAAGATACTCTCTTGCACCAAACTGGTGAGGGATGAAGCGGTTATACCGCCTCGCGTGTCGCCTTCGGCTCACGCTCGGCGACAACATCTTCAAATCCGACATACTGGATCTCTTCCTCCAGCAGAATGCCGTACGTCCGGTGCACGCGCTCTTTCGCAACGCCAATCAGCATAACGACGTCCTCTGCGGTCGCATTCCCGGTGTTCACGATGAAATTCCCATGCCGCTCGGATATCTTCGCCCCGCCGACCCGATACCCCCGCAAGCCCACCTGGTCAATGAGATATCCGACCGGGATGCCGAGAACGGTTCCGGACGCCGGAACATCCGGGAATTGTCGGCGAAAATCAGCCCCATCAATGCTGCGACGGTTCCAGGGGATATTCTTGAACGCGCACCCCGCCGAGGGCACGCCGATATCCTGGCCCCAGGACCGGCGGGCGACGTATTCTTTCACAAGTATCCGTCC
>C687J35174_10012471_pt1 | contig 10378 bp, 9 predicted proteins | sample RifCSPhighO2_01_FD_35174 | JGI IMG/M metagenome (IMG submission 35174)
AAGACCGGCTCAAGGCATATAAGGCGATTAAGGATTTGGCGGAACGGCTTGGCGCTGTTTCCCAGCGCCGCAAAGAACTCTTTGGGCGCGCGCCGTTTGTGATGGTTGCGCCGTCATTTTTGCCACCGACGCATCCGCTCGATTTGCCGAAGATGGTTGGTATATTAAAAAGCGTGCTCAATACGATTCCCAAAAAACACGAACTTCCGCAAAAAGTAGTGAAGAAAATCGTATCTATTGAAGAGAAGATCAAAGAACTTGAGCGCCGGATTCAGGAAGGCGTGGTGAAAACATTTCATGATTTTGTCGGCGAGAAAAAAGAAAAAGTCGATATCATTGTCAGTTTTCTCGCTATGCTTGAGCTTATCAAGATCGGGACGATTGCCGTGCAGCAATCAAACCTATTCGGACTTATTGAAATCAATAATGGATCCCGCATGAAATCGGATAACTCATAAGCCTTATTTTTTAAAGGTACACAACGGTAAAATATTATGTTTTATATTACTCATTACTATCTATTTCATACGGGATGGAACTCGAAAAAATAGTTGAAGCGCTCCTTTTCGTTTCGGGGGAGCCGATGACCATAAAAGATCTCGTCCGATTATCGGGAGCAAAAAAACAGGAAGTGGAAGCGGCGCTTGAATCGCTTCACGCAAGTCTTTTAAGCCGCGGCATCAGACTGCTCCGGAACGGCGAAGAGATAACGCTTGCGACTGCGCCCGAAATATCGAGCGTTGCAGAACGTATCGCAAAAGAGCGGCTCGAGGGCGATCTTTCAAAGGCGGCGCTCGAAACACTCGCGATTGTTCTCTGGAAAGGCAAGGTATCGCGCGCGTCGATTGACTATATCCGCGGAGTAAATTCGGCGTTTTCACTCCGCGCGCTTTTGGTGCGCGGCCTTGTCCAGCGCGAGACCGATCCGAAAGACGCGCGCATATTTCTCTATTCGCCGACCATGGATTTTCTCAAATATCTTGGCGTTGGGTCTGTAAAAGAACTCCCGCAGTTTAAAGAGATGCAAGCGGAGATGAAAGAATATGAATGAGCCGGCTCTCGTACTCGATGTCCTTAAAGTATTCGGGCTTGCAAGTTTTTCATTTTTCGTCGCATTTTTTTTGACGCCTATTCTCACACACTATCTCTACAAGTATAAACTGTGGCCAAAGCGCATCGAGCGGGAATCGCTCGGCGGGGGGCCGGCGACTGTTATCGCGGGGCTGGCAAAAGAACGTACGCATATTGATACGCCGCGGATGGGCGGTATCCTCATCTGGGGAACTGTGTTCATTATCACGGCGCTTTTTTGGTTTCTTGGAAAATTTTTTGACGGCCCGCTTTTTACAAAACTTAATTATCTGTCGCGTGGGCAGACATGGCTTCCATTTTTTGCGATGATGAGCGCGTCCCTTATCGGTCTCGCTGATGATTGGCTTCAGATTAAGGGACGCGGAGGATACGTTGGCGGGGGATTGCTGCTTACAATTCGCATTACGCTCGTTGCTTTGCTTGGCCTTGCCGGCGCTCTTTGGTTTTATGGCCCGCTTGAGCATAGCGGAGTGGTGATCCCGTTTTACGGCGAGCTTGAACTTGGGATATTTTTTATCCCGTTTTTTATTCTTACGATGCTCGCATTGTTCAGCACCGGCGTTGTTGACGGCCTCGATGGGCTTGCGGGCGGCGTCATTGGACCGGTGATAGCGGCGTACGGCGGCATTGCATTTTTCCAGCACCAGCTCGACCTTGCCGCATTTCTCGGCGTTATCGGCGGGGCGCTCCTCGCGTTTCTTTGGTACAACATCCCTCCCGCGCGTTTTTATATGGGCGAATCGGGTATTCTGGGGCTTACCTCAATGCTCACCGTTGTCGCATTTCTCACCGATGGGGTCGCTGTTTTGCCGATTATCGCGTTTCCGCTCGCGATTGAGACGTTATCTGTTATTATACAAATAGGGTCGAAACGGTTGCGCGGCAAAAAAGTATTCCTTGCCGCGCCTCTCCACCATCATTTTGAAGCGAAGGGCTGGCCTCACTACAAGGTTACGATGCGGTTCTGGGTTGTGAGTCTGGTTATGGCGCTTGTCGGGATGGTGGTTCATGTTATCGGGCGATAAACTATGCCGGGCACTTCATATCTCATCAAAGGAGGAACAATTATCGATGGCTCCGGATTCCCTATGGCAAAGGGGGATATTGCGGTAACCGGCGAGACGATTAAATCGGTCGGCGGAATGGGAGGGAGCGCAACGCGGGTTATCGATGCAGCCGGCAAGTATATTATGCCGGGCGTTATCGATATCACGAATCATTCCGATACGCACTGGACTCTTTTTTCGGTGCCGTCGCAGGAAAGTCTTTTGCGGCAGGGGATCACCACTGTTATCGGAGGCATGTGCGGCTCTTCGCTTGCGCCGCTTATCGATCCGCAATCAATCCGCGGCATTCAGAAATGGATTGATATTTCAAAAATTAATGTAAATTGGCGGAGTGAGGAAGAGTTTTTTACAGAGCTTGAAAAGCACCAGATTGGAGTGAATTTCGGCTCGCTCGTCGGGCATGGGACGCTCCGGCGCGGTATTGCCGGCGACAGCATGCGTGCTCTTTCGAGAGAGGAAGTGGAAGAGATGAAACTCATTTTGCGCCGAGCTCTCGATGAAGGAGCGATGGGGCTTTCTCTGGGGCTTGCTACTAGCCACGGAGGAGCGGCTCCACAGGAAGAGTTTGTCGCACTTGGAAAAGTTGTTGCGGATACGAATAAACTTGTTGCTATTCACCTTCGGAACGAAGGGCGCCAGCTCCTTTCGTCGGTTGTTGAGGCGGTTAATCTCGCGCGCGCTACAGGGGCCGAAATACAGATCTCGCATTTTAAAGCAATCGGGCGGAAGGCATGGGATGATCTTAAAAAAGCTCTTGCTGTTATCCGAAAGGCGCGTGAGGACGAAAAGCTGTCGATCTGGGTTGATTTTTTTCCTTATCTGCGGACCGGATCGCTGCTCTATACATTTCTCCCCGAGTGGATGCGGGAGGGCGGCAAGGAGAGCATCGTCGGGGTTCTCATGGATCCGCAAAAAAAGTCCTCTGTGCTCGACGCGCTCGGAAGCCTTACGCTTCACTATGACAATATTATTATCGCTGAAGCACAGAGAGATAAACATGCCGTTGGAAAATCGATTGCGCAGATTGCTCACGACGCAGGTATTTCTCCCGAAGAGACCGTTATCCAGCTTCTTTCCATAAATGGCCTTGGCGTTTCCATTTTTGGCCGGACGCTGAATGCCAAAAACGTTTGCATGATCGCTCGCGAATCCTATAGCATGTTTGGTTCCGATGGCGTCGGGGAAGACGTTTCAAGCAAAAAAAAGGGCGATCTCACACACCCGCGGTCATATGGGGCGGCTCCCCGATTTCTTGCCCGTCTCGTACGGCGGGGAAATATTCTTTCGTGGGAAGAAGCGGTAAAAAAAATGACTTCGCTTCCTGCATCGCGCCTCGGTATCGACAGCACGCACGGCTTCATTAAAAAAGGGTATAGTGCCGATATTGTTATTTTTGATCCCGATACGGTCGAGGATACCGCAACATATAAAAATCCCTATCAATATCCGAACGGAATAGAATATGTCTTCGTCAATGGACATCTTGCAATCGAAAAAGGAACTTTTACGCAGGCGCTTGCGGGAAAAATTCTTCGGCGGGCGTAAGGGCGGTATTCCTCCGAGAGTGCTGATCCTCGGGCTTGGCATGCAGGGCGGCGGCGTTGGCGCCGCGCGCTTTTTTGTGCGCCTGGGCATGGATGTTACGGTGACCGATTTAAAACAGAAAAAAGATCTTTCCGTTTCGCTCAAGCGGCTTAGAGGCCTGCCAATCCGGTACGTTCTCGGGAAACATCGTGTCTCCGATATTCACAAGAGCGATCTTATCGTCAAAAATCCGGGTGTTCCAGCGCATTCTCCGTTTGTCCGCGAGGCAAAAAAACGAAAGATTCCCATCACAAATGATGCCGGTCTATTTCTTTCGCTCGCGCCCCGCGAGACGACGATAGGTATAACCGGGACGAAAGGGAAAACGACGATGACCATGCTTTTGGGGCATATACTTGGCCGGCGCGCGGTGGTCGCGGGCACTCCAGGCGTGTCGTTTTTTGAATACTTTTTTCTTAAAAAAGAACCCGAATGGGTCATAGGAGAGTTTTCCAGTTTTGACCTCGAGTACGCGCGTTCAAGCCCACATATTGCGGTTATGACGTCGCTTTTTGCCGATCATCTCAACCGATATGCCTCGTTTGCGGAGTACGCGCGGTTCAAGATGAATATCGCGCGATTTCAAAGCCCATCGGATTTTTTTGTCGCGTATCAGTCTCCTCACCTGCGCACACATCTGCCGAATCTCAAAAGCAAAGTTATATTTGCGCGCGAGCGTGATCTCTCGCGCCATATCCCGCGGATATCGTGGCGGCTTCCGTTTGAATCGGTAGCGATTGCATACTGCATATCAAAAATTCTTAAAATCCCGGAAAAAATATTTTGGGCAAAAATAAAAAGTTTCAGGGTGCCCGAAGGGCGGCTCGAAATTATCGCCCGGAAGAAGGGAAGAATATATATCAACGATACGACCGCGACAAATCCGGGATCGGCGATTCATTCGCTTCGTGCAATACGCCGTGCATTTGGGGAAAAGATACGGCTCTCGGTTATTACGGGCGGTGAGGATAAATTGTTCCCGAAAGATGAAATCCGGCAATATGCAAGATATCTATACACGTATACAGACGGCGTATACATGCTCCCCGGATCTATGACGGATACGCTCGCGCATTATTTCCGAGACGGCGTACTCTGCGGCTCTCTCGAAGAGGCGGTTGTGAAGGCAAGCGGCGCAAAGGGCATTATCGCGCTTGTGCCGGGGGCGGCTAGTTTCAATATGTTTACGAACGAGTTTCATCGCGCGCGCGTATTTATCAAAGCGGTACGCAAATTAAAAATATGAAAGAGGGGAAGATAGACCGGCTGATGCTGTGGATAATCGGGGGCCTTCTTTTTCTGGGGCTTTTAACACTCGCGTCTGCTTCATTTTCTCTTTCGGAAAATATGTATGGTGCCCCGCTCACGCTTTTCTATCGGCAGCTTATTTTTGGCGTCGGGGTTGGCTCGATTCTTTTTTGGGGCGGCTTTAGGATTCCGATTGCGTTCTATCGAAAGTATGCGCCGCTCATTCTCCTTGGCGCACTTTTTTTAGCGGCTCTTGTTTTGATACCAGGGGTCGGGATTGTCCGCGGTGGCGCTCGGCGGTGGCTTAGTGTGGGGGGGATGACATTTCAGCCCTCGGAAGCCCTCAAGCTTGCTTTTGTCGTATATCTCTCGTCGTGGATGGCGACGCGTCAGAAGGTACTGGGGACTTGGCGGGAAGGATTTTTCCCCTTTATGGTGATTACGGCGCTGGTCAGCGTGTTTATTTTTCTCGAACCCGATATCGGAACGCTTGGCGTTTTTGCGCTCACGGCGCTTGCTCTTTTTTTTGTCGGGGGAGGAAAAGCAAGCCAGATACTTCTTGCGGTTCTCTTGGGTGCGGTCCTTCTTGCTCTTATAATCTATTTCGAGCCTTACAGGCGCGATCGGGTTCTTGCGTTTTTCTATCCGGAACAATATGAACAGTCGAAAAGCTGGCAATCAGATCAGGCGCTTATTGCAATCGGATCGGGAGGGTTTTTCGGGCACGGCCTTGGATATTCTCGGCAAAAGTTTCAGTACCTTCCGGAGCCGGCAGGGGACGCAATTTTTGCCGTATATGCCGAGGAACTCGGTTTTTTCGGGGTACTTATTCTGTTCGCGCTCTTTCTCGGCTTTTTTCTGCGTGGTATGCTGATTGCAGCGCGTGCTCGTGATATATTTTCCAAACTCCTTGCTTCCGGGATCACGCTTCTTGTGATCGTTCAGGTTATTGTGAATATTGCTGCTATTTCGAGGGCTTTTTTGCTGACCGGTATCCCTCTCCCGTTTATGAGCCACGGAGGATCGGCGCTCGCATTTTTACTTTTTGAAATGGGTATTTTGCTTCATATTTCTCGGAGAACAACAACAACATGAAAATCGTTCTTTTAGGAGGCGGGTCTGGGGGGCATTTCTTTCCACTCATTGCGGTTGCTGATGCGCTGCGAAAAGCTGCAGAGGAACAGCGCATTGTTACGCTTGATCTCACGCTTATGGGTGAGAAGCCGTTTGACGTGGAGATTCTCAGAGAAGAGGAAATTTCTTTTGAGGAAATTCCTGCAGGAAAAATCAGGAGATATTTTTCACTCCTCAATATATCGGATTCTATAAAAACAATTCGCGGCATTTTCCGCGCGTTATGGCGATTTACCCTTTCGCCGCCCGATCTTGTTTTTTCAAAAGGCGGGTATGACAGTTTCCCGGCGCTTGTTGCCTCACGCATTTTTCGGATTCCGGTTATCGTCCATGAGTCGGATGCTGTTCCCGGCATGGTGAATGCGTGGGCGGCAAAATTTGCGCGGCGGATCGGCATCTCATTTCCAGAAACTGCCGCTCATTTTCCGCAAGATAAAGTTGCGCTCACGGGGAACCCCATTCGGAGGAATATTCTCGGCGGATCGCATGATGAGGCGCTCGAAACGTTTAACCTGGAAACAGGAGTCCCTACCGTACTTGTCTTTGGCGGGTCGCAGGGCGCGCAAAAGATAAATGATGCCGTGATGCTCGCACTTCTCGATCTTGTCGAATTCGCACAGATTATTCATATTACCGGCGCCGCGCATATTGAAACTACCAAAGCGGAAGCGGGCATAGTTCTTGAAAAATCAATACATAAAGGGCGGTATCATCCCTATGCTTTTCTTGCTCCTGCACAACTTCGGAATGCCGCGTTTATCGGAGACGTCGCCGTATCGCGCGCGGGTGCAGGAAGTATTTTTGAAATTGCCGCGTGGCGACTGCCCGCAATTCTCATTCCGCTTTCACTTGCCGCTCAAGACCATCAGCGCGAAAACGCATACAGCTATGCGCGGACAGGAGCTGCGGAAGTTCTTGAGGAGACGAATCTTACTCCTCACGTGCTTATCTCCGAGATTCGAAAGCTTACGGGTGATCAGAAACGCCGGGATGATATGAAGCGCGCGGCTGGCAGTTTTGCGCGTATCGATGCTGCTGACAAGATAGCCCGCGAAATTTTGCATTTAGGCCTCCATGAATAACGTCCGCGTGCGTATTGCGCCTTCTCCGACCGGCCGTTTCCATATAGGGACCGCACGCACGGCGCTTTTTAACTGGCTTTTTGCAAAAAAAGAAAAAGGTGTTTTTATACTGCGCATTGAAGATACCGACCGTGAGCGGTCAAAAAAAGAGTATGAGGATGATATACGTGCGGGACTCACATGGCTTGGGCTTGGGCACGATGAGTTATATCGCCAAAGCGAGCGGACCGATATGTATGAGCGTGCGCTCAAAAAAATGCTTGAGGATAAAAAAGCTTTTTTCTGCGGCCACACAATAGAAGAGCTGAAAGCAGAAGGGGAGAGCCAACGGGTTGCAAAAGAGCCGCCGCGTCACGTGTGCTCTCATCGAGACGATAAGCGCGAAGAAGGCATCATTCGTTTTAAAAATGATTCGACGAAGCGAATTGCTGTCCGCGACATCATCCGCGGCGATATCCTGTATGACTCCGCGCTACTCGGCGACTTTTCGCTTGCAAAAAGTGTCTATGAGCCGCTCTATAATTTTGCGGCCGTCCTCGATGACGGCGAGCTCAAAATATCTCATGTAATCCGCGGGGAAGACCATCTCCCCAATACGCCTAAGCAGATTTTAATCGGCGAGAGCCTTGATTTGCCGATCCCTCAATGGGCGCATCTTCCTCTTCTTTTGGGCGCCGACCGGTCAAAGCTCTCAAAGAGACACGGTGCGCTGGCGCTTCTTGAATATCGCGATATAGGATATTTGCCGGATGCAATGATAAATTTTATTGCGTTTCTCGGATGGCATCCGAAAGACGAAGTGGGGGAGGTGCTTGACCGTGATACGCTCATACGCGAGTTTTCGCTCGAGCGGATACAAAAAGGCGGGGCAATTGTTTCGACTGAAAAACTTGATTGGCTGAACAAAGAATATATCAAAAAATTATCGGTAGAGGAATACCGAAACATTGCCGACGGTTATGTTTCCAGAAAGATTAAAAGTGAGTACGCGCCCATGGCGCTCGAAAAGGCGCTTGATGCGATGCGGCCTCGAGTTTCGCGGTTGGGGGAGCTTGACACGGAGCTCAAAGAAATCATTGAGCGCATCCCGTATGACAAAACGGTGCTTATATGGCGCGGAAAGATTACGCAAGCCGATGCGCGAGATGTGCTTGACGAGCTTATAAATATATTGTCCAATATTCAATCGTCAGAATTTAGCGCTATAAGCGTCGAGAAGTCTATTGAGCCTATTATCCAAAAACGCGGAAAGGGGAGTGTTTTATGGCCTTTGCGGGCCGCTTTATCGGGTCGGGAGGCGTCTTTAGGCCCATACGAATTAACCGATATACTGGGTAAAGAGGAAACGCTCGAGCGGCTCCGTGGGGCCCTCCGTGTCCTCACAGTATGAAAAACCGTTATCGATATTTTGCTCTCTTGGCTCTCTTGTCAGTGCTTGTATTGCTCGCCCCGTTTTTTACGCTCAAAAGCGCGACGGTGGACGAGCTAAAAAAAAGCATCGACGAGCGGACGCGCCAGATTAAGGAGCTTGAGAAAGAAATCGCGGCGTATCAGGATGCGCTTGAAAGCCAGCAGGGCGTTTCCCAGTCGCTCAATGGGGAGATCAAAAAACTCGAGACGCAAATCAAAAAACTCAATGCAGATATCCGGCTCACACAAACCGAAATACAAAAAACAGAACTTGTTATTGAGGATCTCTCGGGGGAAATCCGCTCGAAAGAACAGAACATTACAGCAGACAGCGCCGCTTTGGGTGAGCTGATACGGGCGATCCATGAATCAGACGAAAACTCGCTTCTTGAGATTATGCTCACAGAGGGGTCTATTTCTGACTTTTTTGACAACGTAGGTACATTTGAGACCGTCAGCGACGGCATCAAGGAAAAAATCATATCGCTCCAGGAACATAAAAGAACACTGGAAGGCGAGCGGGATAATCGCGAAACTGAACAGAAATCTCTCCAAAATCTAAAACGCGATCTTTCCGGTAGAAAATCAGCGCAAGAGTTTGTAAATTCGACAAAAAAGAAACTCCTTTTCGACAGTAAAAATCAGGAGACGCGATTTCAGAAGCTCGTCAAAAGCCGCGAAGCCGAGCGTCAATTGATCCAGCGCGAGCTTGAAGATATTGAAAACGAACTGCGCCGTCTCATCGACCCGTCTTCACTTCCGCCGAAACGTTCCGGGTTTTTCGGCTGGCCGCTCATATCTCCATATGTAACCCAGCAATTTGGGTTTACTGATTTCGCCATCTCGCCGCAAGGCGTGCGTATTTATAAAAATAAAGGGCATAATGGCGTTGATTTTCGGGCCGCATTGGGAACTCCGATATTTGCGGTGGCCGATGGAGTAGTGAAAGACTTCGGGGATACCGATACCGTCTGCTCTGGCGGTTCTTACGGCAGGTGGGTCGTTATAGACCATGGCAACAATCTTCTTTCACTCTATGGGCATCTTTCATCGGTGGCAGTAGCCCGCGGCGGGCAGGTCAAAAGGGGAGATCGGGTGGCTTATAGCGGCGCCACGGGTAATGTAACGGGGCCGCACTTGCATTTTATGGTATATGCCGCAAACACATACCGATTCGTTAAGTCAAATTACTGCGGTATGATACCAGCCGGCGGGTATTTAGACCCGAACGATTATCTCCCAAGCCTATAATACTGTATACTACAAGAAATATGCGAAAGACTGGCGATCAAGGTTTCATACAACTCATTATTATCATCGTCCTTTCGGTCGTTATTTTGAGTCTCCTCGGGGTATCTATCAGCTCGTTTATCAATAATACAACCCTACGAGAGAATTTCTCACTCGTGTGGCATGGTGTTATCTGGGTATGGCAAAACTATATTGCCCCATATTTGCAACCAGTGTGGGGCATTATCCGGGGCGTTTTTAGCTAAAAACCCCAACGAACCGGCTTGCATGAGGATCCATCTCTCGCTTGTTTTTCATGCTTTAGAAACAAAGACACATGCATATGAATAAGGTATGTGGGTGAGGTCCTTTCTCGAGCAATGATTTGATTGGCCAAAAAGGTCAACCGCGTTCGATAAAAGACTATTAAATTGTTTTTACCGATACTTCATAACTATGCGAGAGCATAGACCCTCATGCAAAACGGTTTTTTTGTCCCGTTAGAAATAATACTACGCCACTCTGCGGTGT
>C687J35174_10012472_pt1 | contig 10378 bp, 7 predicted proteins | sample RifCSPhighO2_01_FD_35174 | JGI IMG/M metagenome (IMG submission 35174)
TCTGTAGCCTGTGCTTTTTTTTGGAGGTTTATTCAATTCTTTATATCTTTCTAATAATTTTTTTCCAGGAAGCCTTCCCTTATTTTTTTCATATCTTGAAAATATCTCAAGTCTTAAAAGCAAATTAGCTATGTCCTCCAGAAGGTTTTTTGAAACCGAATGAAATGTTATAACNTTTCCAACTATTGATCCGTCTCCGTCAAAATANGCCGAAAGGAATTCAATTATTTCTGTTTCATTTGCAGTAAACAGCCATTTTGGGACTCTTTTGTCATGCGCATTTTTTCCTGTTTCCCAATTTTTTTTCATTATAAAATATAATAGCTTGCACCCCACTGTTAACTTGGTTTTTTTTTCTTCAATGCAGACATGGCCAAAAACTTCATTTAATAAATTCTTTAAATTAACTTGCATTTCTTTGTTGCATATTCGAAAGGATAAATGTCTTGAATGCAGTTTTTCTCTTCCATGTCCTTCTGCAGCATAATATCCTAAAATCCTTGCAAGTTTTATAGAATCTAATTCTATTGGCAGTGTTTTAAAACTTCTTTTTATTCCAACCTTGGTTTCTTTAGGAATTTCATCAATTGATAATATCCTTGCATCTAAAAGTTTTTCTAAGTGAATTAGCGGCATGCTCCCATACCAATAACTCAAATTCCCGGTCTTGAACTTCAGAATATCTAAAACTTTTTTTCTTCCATTTTTTTTTATCAAATTTTTGAAAAAGTTTCTTGCATTTCTTACGGTAATCTTTTCTTTTTCTTTTTTATTTAATTTAATTGCTTCTTCTATTAAGTTTATTTTTTTATTAATAATTGGAGGATGTAGTTTTTTAGAAATTGGTAAATTTTCCATTAGTTTAAGTTCTTTCGCTTCTTTTATAGTAAATCTATTATTTTCATATACTGCCATTTTGTGATTAGGAGTTATCNTAATCTTTCTTCCTGTGGCAGTTGTTATTTTTAGCCAGCCTTTATCGCTTTTTCCCTTAAAAAATTTTGTTATTCTTTTCCATTTGAGTTTACCATTGACTAAGGAGAGTGCATAAAGTTTTTTTTCATTTTCAAGTGATTTAGTTCCAAATCCATCTATTGAAGTTAAACAGCCAGGGTTTTCTTTAATTGCTTTTTCAATCAATTTTTCTATCTTTGTATTCTCAATTAATTTTTTTTCGCCATCATATATTATTATATTTGTTTCCGGGTGGACGCAATTTCTTCTTTTAGTCATGATAAAGTAAGGGTGCCCCCATCCGAGCCTTGACTTTGAGTAGCCTAAAACTCTTCCCACAATTCCTGCTGAAGTGTGGGGAGCCAAGCCAATGACAAGCTCTCCAATCAAGTCTTCTTTTTTTTCTGCTTTATAATATGGTTCAGTTTTATAGAATTTTTCCAGCAAGTCATCAATGAATTTGCTTACCTGAACCAGCCATTCTCCTCCAGTTTCATTAATCACGATGTCCTGGGGAAACAATTCAATTATCTGCTCNTCGCTTTCAATTTCTTTTCCGTTAACATCTTTTTCGTATCCAAGCTCCTTAACTTTTTTAATGCTTAAATTTAATTCTTTTGCAGTGAAATGAGTTAAAGGCGCATTCAATAATTCGAACCTGCTTGTCCCGTCCCTGAATACATGCACTCCGTGCTTTGCTCTCAGAATTCCTTTCTCTAAAGCTTCAGGTTCCTTTAAGTCATTAAATAATCCTTTGACTCCCTTAATTAAATTCGGAGGCCTTTCATTCAGGTTTTCTGAAGCTTTTTCCAATAATTCTCTTAAATTAATTTTTTTCTTGAAGTGCTCCATTGGCACGTGCCCTGAAAATTTTTTTTTATCTAAATTAACTTCAACTTCAATTACTCCGTGCTTTAATGTTTTGTAGTCAACTTTCTCTATTGCTTTGTTAATGCTTCTTGTAGCTCCGCCGGCTAAACCAATCGGAAACAATACATGGGGATTGCCTTTCATTTCTCTCGGCTTTGCCTGTTCAGGCCTCCCCATTCTGGCTCCAATAAATGTTCCGGCTTTATTCTTTATTTTCACTCCGCTTATATTGCTTAAGCTTTCCAGAATATTTTCTGAAACTAAAAGCAGTGCATTATCTTTTTCTGCTCCAAAAGTAAGCCTTAAGGCTTCTCCAATTTCTTTTTCAAAAACAATTTTATTTTCTTCAATTGAATGAGGCACTCCAATTTTTTCCAGTAATTTTTTTGTTTCATCTTTTTTATTTAAAAAATATTTTTCTTCACTGAACTGCATTTCCTTGAATTCCTTAACCAGTAATTCCAGTCCTTCTTTTTTCAAAGCAGTGTAATAGTAAATGAATTTTGGATGCAAAGGAATTCCTAATTCTTTTGAAAGCTTTACAGCTTCATTGAAAGAAATTTCTTTTCCTGTTTCGATTTTTTTGTTTTTTTCTTTCAATGCTTTCTCTAATTCAAGCTGCCACCATTCCTCCACGTAAGGGCTTGGCGCAAGAGGATGAGCTGTTTTCCTGAAATCTCCCACTGTAATTAAAATGTCTCCTAAAAAAAGAATTTTTTCCAGCTGGGTTTTAATTTTTTCTGCTTCCTCAATTGAATCCACTTTCATTACAGTTCCGTTTTTCAGCAGCACTGTCGGGCCGTCAATTGAATCGCATGGAAACAATTGCGCTGCTTTGCCGGGCCTTTCAATTCTTATGTGTGTTCCGACTGCAATGAATTCATCCAATAAAATCATTAAAGCAGGGTTAATTGCCTTGCCCATTGCAGCAGTGTTTCTTCCTCTTCCATACCTTAACCTAAAGCCACCGAACTTGCTTGGATAGGCAAGCAGCGGCCTTCCAACAGCCATTCCATCCAAGTAGCTTTTGATTGCCTTTAACTCAGTTATTTTTTCTCCTTTCTCCACTTTCTTGAAGCTTTCAAGCCATTCCCAGTCAAGGTTTAATTCTCTTGCCCATGAAAGAATTTTCATTGCCTTCAAAGCAATTCCCTCGCTTACCACAAGAGCAACTCCGTTTCTTACTCTGTTTGAAGGCATTCTTGGAAGGTCTCTGTTAACTGAAACTTCTCTTTCCTCTGACGGAATTCCATTAATGCAGACAGGGCAGTTCCTGATAATTGTCCTTATTTCTTCCTGCGGAATCTTGTACTGCCTTGAAAGAATTTCTTTTTGGTACAAGTCAATTTCTTCCACGTATCTTTCCACTTCTTCTTCTGTCGGCTTATATCTGTCTAATGCAAGAAGCTTTCTTGCGTAATCTCCTAAAATTAATGGAATGACTGTCGCGCTTCCTCCAGCTGCTCTAATCGGCCCCGCAAAAAAAACATCAATGTACTTTGAGTTATCAAAATTTTTTGAAATCCTTACTTCAGGCAATCCGTCAAGCGGGGAAACAACCACTCCTTCAGTCACTAAAACAAGAGCCGTTTTGATTGCCTGTTCAACTCTTTTCTGGTCATCAGGAATTGCAAACCATTTTTGTTCAATTATTTCCCTGAAAATCTGGAACAATGCCTGCATTCTGTTTCCGTTATTTTCCTTTAAAACTTCCCTGTACCTTAAAGCAATTCCTTTTGGTCCGACAAGCTTTTCAGCTCTGTCAGCCAAGTCAGTCACTGGAACGCATTCAACAATGTTTGAAGTGTCAACTTGTTTTGCCTTAGCCTTTAAAGCTAAATTGAATTGCTCTTCAACTCTCTTAGAAACCGATTCATAGTATTTCTTTGTACCGCTATCGCTGACAATATTCAATTCCATTACATGCACCGCGTTAAAACCGCTGAAAGATAAAATAAAAAAGTTCAAAAGAAATTAAAAAGCTAATTCAAGGAAAATTCCCCTGAATTCATTTCGTGTTTTTCCATAAATTGTCAAAGAAGCCGCTGAAAGAATTCGCTATTTCCCTGTTTTTAATTGAAATTACAACCATTTTCTCTGACAAATCCCCTATATCCAATCGGTCACTGTAAACCTGGAACCAGGAAGGCGACTCAACGTAGAATGGCAGCCTTTTCGCTTTTGACAAAGTTTTTTTCTTGTTCCAGTCAGCAAGGTATTTATCTGACGCTTTATAATTCAAAAAAACATTGAATTTAATTCCTCGCTTTGCTCTTCTTTTATGATAATTTTTAAGATAGGGATAAAGCTCTTTTGCTGCTTTCTCCGATACTCCAAAAACCCTTAATGTTTCGCCTTTCTTTAAATATTCAAGGGTTCTTTCCCTCACTGCCTGAAACCCTTTAATGCCTTCAAAAATGCCTGCACTTGTTTCAGGTTCTTTCTCTTTCTTCATTTTTTCAAATCCGGGCAGCAGCTCCTTCAAGAGTTCTTTTTTTTCATTCAAAGCTTTTTCTTCCTTCATTAAGTATTCTTCAAGCCTTTGAGGATCTGAAGCAGAAAAGTATTTTTTTCCGCCTTTCTCATAGCGGCCTGCCAGCCCTTTTGAAACAAGCTTGCTTAAAATCTCATAAATCTTGGAAGAAGATACTCCGGCTTTTTTTGCCGCCTCTCCGGAAGTTCCTTCTCCAAGCGAAAGCAGGGAAAGATAAACTTTTGACTCCCCTTTTGTAAGCCCGATTCTTTCAAGCAGTTCAGGTTTCATGAAATAATTAAGAATTCAATATATATAATTGTTTCCCCCTAAGGGGGTAAAAAAGTTTTAGAATAAAAGATGAGCATTTCTTTTATGGAGCGCTTCATTTTCGATTTGGTTCTCAATTTGCTTTCATTTAATTTAAGCTATTTTGCAGCACTGATTTTAAGCAACCTATTATGGCTTTTTCCTTTAATTCTGCTCTACAGGCATGCATGGGAGCAGAAAAAGCCTTCTCTTCTTGGATTCATTTTCTTCATTGCAATGTTTTACTCTGTTCCTGCTGTAATGAATCTGCTTGGATTAAAGCTTTGGACAACGGTTTTTCCCATTGAATACTTTGCTCTTGGCTCAGCTTTAACTTTTCTGGGCAAAGAAACTTTCATTGAAAGCAATGGAAAAGCAATTAGCTTTTCGCTTCTATTCATTATGAGCTTCATGGTAAGCTGATTTTTTTTTGCAAGCTGTGCTGTTTAGTCTTCTTTTTTATAGAAATAGTTTTCAATTATTTTCATTGAATTCAATTCAATTACTGGAACAATTCCTGGAGTAGCTACATGCCCCATTTTTGTCTGGAACTCTGTCTGATCTTGCCATGTTCCGTTGTTCACTATCAAGCATCCCCTGTAAGTTCCGTAGCCGTTGTGGTGCATGTCCCCTCCAATGTAAATATCAGGAATTTCTCTTAATACATTGAAATCTTTTTTTTCTGGAACATAGGGCTGCCTTAACCCGAAAGTGAATCCAACGCTTCTCCTCTTCAAAGCTTCAATTATTGCTTTTTCCGGCTTCTTTGAATCCAGTCCAGTTAAACTTGAATACAAGTCATGCAGTGAGCATCCATGATAAACAAATACTTTCAGTTCTTCTATTTCAATCATTGAAGGAGAGCCAATCATGTGCACGTTCGGCATATCATAAAGCTCTTTCAGGAACTCTCTTGGAAGCGCAGGCTGAGGGTCAGCTCTTCTGACTGCATCGTGATTGCCTGGAGCAATGAATATTTCTATGTGCTTTGGAATCTGCTTAATGTATTCAATGAAAATATTGTACTGTTCGTTGATGTCTGCAACGCTTAACTCATTTATCTGCTCAGGATACACCCCAATGCCATCAACTAAGTCTCCTGCAATAATCAAGTACTTTATTTTTCCGACTTTTTCAATTTCTTTTTCGTCTCCGATTCTTCCATTAATCCATTCAATGAATCTTTCAAATTGTTTCTGCAAAAACAGCTTTGATCCAATATGGATGTCTGAAGTAATGCATAAATTTAATTCTCTTTTTCCTTTTTTCTGCTGCCTTAAAGGAAAATCAGGGAACATGAATTCCTTTAAAATAATGAAATCATTGTTTCCTTTGACTCCTTTGAATCCAATAACGTCATCCAATAAAATTCTTTGAGCTTCGATTAACAGCTTTTCATCATCTTTTAATACCAGAACTGTAACCTCTCCTTCCAAATCCTCTATCTTGAAAGTTAAATGCCCGTTTTTTGTTTTCCTTTTCTCAAAAACCATTCCAATAAAATCAAGTTCATCTCCTTTCTGGAATGCATTAAGCCTCTTCAATGGCTTTGGGTTAAAGCCGCTTCTATTATCGAAAGATGTTTTCAAAAAATTGAATTTGTCATGGAAAAATTCCAAGAAGTTTTCAACTTTTCCTTCGCTTGAACTTTTTCCGGTTACATCAAATTCATCCAGAATCCTGAAATCAGCTTCAATGTTTTCCGCTTTCGCATTGAATTCTTTTCCTTTTTCGTTGAATTCTTTTTTTTCTTTTTTAATTAGTTTTGTTTCTTCAACTAAATACTTTTCAACCTGTTTTTCATCCACAATAAAATTAGTTTCCAGAATTCTGTCAAGCACTGACTCAAAGTTCTCTACTCCTGAAAGAAGCTGGACTGCGTTCTGGTTGATTATTGCATTTTTTTCCGAGACATAATTTATTATCTGAGAGCTTTTTGCATTCACTTTCACTCACTTAACTTTTTCTTTTATTGATTCAAGTTCAGAGATTATCCCCCAAATTTCCGTTCTCGTATGCGAAGGCATGTTAATGTCATTTGAAATGTCATCAAGCAAATACATTGCGCTTGAAATGCTTGTAGAGCTCAGCTCTTTTTCAATTTTCTTTTTTGCTTCCTCCACTGCTTTCCTGATATTTCTTGGCACTGAAGTATCGCTCATAACAGAATCCATCATTTCAATAATATTTTCTTTCTCTGCCTGCATTGCTATCACCTAAAAAAAGTTTACTTGCTTTTTAATCAATCCAATAAATATAAATTCATTTTATTCTTTTGCCCATTCAAGGACCTGCTGCAATACCTTCATTTCTTCCGCCAAATAATTAATTTTTTTCTGCATTGACTCTGAATTTTTGTTTGAGGTTTCCATTCTGAAATTCCTCAACTCTTCAGCGTACTTAGCCACTCTTCTGTCTTTCTCGTAAACAATTGAAGTAAGAACTGTTTCAGTCAACTGCTTCCTGTAATCAAAATCATTAAGGAAAGCCTCAATCATCGGCCTGTACTTAGGCTCTGAAACCATGTTCACTGGCATCTTAACTGACTTAACATCCTTTCTGTAGTCCCCGTCTATAATGCTTTTCTTTAAATGCCTCCAGTAAAGAGGATCAAAAAACTTTTTTACTCTGTTCCTTGAATTATAGGTTTTCGCGTCATCGAATCGCTTGTCCCATGATTTTTTCTTCTTGTCAAGCAGGCTGAGCTTTCTTTCAATTGCCTTAATTTCCTGGCTCACCTTAAAATGATTCGGGTAAAGAAGCTTAGGCCATTTTCCTTCCACGGAAACAGCGCTGATTACTCCGCCTTTCTTAAAATACTTTTTCAGTCCCTCAACTCTCTCAGTGTTTTTTTCAAGCTTCTTCAATTCAGGAAACTTTTTAACAAAAGAATCAAAGGATGAAATAATTTCTCTGGACATAATAAACTAAGCAATTAAAGTGTTAATAAACTTAATCTAATTTTTTTAATCTCTTTGGATAGCTTTAAAAGTAATTCTTTAATATATTGCTTCAGCTGGTTTGAATGAAGAAGAATTTAATTTTTTTATTTGCCTTAATTCTATCTTTTGTTTTAATGCTTTCTTATTCTGTTTTTGCTGCAAGCTCTTTTTCTGCTCCTGAAGGATTAAAGGATTCAATTAAAGAAGTAGTGGAAAAAGGCTATGAAGTGTCAGTGACTTCAAGCAATGGATGGAGTGCGGAACTAAATTCCCCTAAGCACCAGTTCGGAGCAAAAGGAATTGATTTAATCAGAACAGAGGAATTAGGGCAGTTCATCAGGGGAGCGCAGGGAATTCAAAGCACTGGAATCCTTTCAGACGACATCAATTCAAGAATTGACACTGTTTCAAATGAGCTCCTTAAATGGCAGTGGGTTCCATCAGAAACTTCATGGGGAATAAAAAACGGAGAAAAGTCTCCCGACAACCAGAATTCAATTGTGAGAAGCGAAGTGCAGGGAATAAGCGGAGCAGGAGCCCAGTGCATGGATGCAGCAGTTCCATTGAATGAATGGTTTTTTTCTTTCGGTTCAGGAAACAATGAAAATGAAACATTTCTCGGAGCAACAAGCTCTGCTTCAAGTGCAATGCTTATTGCTTCAAAAATTAAAGGAGCAGGCAGTGCTTCAAGCAAATTAAGTGCAGCAAAAAACTCTGCACGAAACCTTGTTGAATTTGTTGTAACTCCTTCAAATGAAGGTTTTGGAATAGAGCAAAGCAAATTAACTGAATCCGGCGGAGGAGAAATTCCAACAGGATTCATGGCAGGCGAATTCAAAGTAAATAATTTAGAGGATTCAGCCAACTGCAGTACAGCAGGATTCATCAGGGGAAACAAGGCAGATAAAAGCGAAGTGCTTGAAGCAGGAATCTTGTTCAAAAAAATGTTTGAAGAAACAAATGAATCAAAATACAGCAAAGCNGCCAACTACATTTTAGACGGAATTCTTGCATTGGATGAATGCGACGGCTATTTCGGAAACTACACTCGATTTGACACCAGCAGCGCAAATCTCGACATCTGGTGCTATCCANTTGAAGCAGAAAAATTCAAGAAATACGCAGACAATGTAATTACTTTAAACGACAAAGAATTCACTTACGACACCGCCTTAATTCTTTACTTAATGCAGGAAATTGACAGAGACATTTATTCAAGCAAAACAGCTTTCCAGGAATCACTTGACTGGATGGAGCAAGTGGAAAGAACTTCAAACTTTTCAGGAGGCCAGAAAAAAGAGCCAGCCTATGAAATAAGGTATCCCTCAAAAGCCGTTTCATCTGAAAGAGAGCCATTTGCAGAAGCATTAATGGGTTCAATGTTTTTAAGGGCTTCATGCCAAATAAATGATTCAGAGAAAAAAGAAAACTTTGCTTCAACAGCTTACTCAGTTCTTCAGACAGCAGTTAATTCAGCTCAGCTTGAACTTGATGCAAAGCCAAAAAATGCTTTAAACAAAGAAATTGGAGAAAACTTTATCGGCTTAAAGGCTTTAAGCGAAGCATGGGAAATGCTTGAATTCGGATGCGAGAGAGCACCGGATGAAGACGAAGATTCTTTTTACCTGCTTCCAGGAGCAATTAAAGCAGACTGCGATGACTCAAATGCCTCAATCAATCCAATGGCAGTAGAAATATGCGATTTTGCTGACAACAACTGCGACGGAAAAATTGATGAAGGCTTTGACAAAGATGAAGACAATTTCTCTTTATGCCAGCTGGACTGCAATGACAATGACAAAGAAATCAATCCAGGGGCAGCGGAATTAATTGACGAAAAAGACAATAACTGCAATCTCTTAATCGATGAAAGAAGAATTAGTTTAAACACAGACAACAACGGAACTTATTTAGAGAACACTCAGCTTTTATTCTTCAATGCAGGAGAAGAAGCATGCCAGAAAGCCTTCAAGGAAACAGAGTACTCCAGAATTACTGCCAACTGTTCAGCTGACGCCAACTGCACCACAAATCCTTTGGGAATATGCTCTTTTGAAATCCCTGTAGGAAATTACACTTTGATTGCAAAGCAAAACAATAATTTCCTTGCAAAATTAATTTCAGTAAACGAAAACAGCACTGATATTCTTCCATTTAAAGCTGAAGTCAAAGAAGAAGCCAAAGAAGAAGCAAAAGAAACAGTTCAAGCTGCTGTTCAGGCACCGGCTCCATTGCTTTCATTAAATGCATTCTCAAATGATTTCGCTTTCCTGATAATAACAGGCTTGGCAGTACTGCTGATTATAGTAATAATCGCAGTAGTGGCAGTAGTAATATACATGATTAATAAAAAGAAAAAAGAAAAATCAACCGGAAAAAAAGTGAAAGAAAAGCATTCAAAGCAGTCAGGATGGAAATACAAAATAAGAAAGAAAAGGAGTGATTAAATGATTCCAGGAATGCCTTCTTTAGATCCAAAAAATCTTCAGAGAATGATGAAGCAGTTTGGAATGAAAACAGAGGAATTAAATGTAAGGAAAGTAATTTTTGAATTAGAAAACAAAAAACTTGTATTTGAAGACGCTGAAGTAACAGTAATGGAAGTGCAGGGAAAAAAAACATACACAATTGTCGGAACTCCAAGAGAAGAGTCAAAGGAATTAGAAATCCCTGAAGAAGACATTGAAATGGTTTCATCTTCTGCAAATGTTTCAGAAGAAGAAGCCAGAAACGAATTAAGGAAAACAAAAGGAGACATTGCTGAAGCAATATCAAATTTAAAGAAATAATTTTATTTTAATTTCATTCTTCAATGAAAACAATTAACTGC
>C687J35174_10012477_pt1 | contig 10376 bp, 6 predicted proteins | sample RifCSPhighO2_01_FD_35174 | JGI IMG/M metagenome (IMG submission 35174)
TGTCCGAAAATACACCGCTTATATTTCCCCATTATAGGGAATAGCGGGGGAGTTAAGAACGCCTGGCAAAAGCAAGATGTGTCTTCCAATCCACAGGAAATCACCGAGACACAGATTATTACCTCTGAAGTGATTTTGAGTGTACCTACATCTGAGTTTCCTCACCCGTTTCCCGACCCCGCGGGGTTGGATGTTGTAACGATTAATGGAAAAACGTATTTGGTAGTAACCGACAGCGAGGTGAATGAAACTGATCTCTTTGCAGGCAAAAACGTTGCTTTTGTTGACGCGACTAATGGAGAAGTGATCTCAACCACGACAACGACTGCGTTCTCAAATGAACCCACCGACGTTGCGATAGATGATAAAGAAAGACTCCTATTTTCAGACGATGACAGAAGGAGAATTAATACCGCAGAGCCATCAGTGTCAGGAGAACCATTAAAACTGAAAGGATTTTTTTCAACGCAGCAGTTCGGATCAGGTGATCCCGAAGGGATTAGCTCACATAACAAGACGCTCTATATCGCAGACGGAGCAGGAAAAGCACTGTTTATTGTTATTGATGGGGGAGACGGAGAAGTGGAAGGTCCGTGCTTCCCAGGTGACGACCGTGTTTTAACGTTCTCTACCGCGGATTTTGGGAGAGATTTCGAAGGAGTATATGCGACTACCCACCCGGAAAATCTTAACGAGACACGCCTTTATATGGTCGACCGGAGAAACCCGTCACAAATTTCCGTTGTTCGTGTAAACGAAGAACAAACAGTGGCAACGCCTGAGTTAATTATTAAGCTTCCAGACGAGCTACAGGGCACGCTTCTTAATTTATCCGGTATTGCGTTGCTTCCAAACGGAGATATTGCGATAGTTGACCGCGGCGTTGATAATGATGTTGATCCTGCCGAAAACGACGGCTGGCTTTTTATCATCCGACTCGGCCAACAGAACATACAGGAACAAGGAGACTCATGAAACCCCCACGCGAACCAGCAACCGTTCACGCATAACCGCAACCACGATCAAAATCTCGCTACGACGTTTTATCTCGATCCAACAATGAATTTTTATTCTTCTGGATAGATATTTACAGACTCGACAAGAATATTCCCAAGCATCGCGTGCGCTTGATCGAAAAGACCTTGCTCGACGATCTCCTGACGCCGATCTTGATTCAATAGATCAACGATGTTTCCTAATACCTCACCGACAGCTAAACCAGCAGGGCGGTAGGGTTTTACATGAGGTTGCGTTAATTGCCAACGCATATGACCAAGCATGCCGCTTACGATACCGACGTTTTGCGCTGGTCTTTCAGGATGCTGAAACAACATGTGTAATTGCATCTGAGCAGTTCGTTGCTGTGCCTCCCCAAAAATTTCTCGACAAAACTCTCGCTCGAAACGAAGTGCCTCCCGTATTCGCACGTACTTGGCGGTTGTTGCTCCGATACCATACGTACGCCATAACACTCTTCTGTTTGCCGCCTCAAGCGCCATCATTGAAATTAGAGCGTTAGGCCTCCCCAGACTATCGCGACCGGTACTGGCTTTAGGAAGCCATTGACCTATTCTCACTTTTTCATCATTAATAACGGTTTCAGGATTAAATCCTACTGACTCCAACCGCTGCCGTGTTTCAATAACCGCCTGTTCCAGCTGTGCAATCGTCACACTGGAATAATTTGAAAATAAATCAAGCAATTCACTTATTCTTCTCCCGATAGTCTCCGTCTGGGGTAATTCACGCTGTACTACACTTGCAATGATATGATCTGCCATCCGTACCGCAGTCTCAACAGCACCATTATGCCCCTTAACTTCACTGATACGGTACTCATGAAGAGACTTTGTTCTGAGACCACGTGATAAATATGTTTCTTCGCTCTCGTGTTTCTGTGATAATAGTTCATAATCCTCAGAACCAATATGCGAATAATCTCCTAACCCTCTCTCTGTTTTTTTGACAGGATACCATTGAGGAATAAAAATGGTACCCTCATGATCCACGGCAGCATCTGAACCATAAAGAGACCTGCAGTACCGCCTAACGTATTCGCGTAGATCCTGCTGTTCTCCTCTACGACCGACAAACACTTCCCTTCTTACTCCCTCTTGCTCGGGGATCTCCTCCGGCTCTACTGGTTCTATTGGTTCTACTGGCTCTCCTTCAATATGATTTGGCATAGNTAGCGCCATTATACCAATTGAATTCTATACAAATGTCAGGTAAAATGTGCATCATTATGCCTGAAAAGAAATATGTACAAGCCTCGTTTGATTTTATGAACCGGCAAGACCCTCTTGCTATAAAATCAAATACAGGGAGCGCAGGCGATAAAATGAACGACGAACAAGACTTTCTCCCGTTTGAACATTGTTTTGCGGAATCTGATAAGGATGTTGGCTATAAATGTTCTTGTTGCGGAGGAAATCTAACCGAAGATGTTGGTACAACGTATTGTCCCCATTGCAGTCATGAATTAAGCTGGGATACGTCAGATGGAGAAGAAGGACTGCCGTGGGAGTCTGACGTATCGGTATCGGATGATTGGCAAACATGGTCGGATAAAGACTGGGAAGCATGGTGGAACAAAAACGATCCTTTGTCCACTTAACCACACAGACCGGATTTACCCCGGGCGCACTGGGTACACCCGAATCGTACGCATCGGCCGCAAAGCGCAATAACACTTCCATCGGAATAGCTGATACTGCTCCTGACGCATGGATACCTTTTGAAACCGCATGCCGGCAAGCNCAAGTTACTCCGCTTTTCGGCGGAGTGGTGTATCCGCTCATTGATTCNGTTAACCGATCCCGCGTATCACTTCATGCTTTAGATGCGCGCGGTTTAACAAATATTATTCGGATATTAGATTCTCAAGATACCCGAAAAAATACTTTCGACATTGCTGATATTGCGGAAAACTCTGACGGCCTTATTGCTATAGCCGCCCAACCTGGCTACCTGGCAATGCGTATGACATTTGACCCGCAAAGATTGTTCTATGAACTTACTCATGTCGGGGACTTTGAATCGGATTTGCAGATTAGACAGGATGCTTTGGAAGTTGATGATCTGAATGCTCAAACGGTTGTGACCAATCGCCCATGGAGAGCACACCCGAATCCTTTTGATCAATTTCATTCACTCACTCGTATAGCTCAAAAAGCCGGCCAACGTCTCCATCAGGAGGAATTTTCGCTCACAGACATTTCAGACAATATTGTTGTTCATGAATGGATCCGGGACCGCGCACGCCCGGGCAATGTGTTTGAAGCCGCTGCCTCGTATCATCCTGAACAGTACCTGAAATCTCCCGACCAGATGCGCGGGCTTGTACCGGTGTCCGCAGCAGAGCACGTTATTTGGCAACGCGGATGCGACGAAACCGGCAATATTGCAAGCAACCTCATGCAGGCATTGCCGCGGCCAAGCGTTCCCCGCTATCCCGTACCCGAGGGCAGGACTGCGTATTCAGTGTTACAGGAACGCGTTCAGAAAGCCATACCAAATCGATATCCTGACTGGAATAGCATGGGCGATCGTGCCCGTCAGGAAATAATGGAGAGGACTATATATGAGCTGGAGGCTATTGGCAATCGAGGATTAGAGGATCTATTCCTGATTGCATCTGACACCGTTTTGTTCGCAAAAAAACAAAATCCGCCGATTCGTATGCACGGTGCCGGATCAGATGCAGGCTCGCAAGTTTGTTATTTATTAGAAATAACAAACGTTCCACCGATCCCCAATAATCTTTTATTCGAGAGATTCTTAGATCCTGAAGGCGTAAAAAAGCCGGATATTGATTTTCATGCGGACGCGGAGCATCGGGATGAGATATTTGATTACTTATTCTCTCATTATCCGCACTATGGTATTTATCCGGCTCGTATCGCGACATTTCCTACATGGGGAATTCAGGGAGCGGTAAGTGATGTATTGAAAGTGTTTGGCTTCAGTAACACAGAAATAAAAACCGTAAAACAAATCTTATTTCCCTCAAGATATAGTAATGATTTTGATGGTGAAATAAGGCAAAATGCGAAAAACCAGCAAATACAGACTGGTGTGCAACCACAACTAATAGAAGCGGCTATTGATTTAAAAAAAAGGGGAATATTCAAAGCGCACCTCTCAACCCACTTTAGCAAAGTGGTGTTTCACGGAAGCTCACCGCCATTCGTTACCCTTGTTGATGGAAAACCCCGCGTTTCAGAAGACAAAGATGACGTTGAAGATAGATCTGAATTAAATATCGATCTCGTATCGTCGAACGTACTTACCTTACTTGAGCACGTACTGCAAGCAACCGGTTTTGATGAGAAGGATATTCCTCCGGACGATGAAGAAACTATTCGCGAAGTATTCTTAAGTCACACGACCGGTGTTCCCGGTATAGAGACATCCTATATGAAAGGCGTGCTTTGGCCCTATGGAAAATCTACAAACTGGAGAACATTACTGAAGAAAGATCTGCTCCTTGCGATATTGGCTTCTCGTCCGGGTGTGACACCCGAGCACCGCGAGTGGCTGATGGACCAACGGGGTAAAAATCAACCCTTTAAATATGACTATCCGGTCATAGATGAGATATTAGAGGAGTCATACGGCATAGTTGTTTCCCAGGAGCAGATTATACGGCTCGTTTCTCAAGCGGGAGGATTTTCCTCCGCAGAATCAGAACAAGTTCGAAAACATATCAGCAAACAGCGGGAACCTGAAAAATTGATGGAATATGCACAACAGTTTTTCCATCGCGCAGTAGAAAAGGGAATACCGCAAAATCAGGCACAATTGCTGGCAGAGCAGATTGTGCATTTCTCACGGTATGGATTCCTTAAAGGACATGTCATGGAGTCAATCCTCGACGATGCGTATAAGCTCATGTTTCTTAAACTTCGGTTTCCTGAAGCCTATGTGCGGGAAGTGCAAAAACTAGGAAAAGGACACTTCTTTAAAACCGGCCATCCGGAGGCGTATGAGGAAGAATTGCGCCGATTATTGCGATAATAGCGTAAACGTCGTAGAAATGAAGTTCTACGTCTCATCTTGTATGACGTGGTATTTCTGTGGAGAGCGGAATCCCTCGCCCCGCCGGCATAGCCTTCCGCAGCGCACGGCCGAAGCAAAAGCGTATTCATCCACGATCCAACAATGTACCGTGATCCTCTACTTAGAGGGATGATAAATTCTTCACCGTCCATCAAGTATAAAAAAATCTGACTAGCTTCGATATAGTAAAATATAGTCTCTATGCTCGAACAATACCGACACCAAATAATTCTTGAAGCTCCCGATTTTCTAAACATTCAAGAGCCGGAGGAAAATAAAGAACTCCTCCCTCATACCCGTGAAACGGCATGGCTTTTGAGCGTATTATCCTTCGGTGCAACCATTGAAAGAGAAAAAGGGATGATCGAATTTAAAGGGAAGAGAAATTTGCCGTTCATACAAAGTGAACAAGCACGAGAAAAACTGGAGAGAACATTACAAACCCCTGGTATTCGAATTGAAGAAAAAGAGGGAGAACGGCTTATTTTTCAGCCACAACAGGAAATCCTCGATGCTATAGTATGCGCTGACAAAAATTCTTGGACATCAGCTGTACAAGAAAAGCACCCATGGGTACTGGAATCGGAAGAGAGTAGATGGGGTTTAATAGAGGGAGTATTTGACGTGAAAGGAGGTTTAGATAGCAATATTACTAAAGGCCATATGTATTTCTATATTAATGACCAGACTCAAGCACAGTTAATGTTAGAAACCTTGGAAAGAAATAACGTCGACAAAGTGGCATGCAAATATACATATCCAACAGAAACTAATAGATTAACACGTAAATATCTCAACGGAATTCATATTCAATCTTATAAAAGTAGGCACTATATTGCAACCCATATTACCTCTGTTATAAATGAGAAAGAGCAAAAACTAGACGAGCTGCGTACTTCAAAAATAAAAGAAAATGGTGATCAGAAGAACAACCAACAAATAGAACAAAATCTACAATTATTAATACCTTCGGATGATCTCGCATGGCTATTAGGGGTAATCTGTACGGGAGGCACTCTAACTGGCAATGCTCTAAGTATCGATACACACCACCAACCATTATTAGTAGATAAAATAAAATTGATTGGCGAACGTGTTTTTGGAGTAAATGCACACGTCTATGACGTAAAAAAGAGGAAAGATGGCACAATAAGCCAAAGAATAGCATTTATGGATCGCAACATAATGAATCTACTAGGAAATCTAAAATCAGGACAATGGACAGAAACTATTCAGCAACAACATTCTTGGCTACAAAATCAAGAAAGCCGAATTTGGAACTTTCTTACCGGGATATATGAAAAAAGAGGGAATTTCACACTTCATACAAGGATAGATATATATCCTGGTTCGCTGGAAACAGCAGATTTTATCATATCCTTGTTAAACAAGGTAGGAATCAAACACGCAAGACTAAGTCCAAAACAGATCAATACTACTGAACGTGTTTCCATAAGTAACCATCAAGACGTTAAGTTCTTTTCAGAACATATTCATTCAGTTATACCTATTAAGGAGGAACTCCTTGTTGCCGGTCGAAATCTTGCCAATATTGAATACAAACAATCTGTCAAAAACCGGCCTTCAACTATAGATGAGGTAGTCGAAGAGGCATTGCTACTAATTAGAGAATTCGGAACATTACCTCCTTCATCTAAAATTGATGCGCTTCGAAAAGAAAGTAAGACTAGATTTTCCCCCCGGGTATACGTTAGAAGATTTGGTGACGGATCAATGAGTTCGGCGAGAGAAGAACTCATGCGGATATATCGTGAACGAATGGGCAATGAAGAAAATCCTAATAGTACAAGCGGATCAATCTATCCTTAAGTTGCAAAACAGCTTATAATATAGTATATTACAGGTCCTATGAGGAAAGAGCCAGAACATCCATCAATACCGGATCGAGAAAATATTTTATACTTAGATCCTCAAGAACTCCTCAGAGATAATCCTGCCGCGGATATTTATAACCCTGAATCCTATAGGCTTATGGAAGGTCGATTCGACTGGGACATGTTTGATAACGTTAAAGTTGCAAGAGTTATTACCTACGATCCGGAAAAAGGAGAAGTACTTAAGCTCTTTGTCGTAGACGGCCACACTCGTACAAAATATGCTGCAGATCATCTTAATGTACTCATTCCTGCAGTAGACATGACAAGCCACTACTTACAAAACCCCGTCGTTTCCTACTACAGACAAGAATCAGACGAAAGAGAAGCACTGACCATATCAGAATACTTACGGGCGATTATCCCGCCGACAAAATTGCATGAAGTGATCGCTCGACCTCGTATTGCTGCCCATATCGTGAACGCGTGGAGAAATATCGTAGGGGAGGACATAGCAGAAAAATATCCTACCAGCGTAACTCTTCGATTGCTCGGGGATAGAAGAGTTCCTACGTCGACAAGTGATATGTTGAGCAGATTTCTAAAATCACAAGAGTCTCTCATGCTTGAAGAAACACCTGAACAGCGTGACCGACTCGAACAAGCAATACTTCAGATAAACGGTGTCATTAACGAAGCAGGACTTTTTCCCCAAGAGGTAGCGCAGGCTGCATTTGAACTCATAGCCAGTGAATCTCCGGTTATAGGAGGGAAAAGAGAATTGGAGAAACAGGTATTTGCATCATTGAATCAACTCGAAGTAGAGAGAAAAATTTCCGCGGTACATCAGGACGTGAGCCGGCGAGAATTACTCCGAGATAAATTAGCGCAGCAGATTCTTCAGGCAGTAAGGAGTCGTGAGAACTCCGCAGAAAAACGTGACGTATTAAGCGCAGTACATGATTCCTTAATCGATCCTAACTTCTCATATGATCGAGTAGTATCGGTCATACAAGCAGAATCTCCAAAAGATCAGTATGATTTATCAGTCCGCGATGTAAATTACGGCAGATTGAGTGAGGCATATTCATCTTCACAACAAAGAAATACCCTGTCGGGTTCGGAACAGGCATTATTGCAAAATCTGGGAAGAATAAGATATCTCGCAGATCGTGATATATCGGGTCTTGTTAGTACTGTTCAGAGAGCTCATAGTGAGATACAGGCTGCAAATCATGAGCTTTCGAGATTGACAGAGCAGCGTGAAACGTTAGTTGAACAGGGAGTACGGGCAGATACGATAGATGAAATTATAGAAACTTTGCGGAATGAAAGTTTGAGAGTAATATCTGCACAAACACAACAAACTGCAAATCGCTTAACAGCAGATTTAAGGGATTTAGTTCTGAAAGGTCAAGCCAGAATACAAAATCAAATCCATGTTCACGCAACTAATGCTGCCATTGAGCAAGTGTATGGAGATAAGCCTACAGTAGGATTTGGAAGACCGGATATTATAAGGCACATATTGGATCAGATTGAAACGCATGAATTGGTTCCCGCAGATATTGCAAAGAGGATAGTGCAATTACAGTCTCTTGATACCGATTTACAAGAACGAGTCGTAAACGGCTATATGCGTATAGGTGTAGCGCTTCAGCGTCAAAAGCAGCGATCAGAACAACCACAGGCTATTCAACAAGATGTTTTGGCAACAATAGTAGAAGAGGAATTACCCACAAAAGAGGAGTCTGAACCTGTTGAAAAGCCTGCCAGACGAGAATCTTTGAGTAAAAAAACATTAGATATCCTTACCCGTATAGAACAAAATAATGAAGATTTGAGAAATAAACTCATATTCATGCGGAACGCGCTGTCTAGACTTGATCTCGAACCACATGAAGTTGATGAAAGAAATAAGGAGATCGGAAGAGAAATCATAGACGTTTTGGGAATTGCAGTACTTGGAATCCCACATCTATCAAGAATAGGAGAGGATTATCAAGAAGCTGTTGAGAGAAAAAAACGAGAACTAGAGACAAAAGTACAGAAGGATATGACTCAGATAGAAAAGGACAAGGATAATACTAAGATATAATGCTTAAAGCATTGTAAGCTTTGAAATATTTGAAAAAGTAATTCTTATAACTTTACTACCTCTTTTCTATACTCACTAATCAGCCTTCTGCTTATCGTACCTACTTCCCCGCTGCCGACTTTTTTCCCGTCAATCTTCACCACCGGCATGACTTCTTTGTTTGACGCGGTGATGAACGCTTCGTCGAACAATTCAATTTGCGAATACAGAAGATCGCTCTCGATAACGGGGATTTTCAATTTTCGGGCGAGTTCGATGACGACGGCGCGCGTAATGCCGCGCAGGATTCCTTCTTTTGGCGTAATTAACTTACCGCCAACCACGGCAAAGAAATTGCTCGTCGTTCCTTCAAGAATATGGCGGTTACGATCCAAATAGAGCACTTCAATCGCGTTCTCTTTTTTTGCTTCAGAGAGGACATTAACCGCCGTTAAATAATTAAGGGATTTTGCGTGAGGAAACGACCTTTCAAACTCCCGCGAAATAATCTTGACTCCCTGTGTGTAATACGATTTCGGATAATCTGTCGCTTCGGTAAATAAAACGGCGAAGGTGGAATTTTCATTCTTCGAAATACCATCCGGGCTGACGCCGCCGGTTACGACAATGCGCGCAATGCATTCTCTATACGAATTCTTTGTTATTCCTTCAAGGACAATCTTTTCAATCTGCGATTTTGTTTTGGGAACGGTTATGCCGAGTTGTTTTGCGGAATTAAAGAGGCGGTCAATATGTTCTGATAATTTGAACGGTTTCTTATGATATGTTCTTAAGAAATCGAATATCCCGAATCCGCGTATGACGGAAAGATCAAAGACGGAAATAGTTGCCTTTTCGGTGGTCACCCACGAATCGTTCAGGTAATGCATGGCATTCTCCATAGTAATAATTAGTCGGGAATACCGGAAGATTCATTCGACGTTTCAGCTACGAATTTTTTTATTCGTCATTCGTAATTTTTAACTGTTGCCTTTCCGGTGAAACCGCTCGTGGATCTTCTTCAGCTGGGGATTGGTCACGTGGGTATAAATTTGCGTTGTCGCAATCGTCTTATGCCCGAGCATTTCCTGAATTGCCCGCAGATCCGCGCCGGCAGATAACAGGTCGGTTGCAAACGTATGGCGGATACCATGAGGAGTGATTTTGACCGGCAGCCGGGTTTGCTTGGCATATTTTTCCACGATACGCTGCACCGTACGCGTGGTTAACCGTAGCGGCGCATCCTTCCTGCCGCTTGTGCGGATGAACAGCGCCGGGTCATTGTCTTCACGTGTTTCCAGATAGTTTTGCAGCCAGTGGATCGCATTATCCGAGAGGAATACGACGCGGGCGCGTCTTCCTTTGCCGATGACGCCGAATTCCTTCCGTTCGAAATTGAGCTG
>C687J35174_10012478_pt1 | contig 10376 bp, 7 predicted proteins | sample RifCSPhighO2_01_FD_35174 | JGI IMG/M metagenome (IMG submission 35174)
ATACAGGAATTGATAGAAACCATGAAGATTTACAAGGTAATATGTGGGTGAACACAAGAGAAGTACCAAGTAATGGAGTAGATGATGATGGTAACGGATATATCGATGATTATTATGGTTATGACTTTTATAACAGGGACAATGATTCCATGGATGATCATGGTCATGGCACGCACGTAGCAGGAACAATCGGAGCTGTCGGGAATAATGGAAAAGGGGTAGTTGGTGTTAACTGGAGCTCAAGTATTATGGCAGTTAAATTTTTAAACGGGGGCGGAAGTGGTACTAGTAGCGGTGGAGCAACGTCGATTATCTATGCGGCAGATAATGGCGCAAGAGTTATTAATAACAGCTGGGGTGGTCCTTATAGTCAAGTAGTTCATGATGCTGTTGAATATGCACACAGTAAAGGTGTCGTAATTGTTGCAGCTGCTGGAAATAGAAATAGCGATGTTGGATCATTTTCTCCTGCCAGCGAAGAAAAAGCTATCACGGTTGCCGCCACTGATTTAAATGACCAAAAAGCGAGCTTTTCTAATTACGGTACTAAGATTGATGTTGCTGCTCCGGGGGTTGATGTTCTATCGCTTAAAGCTTCAAATTCGCCAATGTGTACTTCTGCAATAATAGTTGGTACTAACTACTGTCGTATTTCTGGAACTTCAGTGGCAACTCCACACGTAGCTGGTCTTGCTGCATTAATTCTCTCAAAACACCCCGAATTTACTCCTGATGAGATCCGCCAGGTTTTGCGGGCATCGGCTGATGATCTAGGCACCCCTGCTTTTGATATATATTACGGTCGAGGCCGAATAAATGCAGGTAAAGCATTAACCGTTAATTCTGTGCTAAAAGTTCAAATTGTGAGTCCCTCTAAATGGGTTGTTGATAAGAGCATAACTAATGTAGATGTTTTTGGCATAGCAACTGGCCAAAATTTCGTTAATTATGAGTTGAGCTTTGGAACTGCCAGTGATGGTGCAGGAGCATTGCCGAACCAATGGACAATTATTTCCCAAGGAACTACCTCAACGGGTAATCAGTCTATTAAATTAGGCACCTGGCAAATCGGCAATTTAAGTTCTGGGGTTTATACCCTCAGATTAATTGCAAATGATTTTCTCGGATTGATGTATGATACCTATTCTCAAATCGTTGTTGAGAAAAATTTAGTTCAAGGTTGGCCGATTGAATTTCCTCCTTACGGTTCAAATTACGATCAGTACTTTTATGATGCGACAGTTGCCGATGTAGACGGTGACGGTAAAGATGAAATCGTAGCAACTACGGGCGTTGTTTCTTTAAGCTTGCCTCAACTCAAAAGCTCGATATATGCGTTTCGGAAGAATGGCAGTAGTCTGCCAGGTTTTCCTGTACAGCTAGGCGATGCCGCATTAAGATCCTGGACATATTCGCCGATTGTTACAGATCTTGATAATGATGGCTCCAAAGAAATAATAGTGACTAACTATGCCACCTCTGGCTATGTCATCTTTAGTAGTAAGGCAAATTTGTATGTTTTAGATAAAAATGGAATAACTATTTCGGGTTGGCCTAAGCTCTTGGATATGCTAGGAACTGTACTAGTTGGAGACATTGATGGAGATAATAAACTTGAAATCATTACTAGTGAATTTGATAGCACCCTAAATTCTTATGTTGTAAAAGCTTATCAGAAAAATGGCTCGTTACTGGGAACGATTCCAGTAGCTGAATCACATGATCTTAACCCTCCCGGGCCGTTACCAATACTTGTTGATGTTGATGGAGATAAAAAACAAGAAGTAATTGAATATTCGTATTCTTCTAGATCAATAGAATTATATAAGTTTGGCACTGGTAAAATTCGTAGCTGGCCCGGTATTTTTTATTTTCGAACAAATCTGGCAGTTACCTCGTCAGGTCTTGATACTCATAAAAAGGTTCTGGCTGTTTTAGAAGGTTACTCGAAAGGAAAATTAAGTGTTTTCGATTTACAGACAGGAGATGCATTGCCGGGTTGGCCCAAAACAATCCCAAATTGGCCACAGAATGTTACCCATCCTAATATTGCACGGGGAGACCTTTCTTTTGCTGATATCAATGGCGATGGCCGTGATGAGCTTGTTATAAATCTCTTCTTTTGGTCAGTTAGCGACAATTTAGGGCCAGATAGGATACTAATATATTCACTAGATGGTACGCTTCTTTCAGACTGGGGAAAGGATAAAATACCTGGATATTCGACTCCAGTTATTGGTGACGTGAATAAAGATAACAAATCTGATTTTCTTTTAGAATATCCGGTGGATGGTTTAATATTGATTGATTCATCTGGAACAAAACTGATGCAGAAAGCAAATTTTGGTCAATATCTTCCGGGTGTATTTGAATATCACTTTCCAAGATTCTTAACAGACTTGGACAAAGACGGCAAGCCGGAGGTGTTTGGAGCGGCTATTACTACTGAGCCTATTGGGAATAAATCAGCATTGGTATTGTACGATTATTCCGATGGTCAAGTTAGTTCAGGTGCATTATCTTGGGTCACTTATAATCATGATTATCAAAATACCAGAGCGCTTTCGACAGTTGATGCTGGCGCTGATAGTGACGGAGACGGATTTAAAAATTCGATAGAACAATATATAGGAACTAATCCAAATCTAAAATGCGGGGTAAATGCCTGGCCGCCAGATATTAACAACGACAAGTATGTTAACTTATTTGACGATATCTTAGCAGTTGCCTATAGGGTTGGCAGCAATAACCCGAGATATGATTTGAACGGTGGTGGAAAAGTTGATAGTGCCGACGTCAATATTGTAGCATCCTACTTTGGCAAAACCTGCCAGTAGATAAATAACAAAGTAACAAAGTAACAAAGGGACGGTCCTTAGAAGTATTGACATATCAACCCAAATATGCAATAGTTTTCTTATGCCCAGAGGCCCACGATTCATTTTTGAGAATGCTTTTTACCACGTTTTCAATAGAGGCGTAAATAAACAGCCTATTTTTCTTTCAGAGAGGGATTATCTGTTCTTTTTAAAGAAGCTTAAAGAGCTGAAGAAGAAATATGACCACTCAATCTACTGTGTTTGTTTAATGCCAAATCACTTCCACATTTCGATACAAACACGGAAGTCGCCTATATCAAAAATTATGTCATCGCTTACAACAAGTTACTCAATGTATTTTAATCGTACTTATAAGCGTGTGGGGCCTGTTTTTCAAAATAGATTCAAGAGCATTTTGATAGAAAATAATGAGTACTTTTTAAAACTCTCGCAATATATTTATCTTAATCCTGTTAATGCAGGACTGGTGAAGGACCCGATGCTGTACAAATTTAGTAGTATGCGGGAAGCGGTGGGAAAAGAACCATTCAGTCTTTTGGACGAGGATATTGTTCGCTTGGTGGGAGAGACAAAGAGAACACAAAAAGCTTACGAGAAATTTATCTACGATGGCATCTCAGAAAATCTAACAGAAATTGATATATTATTCGAAAAGGAAGAAGCGGTTTTTGGAACAAACAAATTCTCTACTATGGCAAATAAGAAATATATGAGAAGGAAGAATAAGAATTATGCTTAGCTTGGACTACTAAATCAGTTAGTCTTAGGACCGTCCCTAAGCGTCGGTCCCTAAGCGTCGGTGGTTATACTCTAATTTTTATTCCGGGGCTCATGGTAGATTTGAGGACGATTTTTTGGATATTTTCCGGCTTTACTGCCTGTAGAATCGCATTTATATTGCGAGCAAGCTTTTTATCACCAAAGGAAAATTTACCTACACTCAAATGAATTAAAGGCGATTTTGCTTCGGTTTTAAATGAAACTTGTCCTCTCTCGTACTTTTTACGCAAGTCATGCGGGTTTTGAGTGATAGTTCCGTTTTTTGGATTTGGCATAAGACCGCGAGGTCCCAAAATTTTAGCGACACGTGCAAGCTTTGGCATCATCTCTGGTTTGGCAAACAAAATATCAAAATCAATTTTTCCCGTTTCGATTTCTGCAATTAACTGATCGTCGGCAATTGCGACTTTTGTTGTTTTGCCGGTTCCGTGGGGGAGAATGAGGCTTCCCAAGATTCCCGTTCTTGTTGTATTTAAATGAAGTTCAACTGTTTCGTCAAACTTTGCTTTTTGGAATTTTGCCAAAAGTTCCAAAGCTTCGGTCATAGGATAAACTTTTGTTTTATCCAATACTTGTGCGCTTGTTTGATATCTCTTAGATCTTCTCTTTTTGCTGTCGGTTTTCTGTTTTCGGTTGTCGGATTTTTGTTTGCCGGTCTTCTGTTTGTCCGTTGACTGGTTGACTGATTGACTGGAATCTGAGGACTGAGAACTGACATCTGATAACCGTGAAAGTTCCTCCTCGCTGGGTCCAACTGCGACGACTCGCTGGCCGCCTTTTAAGCCGGGAGCTTTTGACATCTTTTTGGCTTCTCTTTTTTCTTTAGCTTTTTTCTTCTCTTGTTCTTCCTGCTCCCCCGTTCCAATAATTTTTACTCTTATTTTTCCCATAAGTTTTATTATATAAAACTAGTACTTAGTTATGAGTTCGTAGTTCTTAGTTCATAGTTTTGGGCTCTACAATGAACGCATAACTTCATAACTAAGCTTCTACCTGTACTCCCATCGATCTTGCGGTTCCGCCGACCACTCTTGATGCTTTTCCAACATCGGTTGTATTCAGATCGTCCATCTTGGCTTTTGCTATCTCCTCAACCTGAGATTTAGAAAGTTTTCCTGCCGATTCCTTTCCCGGCTTTTGCGAGCCTTTCTCTTTTCCTAAAGCTTTTTTAATCATCTCGGCAACCGGCGGTTTCTTGGTAATAAAAGAAAAAGTTCTATCCTCATAAACAGTAATGACTGCAGGAATAATTGTTCCTTTCATTTCCGCTGTTTTATCGTTGAACGCTTTAACAAACTCCATTATTGGAAGTCCGTGCTGTCCTAAAGCAGGGCCAACTGGTGGAGCAGGAGTCGCCGCGCCTCCGGGAATGTTCAATTTAATGATAGTTTTAATTTTTTTAGCCACGGTAGGAATATTAAATATTAAATATAAAATATAAAATATTTTTTTCTATTTTATTTTTCATATGTATTTTTTATCTTTTATTTTTGATTTTCTATTTTAGAATTAAAGCTTCGCTACTTGTAAAAAGTCTAACTCAACAGGCGTCTCTCTTCCGAAAATTGAGACTAAGACTTTGAGTCTGCCTTTTGTTTCGTCAATTTCATCTATAGTTCCTAAGAAATCCGCAAAAGGTCCGTCAATTATTTTTACTGCCTCTCCTTTAACAAAAGCAGTTTTGTAAAGAGGTTCTTCCATTTCCATAAACTTCCGGATTGCTTCAACCTCTTTCTCGGAAATCGGAGTCGGTTTATTCCCTGAGCCAATGAAAGAAGTTACGCCCTGAGTAGTGCGCACCAAAAGCCAGCTTTCATCATCCAAAAGCATTTTAACCAAAATGTATCCGGGAAATATTTTTTCTTTTACAGATTCTTTTTTGCCGCCGGAGACTTTAATGGTGTTTCTCTTTGGAACGATGATATCGAAAATTCTGTTCTCAAATCCTAAGCTCTGAACTCTCTGTCTTAAAGACTTAACCACGCGGTCCTCATGGCCGGAATAGGTATGAACTATATACCACTTAGCTAAATCAGACGTTTGTTTTTTTTCTATCTGTTCTTTTTTTTCCTGCTGTGCGACTTGATTATCCATAACTTATTAAATCCTAAATCCTAATTCCTCCATTCGACAAGCTCAGGACCCTGAGTTTTATCGAAGGGTAAATCCTAAATAAATCTCAAATTCCAAGTTTCAAAGTTTCAAACAATTTAACAATAGCCATATAACAATTTATTTATGTTATTAATATTTGGGTTAATTTTGTAAGTATAAAATCGATGCCTCCAAGAAAAAGACCGACAACTAGACTGATCAATATTACGACAAACGTAAGTCTTATTACCTCATCTCTTGTCGGCCAAACTACCTTTTTAAGTTCCTCTTGGACCTCCTTTAAAAAAATAACGGGACTTGCCATATATTAGTTATGAGTTATGTGTTCGTCGTACCATGAACTCATGACCATGAACTCATAACTATCGTCTGATTTTATCAAATCTTGGTTGACATGTAAAGAGTAACAGGATAAAATTATCTGACCAACATTCATTATGAAAAAGATTCGAAAAGCTGTAATTCCTGCGGCTGGGTTTGGAACGCGATTTTTGCCCCAAACCAAAGCAATGCCCAAGGAGATGCTTCCCATAGTAGATAAGCCCATTATCCAATATATAGTCGAGGAGTTGGTCGATGTTGGAATTGAAGATATTATTATTGTTACCGGATATCACAAAAGAACAATCGAGGATCATTTTGACAGGCCGAGCCTTGAGCTGATTGAAAATCTTAGGAATGGAGGAGACAGTAAGCTTGCCTTTATAGAGCAGGTCGAAAAAATAGCGAATATGGCAAACTTTGTTTATATAAGACAAAAAGGTCCTTATGGAAATGGAACACCACTCTTGAATGTTGCGGCAATTATTGGCGATGAACCGTTTATTTATGCCTGGAGCGATGATTTTATAAAGGCAGATCCCTCCCGCTTTAAACAATTAATGGGCGTTTATGAAGAATTCGGCTGTTCTGTTTTAGGAGGAGTGAGAATAATAGATGATGAAGACTACGATAAATATGGATTTGCAGGAGGAAAAAAGCTGAAAGACGGGCTTTTAGATGTAAAAACAATAATTGAGAAGCCGGGCAAAGAGAATGCACCGTCTGATCTTGCAACGGTTTCGGGATTTATTTTTACACCGGATATTTTTGAATATACAGAAAAAGCACTCTCCAACCTAAAAGAGGGAGATGAGTTATATTATAACGATGCGCTAAAACTTATGTTATCCCACAGAAAAAGAGTTTTGGCAAAAGAGATTAAAGGTGGGAAATACTATGACACTGGAAATAAGCTAGAGTATATGAAGACAGTCGTAGAGTTGGGTTTGGAGCATAAAGATATTAACGGAGAATTCCGCAAGTTCCTCAAGGATCTTAAAATTTAAATGAATAGAAAGCTGCTTTTTTTCCTAGGACTTTCTTTTTTTTCGGTTTTCGTTTTTTTGTCCTACTTAGTCCATAAAGATCTATTTACTCAAATCGATTTTGATACGACTGTAAAGCTTCAGGATAACATTTCAAGAAGATTTGATACCCCTTTTTCAACGTTGAGTCTGTTGGGAAGCTTTGAGATTTCAACTTTATTTTTGATATTTATTGTACTAATAAGAAGAAAAATCAAATCAATATTTGTTCTTATTTCATACGCAATGGCTATTTCCCTTGAGCTATTTGGAAAGATCTTTGTTATCCATCCCGGACCCCCCTTTATGTTTTTCCGATACGACATACCATTTAACTTTCCAAGTTCATATGTTCAGCCGGGATCATCCTATCCATCGGGGCATAGTACCCGAACCACATTTATCTCTGTATTACTGCTTTATATTATCTGGAAGTCCAAAAGACTATCGAGTCTTCATAAGATCTTGCTTTCTTCTGTGGTCGTATTATTTGATATTACAATGCTTTTAAGCCGTGTCTATCTGGGCGAACATTGGACTTCTGATGTTATCGGCGGGGGGCTTTTGGGAGCAAGTCTTGGATTGATATCTCTTATTGCTTTTTAAGAAATTAGCCTATCGCCGGACCCTCGCAATTTTCACGGATTGATTAGATTAAGATAAGATAATTTTTAAACCTATTCCCCCCTTGACATTCGCATAAAATTCATGGTTTAATTAAGATACACTTAATTTTAGCCTATGCAAAGGTTAACCAATGCATAGGCAATTCATGGCTAACAACCTGCCCATAGAAGACAACCTAGTTTCAATCAGTAAGGCAGCTGAAATCCTTGATGTCTCAATTGACACTCTCCGCCGCTGGGATAAAAAGGGAATCATAAACTCTCAAAGAGTCAATGGAAAAGACAGGTATTATTCCATAGAAGAGATAGAGCGGGTAAAATTATCAAAACCTCTCACAATTTCCCAAGCATCAAGCCTTTTAAAAGTGTCCCAGTCTACCCTTAGAAGATTAGATAAGAAAGGCTTAATAAAACCAGAAAAGACTAAGAATGGTGAAAGACTTTACTCAAAAAAGGCACTTGAGGATTTTTTACATTCCGAATATTTTATAAATAAAAAAGAAGTTGAAGAAAAAATTCTTGAGCCTTTAGAAAAAGAAGAAGAGATGTCCTCAAAGTCTTCGGATAGAGAGAAGACTACGCACAAGGTTATCGGAGCAATGGTTCATAATACAAATGAGGAAGTTTCTCGGTTAAAGTCATCCCGAAACATAATCTTCTTATCCGTTATTTTTGTTTCCTTTAGTTTTGCTCTTATTATTATTTTTATTACACTGTTGTTTTTACTCTTTCCTAAAAATACTGCAAGTTTTTTTGGTTTAGCTACAGTCCCTTCGGGAAAGAAAATTATTGCCGTTTCTAAGTCTGGGAAGGCAGTACTTGGTGCGATGACCGGACAATCGGATAATCAAGTCGGGGGGAGAGTTCTTTCCTCGGTATTTAAACCATTTGCCGGTATCTCTTTGGAAGTAGTTAAGCAAATAAGTCCGACAACATATGAAGAAGTTATTCCTTCAAGGATTGTTAAGGATACTTCTAATCATGCAATTTTCTCTCTAAATCAACAAGATTATATAGTTCCGCAATACCCTATGAAGCTCCCTGAGGGGTATCTTAAAGTTGAAGATAAAAGCGTTATCACTAATCTTAATGCGCAGTATGTCCAAGGCAGGATACCCGGAGATGAAGTGGGTAATTTAGTAATCTTCGGAGATGACGGAACAATACCATCCCTTAAAGTTGTGGAAAATAATCTTGCAGACGGCACAATCGCCGACAGCAAGCTTACGCAAATTACTGCTTTAAACAAAGTTGCAGGGTCTGCAATAGAGCTTAGAACAGGCGGAGGTCTTGTAGATGACAGCGGATTGTCTTTGTTGACAACTTGCTCTTCAAATCAGATTTTGACTTGGAATAGTAGTGCTTGGGTATGCAGCTCATCGGGAACCTCGGGAGTTTCTTCTCTAAATTCTCTGACAGGAGCTTTGACCATTGCCGGAGCAGGAATAAATTCAGTCGGGGCTTCCGGATCTACGATTACAATAACCGGAACCGAGGCGGATACTTTAGCAACTGTTACAGGAAGAGGAGCAACTACTACTACAGCTTTAACCCTTGGCGATGTTACTCTTTCTTCGAACAAGGCTTTAATTGTTGGTAGTTACTCATCTGATCCTGGTTCGCCAACAAGTGGTACTATTTTTTACAACTCTACATCAAACAAAATCAAAATAGTCGAAAATGGTTCAATAAAGATCCTTTGCAATACTACTGATGCAGGTTGCGGAACAGGAGGCACAGGTTCTAACTGGGATGTAATAGATGGTGTTATCACACCAAAACTTACTTCTACTCTTGATTTCCTTTTGGGAAGCCAGGCATCAACTTCTGCAAAGTTTGCAGTCTTAAATGTATTGACAGGAGCACCAACAGCAACTCTATCTGCGGGAACAGCAGGCGGTGCATACCTTTCGGCAACAGGCACTCTTGCAACAACAGCAAAACAGACTTTAACACTGGGTGATACAAATACAGGTAATATCTTGATAGGCACTGACGCAACAGCAAGAAACATTACAATAGGTGGAGCTTCAACAACAGGGTTATCATTAACAGATGATAACTGGTCTATATCAGCAGCAGGAGCCGGAGTATTAACCACTTTGGATACAGGCCAGGGAGCAAATGAACTCTATGATATGGATCAGAATGTTTTAACCTCATCTTCCCCAACTTTTGCAGGATTAACCCTATCAAGCGCAACAACTGATATTACAACAGCATCAAATGAAGACATAACATTAACCCCTAATGGTACAGGGAATCTAGTTCTGACAGGAGACTTTGACTCACAGGTTTTAATTGGAGCAACATCTGCTACAACGGAGTTTCCTTTGTTTGTTAACAATGGTATTGGAAACAATGCTGCCTTTGCTATCAACAATCCAAACTCAGGAGACCTATTCACAGCATCGGCATCGGGAACAACTAAGTTTACAATATCAAATGCCGGAGCCGCCTCTTTTGTTGGAGGTCAAACTGCAGATATTACATCTCTTGGCAATGCCAACCTTACTATCTCTGCAGGTGGAACAGGAGACCTAAGACTATTATCAGATGCTGATACAGATATTCTGTTTCCATTCTCAGACTTTACCTCAGAAGACAACTCTGTTCTATACACCGGAGTAGGAGGAAAACTATCAGCTGCAACAACAACTTCTTCTGGT
>C687J35174_10012487_pt1 | contig 10370 bp, 12 predicted proteins | sample RifCSPhighO2_01_FD_35174 | JGI IMG/M metagenome (IMG submission 35174)
TAAGTTTGTTTTTCTGAGCTCTTGTTAAAAGTTCTTTTCAGGGTTTTTTATTTTGTTTTAATATTAAAATGGGAATTTTTGTTATTGGAATATAAGTAAATTTATTTCCTTCAATTTCTGGTCCAAGTAAATCTTTTTCATTATTAAATAAACCAGAAGAAATACATGCTGTTGAGTTTGCTATGAAGCCTGGACCTAAAGTTTCATCAACAACAATTGCTATTTTCATATCAATTCAATAAATTACTAATATAAAAGTATAATCATTTATTAGGAACGCAACAAATTTCTTGAGGATTTTCACAAACCCCATTTATATATTCAGATTCATCTTGACCGCAACCAGGTTTACAATCTGAAATTAAAATTTTGGAACAATCTTGAGGTTCTCCTAATTTTGTTTGCTGACAAGCAGTTAATACTAAAATCAATAAAATAAATATAACAAATATTGTTTTCATAATTTATAGTAAACTCAAAGATATATAAAGATAATTAAAAAGAAAAAAGAAGTAAATTACTTCTTGTTATTACTGTTTCCATTACCATTAATGGTTTTGAAATCTTTCCATGCAGTATTAAATAAATTTTCTAATGCTCCAGCAAAGAAAGGTGTGTTTACCCAAATACCAAGATCATATGATGGATGAACTTCCTCATCATGCATTGCCATGAATAATAAATCTTTTCCATCTACAACTACAAATCTTGCATTTAATTCACCACAATCTTTTACTTCAGCAATTCCTTTTAGTTCTTTTGCCGCAGCTTCACTTTCTTTATTTATTGGCGCAGCAATTCTAATATTAACACCTTTTTTACTTAGTTTTTGTAAGATTGGTTTTAATGCTTCAACTTTTCTTATCAAACCTTTTGGTGTTGTTGCTAATGTTACAGATTTTTCTGCATTTCTTACCATCAATTCTAGATGTGTGTAAAGATTATGTTTACCTCTTATTGCTCCAGACAAATCTGCATGATCTATAAACTCAATACCTTGTTTATGGAGCATATCTAATTCTTTAATAACATCTGTTTCATTTAATTCTTTTAATTTTAAAACTGATTGATCAGCTTCAATTTGAATATTTTTCTTTACTCTTTCAACAACTTCTTGAGGTTCTACTGCTAAATATCTTATAGGTTTACCTAATTTCATAACAACAAAACCTTTTTTTTCTAAACTTTCAAGAACATCATAAGCTCTTGATCTTGGTACATGACCTATGTCGCTTAATTCTCCTGCAGTTGAAACACCACGAGAAAGAAGTGCAGTCCATATACGAACTTCATATAAATTTAGATTAAAATATCGTCTTAATTTACTTAACAATTCATCTTTAACTATCAATTAGGACACCCCCGCCTTCACTACTTTTTATAATTTTTTTATCTTTTTTTATTAAGTAGTGATAAACTTCTATTTAAATGTTTTTGTTACTTCGTGTATATAACTACTTTCTAAGTAATTAGTGAATTACATATTTCTATTTCTTTGAATCAAGTATATTTTTTCTATATCTTCTATAGTATTTATCTCATCTACAGGTTTTGCTTTGATGCCAGTTCTAATAAATACGAGTCTTGGAAATCTTAAACCATATCCTGAAGAATATTCATTACTTTTCTGTATTTCCTCATATGCAATTTCTATCACTACTTTTGGTTTGACTGTTACTTCTTTTCCATCTTGACTTTGTATTAATGGTTTTAATATTTTAGTTATTTCTGAATATGTTATTCCTGTTTCTTGTTCTTTTTCCTTTATTCCTGTACTTATTTTTCCAACTTCTAAAAATTTTTTATCTTTACTTAAACAAGCAATAGTATAAGATGTTAACCAGCCTGCTCTTTTTCCTTCACCATATTCTGCTTTTACAATTACTAAATCTAAGGTATCTAGAATAGGTTTTATTTTTACACCATATCCAACTCTTGATCCTGGTTTGTAAGGAGAATCTAAACTTTTAGCCATTACACCTTCATTACCTAAATCTAAAGATTCTTTGTAGAATTTTTCAGCTTCTTTTTCTTTATCTGTAACTAATTGTGTTATTGGTTGTATTCTATCTTTTATTGGTTTTACCATTTTTTCAATTATGTGTCTTCTTCTATGAAATGGTGCTTCAATTAAACTTTCATTTTTAAAAGATATTATATCAAAAANATTAATTAGAACTGGAATTTCTTTTGCAAGTTTTTCGATATCATATTTTCTCTTAATTCTTTGAGAAATAAACTGAAATGCAACATATTTTTTTGTTTTTGGATCTATTCCTGCAACTTCGGTATCAATAATGTAATCTTGTTCTTTAATTGATTCTTTTAATGATTCAACTACATCTGGAAATTGTTTTGTTACGTTTTCTAGATTTCTTGTATAAAGTGTTATTTTTCCTTTATGTGAATGTATTTGCAATCTAAATCCATCTATTTTATATTCAAATGCTGCTGGTTTTCCAACTTGAGCAAATGCTTCATCAATATTTTGAACTTTTTGAAATAACATAACATTTATTGGTTTACCAGCTACTAAACTTATTTTATCTAAGCCCTGTGAACCTTCTTTTTTTAATATTAAGAAAACTTCTGCAAAATCATTAGTTAAATCATAAGCTCTTTGTACTTTTTCTGAAAGTTGAGAATATTTTTCTTTATTATCTTCTGGAATTTCTAACTGGTTTGTTTTACTGTAATATCTAGCACCTAAATGATGATTAAAGAAACACCATACTACTGCGTCTCTTAATGTTCCGTCTGCAACACCTACTCTTAATTGTTCAAGTAATGTTCTAACAATAAATTTAGCTTCTATTGGTGAAGCTGAAGTTAGTAATTCAGACATTAAACCTACTTTTTTATTTACTGTACCTTCACCTTCTAGTTCTGCAAGTCTTCTTATTTGAAAATGAACAAAATCACAAGTTAGCTTTTTAGTTTGTAAAGTTGTTTGTGTTTTAGTTTTAGTTAATTCTTCTGCTACTAGACCCAGGTCACCTGTTTTTGTAAATAGTTTTTCTATTTTTTCTTTATTTGTTCCAGTAGAAGGAGATAAAGCTTTTATTATTAATTTATCTGAAACTCCAATTTTTTTTTGTTCCCATGATGGAAATGCTGAACCTCTTAATAAATTAATTACTGGTTCTGGATCTTTTTCTAGAATTAATTCTTTTAGAAATTCACTTATTATATATGTTTTTTCTAATCTTTTTGTAGTATTTTCTAATTTTTCATAACAATTAGTTAAATTAATATAATCCATATTCCTAATAACTTGGAGAGAGATAAAAAGGTTTTGATTGAAGATCTACACAGGAAACAAGGTTAAATTTTAGGAATATTCCTGTCTTTAATTTTTGTATAAATTAATATTGCAGGTAAAAGTATTATTCCAGAGATAAATAAAGTAACAATAGGACCAAATTTATCAGTTAAAAACCCAACAATAGGAAACATAACAGCAGAAATTATTGAATTTATCATATTAGAAATTGATCCTAAAGTTGCCCTAATTTTATTTGGAACAAGGTGCTGAAACATTATTGAACTTGCTATTCTATAAAGATATAATGGCATTACTATTGAATATAAAATTGCACCCCAAATGAGACTTTTAACAAATAAAACAGATAAAAGTAATAAAGCTTGAATTCCAATAGCAATTACAAGATATCTTTTGTATCCTCCTAATGCTTTTATTATTGGTTTCATAAAATAAGGAAAGATGATTTCTATTACAAAACTGGCAGAAACCAAATAACCAAACCACTCTACTTTTAATCCTAAATTTTGGAGTAATGGATACCAGGTTATTTCACTTGTAAATGCGACTGCCATGGTAATTATTAATCCAGCAATTAATAGTAATCTTAGAGAAACATTATTCTTCAAGTAACCTGCAGATTTATGGGCATGACTAAATATAGTTTTTAATTGGATTTTTATTTTAGTTTTTCTAGCTTTAAAATATTCAGATTGGAATGAGATTATTAGAGCCGATAGTAACATTGTAAAACCAGTAACTGGCCAAATTATCCAAAGTCCGTAAATGCTTACTAATAAAGAACCAATAATTCCAGATAGAACCATTCCAAGACTCATGAAACTGTGTTTCTTTGTGTAATATTCATGAATTAAGTTTTTTCTTTTCTTGAATTTAAGGTAGTCTACTATCCAAGCTTCGTCAGCTCCAGAAGTTAAAGTTCTGAATATTCCTCTAATGAAAAACAATCCTAAAATTATGTAAAAATTATTTGAGAACATCACGAGAAGCATTGCTATTCCAGCTAATATTTCACCTGTTATTACAGAGAATTTTCTTCCAAATATATCTGCTATAGCTCCCGTAGGGATTTCAAATAAAACAGTGGCAATTAAGTACGCAGAAGCTAAAAAACCTATTTGGGTTAAACTAAAACCAATTTCTCTAAAATATAATACATAAAAAATCGGATACAACCAAAGTATGCTTCCTACCAATTTACTTGAATAATTAGGCCATAATAATTTTATCTCATCTTTTTTAAAAATTCGCATGAAGACTTTATTTAACTTTTAATATTTAAATTATCTTAAATTGAAAAATATTATATAGTTATAAAAACCAGATAAATCAATGGAACTAGATAAAGTAATAAAAGAGAGAATAAGTGTTAGGAAATATAAAAAATTAGAAGTTCCTTGGTATTTGGTTGCTGAATGTTTAGATGCAGCAACATATGCTCCTAGTTCTGGTAATGTTCAAAATTGGAGATTTGTAGTTGTCAAAGATAAAACCAAAAGAGAAATTGTTTTAAAATATTGTCAAGAACAATATTGGGCATTAAATGCTCCAGTTTTAATTGTTGTTTGTAGTGAACTAGATAAAATTGGTAAATTATTTGGTGTTAGAGGAGAAGCACTTTATGCTGTTCAAAATTGTGCTGCTGCTATTGAAAACTTATTATTAAAAGCTCATGAAGTAGGTTTAGGCGGAGTTTGGATTGGAGATTTTGATGAAATGCAACTCAAAGATTTACTTGGAATTAGTCCTGAAGTTAGACCACAAGCTGTAATTGCTTTAGGTTTTAGTGATGAAAATGAGAAAAAAGCAAATAGAGATCCTTTAGATAATGTTGTCTACTTTGAAAAATATGGAGAAAGAGAAGATAAAGGAAGAAAAACTATTGCTCCTATTATTGAAAATTTGAAAAAAAGTTTTGGTTTTAAGAAGAAATAAATTAATTACCTGAGAATCTAGAAACACGTTTTTCGTAATCACCTAAAAATTCTGTAAGACTTGATTCATTACTTGGATTAAATGGAACTCCATTTCTAAGAGAATCTAACACTTTTACTCTTTCGCCTTTTTTACTTATTCTTTGTGCTTCTACAAGATTACTAGCAGTATGTGCTAATCTGTAAAGGGTAATTGGCTTTTCTAATCCTGCTTTACTATATTCTGGTTCTCTTTCTACAGCATAAGTCTTTTCACCTAAATTAAAAATTCTATAATTAACTTCAAAATCAAATTCTTGATTTCTTCTCAATGTTACCATGTAGTAACAATTAATAAGAAGTTTTTTAAAGCTAGCTTTTATGGTTTTTTCCCGTTTCTTCTAGCTTCTATTAAAGAAGTTATTCCACCTAAATTTCTATCCATTATTTCCATTAACATCCTTTCGATTCTATTTTCTTCTAGAATTTCTTTTACAAAAGCTCCACCTGAAGATTTTCTAACAGGTGATCCTTTTTCCATTGTACTATAGTTTGAAACATAAGATACACCAAATTCTCTTTTTCTATGGTTTGTTCCTATTCCGAAATATAATATTTTATCTTTGTCTGGTCTTGGAAGTTGATATGGTAAGCTTTCAAATGTTCTAACCCCATTGGGGGAATCTGGAGTTTTATCTTGAATATCAATATTTAATTCAGATTCCATTGGATAAGAATGTCTAAAAGTTGGACCTCTTAAATAATAAAAGGCTCTTCCATCATCTTCAATACGTTTGGCTAACTCTAATACATCCTCTCTTGAAACTAAAGATAAATTTTTTCTTGTAGCTTGATCTACGTTTACTAGATCATTATTGTTTATTCCCCGTAATTCAAATAAAAAATGAGAATCATCTGTTGGATTCCAATCCCTTCTTAAGTTTGAAATTGGATATTGAGCATCGCCAGTAGACATCTGTAACTTTGGATGTTCTTCTCTGTTACCAGCTAATACAATAGAATGAAATTCCGAATCAGGGACTACCACAAAACCGTAATCGAATGTTCCTGAATTCCAAGAAACTACAACATGTCTTCCTCGATAATATGCTCCAATTGATATAGGATTTATTCTAGTAATTTGTGATGCTTCTTTTTGCATATCTAAAAGAATTTGTAAACCTGTTCTACCCATAAAAGAATTAGATTTTGTTTATTTTTAAATATTTTGATGTTGAGAAATATAAGAAAAAAGAAAAAAAATGCTAAAGTCCTGGGGGAGGACCTTAGCGAGGGTTTAGGGCGAGGGGGTAGAAATAAGAATTCTACTTAAGCCCTAAAATATAATTCTAGTAGTTCTTTCCGTGAACTACATCGATTCCTAATTCTCTACTCATAGTTCTAGATCTTTCTCCAGTTTGATTTGTGTTTAGAGTTCTACCTAAAACATATGGGCTTTGTACTCCTGTTATAATTGCCATTACTCTTATTTTGTCTTTCATATCAGGATCTACTCTTGCTCCCCAAATGCAGTTTGCATCTGGATCTAGAGTTTCTGTTACTAGTTCACCAATTCTAGCTACTTCGTCTAATGTCATAGTTTCTCCACCAGATACGTGGATTAAAGCACCAGTAGCACCTTTGTAACTTACATCTAGCAATGGATTTGTTAATGCTCTCTTAGTTGCTTCTTCAACTCTTCTTTCACCATCAGATTCTCCAATACCAACAATGGAAACTCCACCATTAGTCATAATTGCTTTTACATCTGCGTAGTCTAAGTTTACTAAACTTGGAACAGCAATTATTTCTACAATACCTTTGATCATTGTAGCAACTAATTCATTAGCTACAGCAAAAGCTTGTTGAACTGGTAAATTACCTGCAATTTGTACTAACTTATTGTTGTCAATTACAATTACAGTATCTGAAACAGCTCTTAATTGTTGTAAACCAAAGTCTGCTTTGTCAACTCTAGCTCTTTCAATTGTGAATGGAGTTGTTACACAACCAATTACAATAGCACCAATATCACGTGCAGCTTGAGCAACTACTGGAGCAGAACCTGTTCCTGTTCCTCCACCCATACCAGCACAGATAAATACCATATCAGCATTTTTAATTGATTCTTTAACTTCTGAAATTTGTTCTTTTGCAGCTTCCATACCTACATTAGCATAACCGCCAGCACCAAGGCCTCTTGTTAAATTTCTTCCGATTAATATTTTCTTATCAGAACTCATCATGTCTAGATGTTGCTTATCAGTATTCATTGCTATAATCTCAGCACCTTTTACACCTTTCTTGTATAACCATGTTGTCATGTTGGATCCGCCACCACCACAGCCTACTACTTTAATATTTGCGTGTCCGATTTGGAAACTTTCATTCAAATTATTTTTTTGTGAACTTTCCATTGCGTTTTGTATAATAAATTCCATTTTATTTTTGCCCCCTAGTTTTTTTGTTTTTATGATTGTGAATTATATACTGCACTACCAAAATCTATATATTGGAGTACGTACATTCTTCTTTTTAGAAATGAATTTAACTTGCCCAAGTTGAAGATTGTTTCTGAATATGTAGTTGTAACTAACTATACAGATAAGGTATGTTTAAGAAAAGTTCGTTATTTGCCCAAGGTTTTATTGCCCGATAAAACCTATTTAACAAACTTTTAATATAATAGTATTACTATCTACAGATTTAATATATAAACATTTTCTCTATTAGAAATATATTTTCAACAAATTATAGCTATTTTAATTAGAACATTATTCTATAATATCATGAACTTAAAAGAATTTAAATAATATTGCTCTTTAAAAATATTTGGTAGATAATGTTTAAATGTGCTGAGACATGTGGAAAAATTTCTGGAACTAGTTTTTATAGAATGAGTATAGTTGTTAGAAATGCGAACACAGGATTATTTGCTTTTTGTGAAAATGAAGCTAACTTAGATTCAATTGTTATTAGACATGTTGAAGAAAGAGGGTTATTTGTTCCACTTGAATCAATGAGAGATTATGTTGGATTTTCTATAGAACAATTATGGACTACAAAACCAAGAAGAAATAATAAAGAAGCCCCTTATGGAGTTACATATCGTAGACAAAATTATAATTTTCTAAATATGCAACATGCTTTTGAATTTTTACCCAGGGCAGCTATGCTCTTAGTAAGTAATCCTGGAGATTTTTATCAAAAAAATAGTTTTATTTGGGATAGAGTTAGGTGGGCTAAGCAAGTTTATCAAAGCTACGTTTCAAGCAATTAAACTAAAGTAATTTCAATTCTTTCTTTACCAGAACCAATATTTTTTCTTTTTAATTGTATTTTGCCAATTTCTTTTGTTGTTCCGGGATGAGTTCCACCACAAGGCATTTTCCAGTTTTCACAGATCCACCATCTTAAATCTGGTTTTTCTTTGTCGTTTTCTCTAATTATTTTATGATTTTCTTCAATAAACTTATTTAAGTTTAGTTCCATTTCTGGAATAATATCATTTAAGGGTTTGTCGTAAAGATAATCAAGTCTTGATTTTTCTGATGTAACATTTGAACCTATTGTTGTTAGTTCTCCTAGTTTTTCAGTAACTATATAATGAACTAGGTGAGCTGCTGAATGCAAATTTCTTATTTTTCTCCTTTTTTCTGCATTAATTTTAACTTCAATTTCATCATTTACTTTAAAATTTGGATCTTCTTTTAGTTCATACTCAATATCAATTATGCTTTCTTTGTCTCCTTGTTTAACTGCACTAATAACTTGAATGCCATTGATTGTACCTTCATCTGATTCTTGACCACCTGAAAAAGCAAAGAATATTGTTTGATCTAACTTAACTTTTCTTTCATTTATAGAAATTACTTTAGCTTTACATTCTGTTAAATACGGATCTGTCCAGAATAATTTTGTCAAAACCATGTTTTGGGAAAAAGGTTGAGATTATTAAAACTAACTAAATTAAAAAAAGAGCCTCAAAGGAGAGACTAAATTGAATTGTTTATTATAGAAATATTTTCTGCAGGTTCTATTGCAATAATATTATTTTGTTCAACATCTGTTGATAGAGTTTCAAATATTTTATCAACAAAACTTTGTTCAGTATCTACAACTTCCCCTGTTTCTGCTGATAGTTTAACATTAACTTTTGTTGTTACTGGAATAAAACCAAATAATCTTTGGTCTTTTATACCATTGACTTCATATATTGGAAACCCATTTTGTTCTGCAAGTAAAATAATTTGACTAAGATTTTGTGCTTGTTCTTGTCTAACTAAATTTACTAATTCTAATCCACTAATACGACTAATAACATTAGCAGCTAATATATTTTTAACTGCTTGATTTGGTAATATAATCTCTTTTTCTCCATTTGAGGTTGTTACTTTTAGTATGTTTGTTGCTAAGTCTACTGAAACAGGTAAAGCAGTTAAAGTATTAATATCTTGTTTTTGAATAATCATTTGCTCTCCTAAAGATTTTATCCTTATTTGATCTTTATCTTGTCTATCTTGGAATAAAAATATTTCATTTAATTCTTCTTCTGTTTCAGCTTGGCCTTCCTTTTGAACTTTAATTGTAAATCTATTATCTTTTGTTTCAAAACGAACTTTTATATTTCCTTGATAAACATCAACTCTTTCTTCTCCATCTTTTAATCTTGTTTTTATCCTTGCTCCATCTATTAATCTAACATCGGTTTTTATATCATTAGATTTAACTTGAGTTTTTGTTCTAGTTCCGTCTTCTGAAGTTACATCTGTTTTCTCAACATTAGAGCTACCTGAAGAACTTTCTCCATTTGAGCTAGATTCTGATGAACCAGAATTTTGGGAGCTTCCTGAACCACTATCAGAACTGTCTCCACTACTTCCAGATCCACTAGAGTCACTATCTCCTGATCCACTTTCTGCAATAACAACAACTGTTAATAAACTAAGAATAAATAAGATTATTATTGATAAAGTTATTATTTTTTCCATATTATTCACCTCAAATTTTTATGGCTCTAATCCTATAAAAACCTTACTAACCAAAGTTTTAAATAACAAATATGGGATAATATAGATATGAGAGCTTGGCTTCATAAAATAGAGGAGATAGTGGATAAACTAATTCCATTTCTTTTAGTCTTATTATTGGCAATAATAATTCTTGAGTTTGGT
>C687J35174_10012493_pt1 | contig 10367 bp, 10 predicted proteins | sample RifCSPhighO2_01_FD_35174 | JGI IMG/M metagenome (IMG submission 35174)
GGAGTCGGATAGACGCCAGAGAAGTACCCGTCGCTGAAGCGTGTAATGGCGGGATTCCCGTACCGTACCGCCCGCCGAACGTCGTCCAGCGTTCCGTAGAAGAGCGCGTCGGCGCCGATGTGTTCCCGAATCTCTTCCGGTGTTTTCCCTGTGGCGATGAGCTCGTCGAACGTCGGCATGTCGATGCCGTAGACGTCGGGACTGATGATGGGCGGCGCGACGGAGGCGTAGTACACGTTCTTCGCCCCCGCTTCGCGGGCCATGGCGACGATTTTTCTGCTCGTGTTGCCACGCACGATGGAATCGTCGACGAGGAGGACAGAATTGCCGCGGAATTCCAAGTCGATCGGGTGGAGCTTGAAGCGGAGGCTCCGTTGCCGCATGTGCTGCCCCGGCATGATGAAGGTGCGGCCGATGTAGCGGTTTTTGATGAACCCCTCGCGGTAGCGGATGTGAAGAGCATCGGCGACGCCCGCCGCCATAGGGCGCCCCGTATCGGGAATGGGGATCACCGAATCGATATGCATGTCACCCTGAGCTCGTCGAAGGGCGCTTTTAATGTGCTCCGCGAGGTACTCCCCCATGCGCACGCGCGCTTTATACACGTTCACGCCATCGAGCGTCGAATCCGGCATGGAGAGGTAGATCCACTCGAAGATGCAGGGAGAGAGCGTACCTTCCACGCATTGGCGCGCATGCAGTGTTCCGTTGTGGTCGATGAATATCCCTTCCCCCGGCTGTACGTCGCGGAGGAAGGCGAAGCCGAGTGCTTGCATCGCCGTATTTTCCGAAGCGACCATATACTCGATGCCGCCAGCGGTTTTCCGTGTGCCGATTTGGAGGGGCCGGATGCCGTAGGGATCGCGGAATGCCACGATGCCCCCGCAGGGATGGCCTCCGATGAGGGCGACGACGGAGTACGCGCCGGTGCATCTGTGCATCACGCGTTGAACAGCCCCAAACACGTTGTCCGGCGTGAGGACGCGTGGGCATTCCTGCAGGAGGGCGACGGAGAAGACATTGAGGAGCACCTCGGAATCGGATTGCGTGGTGAGGTGGCGGTACTCTTTCTGGAGGAGTTCCTTCCGGAGCATCTCCGCATTCGTGAGGTTGCCGTTGTGCGCGAGGGCGATGCCGAAGGGGATGTTGACGAAGAACGGTTGTGCCTCGAATTCGCTGTCACAGCCAGCCGTTGGGTAACGGACGTGGCCGATGCCCATTGTTCCCCGGAGTCGCAAAAGGGACTTGAGATGGAACACTTCCCGCACGAGACCATTCCCTTTCTTGAGATGAAACTGCTCGTCGTACGTCATGATTCCGGCGGCATCCTGCCCGCGGTGCTGGAGGAGGAGGAGACCGTCGTAGAGGTCCTGGATGACGTCGTTCGTGCCGGCAACGGCAATCACCCCGCACATGGCGAGTGAGTAGTGGGTAGTTGCCGTTCCTTTGCCCGCACACAATTCCGGATGAGGCTCGCGACGGTCATCGGGCCGACGCCGCCCGGGACGGGGGTAATTGCGGAGGCAACCTCTTTCACCGCATCAAAATCGACGTCGCCAACCAACCCCCCCTCTCTTCTATTCATGCCAACATCAATCACCACCGCCCCAGGCTTCACCATATCTTTCGTGATAAATTTTGGTTTTCCTACAGCCACAATGAGAATATCTGCGAGGCACGAGTAACGAGAAACAAGCGACGTTTTACTGTGGCACATCGTCACCGTCGCGTCCCTATTGAGCAGCATCATCCCAAGCGGCTTCCCGACGATGTTGCTCCTGCCGACGATGACCGCGTGTTTTCCGGCGATGGGAATCTTGTAGTATTCGAAGAGGGTGATGATACCGGCGGGGGTTGCAGGAGGGAGGTGCTCAAACTCCGTGCCGAGGAACATTTTACCGAGGTTGTACGCGGTGAAGCCGTCGATGTCCTTCTGCGGGTGGAGGGCGCGGTGGATGAGGGGAAGTGTGTGCTGGAGGTGAGGGGGGAGGGGGAGCTGGACGATGATGCCATGCACGTCCATATTTGCATTCAATCTCTCGATTGCTTCCAGAAGCTCCTGGAATGATATGGAAAAGGGGAGTTGTTTGTGCTCGCATCGCATACCGACTTTTTGGCAGGCCGAGAGCTTTCTTTGGATGTAGACGGTACTCACCGCCTCTTCGCCCACCTGCAGAATGACCAACTGGGGACTGAGTTCCTGTATTTTTGGCCGGAGCGATGCGAGGAGAGCATCGGCGGGTTCTTTGCCGGAGAGGAGACGGGCTGGCATGGGGACATCCTATCCTGTAGAATACAGAGATGACATCCATGGATTCTCCAATTCGCTCGAGGACAGATGTGGCATTCCTACGAAGAACGCGGGGGGAAATAGAGGCACATCTGGAGAATCTTGAGAGATGGACCGAGCTCATGCGGAGCATGACACGCCCTATTCCGCGAGAAAATGGGAAGTTTGGTCAGGATCCTCTCGGAAAAGGACTGTTAGCAGGAATCCCAACGGAGGAAGTCGACGCCGCTCTCGCTGATACAGGGCCACAGGCGCGTCTTCGGACACTTCTTCAGGAGATCGATCAGAGAATCGCTATGCTGACATCGGAACGGTCCTCTCCTGAAGAACCTTCTGTACAGCCGCAAAAACCAGCGGCATAACGTCGTCTTTTGAGCCTGATGTATCGATAACCTGTCCATAGGGATCTTCTGTGAGGAGTTTTTGATAGACGCGGTGAACACGCTCCTGAAAAGAAGAAGATTCAAGGGCATCCCGTGTTTGTCTCTGGGAAAGGCGCTGGAGACAAACGGACAATGGAGGTAAAAGGTACAACGTCGCGTCTGGTTGTATAAAATTTTTGTTCAATTCGCGGAGCCAGAGAGAGTCGACTCCCGCCGCTTCTCCGTACGCAAGAGTCGAGGGAATATACCGATCACAAATGACCATCTTCCCTGTCTGGAGAGCCGGCTCAAGCGTTTCCGCACAATGCAGAGAACGGTCGGCGGTGAAGAGCAGTTGGAGAGAGGTGGGGGGAAGGGGAAGATGCCCGGTGATATGCCGTCGGATTTCTCTGCCGATGGGGCAGTCCGTTGGCTCCGCGGTATGTAAAACATCATATCCATTCTTTTGCAAGCTGGCAGTGAGCACGGAACTGTGAAACGTTGTTCCGCTGCCATCGGGTCCTTCAAGGACGATGAAGATACCGTGTTTTCCCATGCAACGCCACTCACCCTACCTGCCGGCCGTAGCCTTGGCAAAGGCTGGCCCCCTCCCGCGATGAGAGGAAAGTATGGTATAATTCCCTGTTACAGACACATCAATGTTCTCCCTCATTTTTCATCCTCTCCTTCTCCTCCGCGTCCTTGGGATGTTCATCCTGTGGTATGTCTGGGAGATGCCAGCGGGCATTGTTCGAATGTACGCGGCCTATGCGCTGGCGCTTGGGGAGATTTTTTCTTTCCGTTTTCTCTTACGAACCCTCTTTTCCATTTGGAAAGGCATTTCCGAAGAGTATTCCACCAAGAAGGGAATCCATATTGACCAAATCTTTGGGACATTCTGCCTGAATACATTTTCCAGAGTGATCGGTGGTATCTTCCGCATTTTAGCAATTCTTCTCGGGATCAGCGTCCAATTGCTGTGTCTGACACTCTTCATCATCGCCATCGTTGCCTGGATTGCGTATCCGATCGGCGTGTACTTCGGCATGCGTTTCCTCTTCCAGACCTTTCTCCCCTAATGGCCGTCGCCTCCTTTCATCTCACGGCAACAAAACAGTACATCGGACTCTCGCTCCGGCGCCTCATAGAGGGGCCCGTGGGCTGGGTGGTCTTTTTGGCGCTTCTCTGGAAGCCTGTGCGTCATTTTATGGAGCGTGGGGACATGGATCCATTGGGAGTCTCTGTCGTGCTCCTCGTATCGTTCCTCTGCATTATCCACAACTTCCTGAAGACGAAATTCGAGAATGACAGTGCCACGCCATTCAATCGCACCAATCTCGCCGGCATGCTCTCCGTATGCATGGTGCGCGCATTGCGGCATCGACGGAATCCTAGTGCTCACCAATTCCTCGTGGCATCTCTGCGCTCCGAACGCGCACGGTTCATTCTCCAAGAAATAGGGCTGAATGCCGCGGAAATTCTCCAGCAACACCAAAGCTCACAGGAGCCGTTTGATCTCATTCTCTGGATGCAGGAGGCCGTTATCGAGGCTAGCGCATTCGGTGAGGAACGTGTGGATGCCAATATCGTCTTCCTGCTCCTCTTCCGCAAGGAGCCACTCCTTCAGGCTCTCCTCGATCGGGCCGATATTGCCATGAAAGATCTCGAAAACACGGTGCACTGGGAAGTATTCCACAATCGTACGATCCACAAACCCCACTCTCTCAGTCCGCANAGTCTCGTCCGTGCAGTGGGGACCATCGGACGATCGTGGGTTATGGGATACACGCACGATCTCGATAGGATCACAACGGATATTTCGGAACATCTGCGGTCGAGGAGAACGCCCATTGTCGTTCTCAATACTCCGGAGATCGAAACCATACAGCGGGTGATCTACCGATCCACGCAGCACAATATCCTTGTATTAGGGAAGGTGGGGGCGGGGAAGCGCACGCTCGTCGAGAACTTTGCGCGGAAGCTCCGCCAGGATGAGCGGAGGAATAACATTCCCTTCACAAGGGTGCTCTGGCTCCGCACAGAACTCCTCCTATCGGGAACGACAAACCCCGACGCTTTCCTTCTCAATGCCCTTGCCCACGCACAGAGGGCGGGGCACTTCATTCTCGTTCTTCCCGATGTTGGGGCGTTATTTCGAGCGGCGAATGCGAATCTCAAAGCAGTGGTAGTGCAGTTTCTTCAGGCGAAGAACGTCAATGTCCTCGGCATTGTCGATGCACAGGACTATCACACCATCATCAAAGCGGAACCCACTGTTGACAGTCTCTTCGAGAAGATCGCCGTAGAAGAGGCAACAGAAGAGGAGACCATGAGTGTCCTCATGGAGCAGTATTTCTCCATCGAGCGCAAGGGGGTCGCTGTCACCTACAAAGCCTTCAAGACCATCGTGGAACTTTCGCAGCGTTACATCGGTAAGGGGGCGTTCCCCGGGAAGGCAGTGGAGGTATTGGAAGATGCGATCCTTGCGGCGGTCCGCCAAGGCGAGAAGTGCATAACGGAGCAGCACGTTCGTGAAGTGATCTCACTCAAGGCGCATATGAACGTGCAGAAGGTGACGGAGGGGGAGCGAGAGAAGCTCCTCGAGCTTGAGGATGCCTTAAAAGGAAAAATTGTCGGTCAGGAGGAGGCCATTCACGCTCTGGCCAATGCGCTGAAGCGAGGACGGCTTGACGTCGGTGTGCGAAAGCGCCCCATTGGAACATTCCTGTTCCTTGGACCGACAGGCGTGGGAAAGACAGAAACCGCGAAGGTACTGGCAGAAATATATTTTGGCTCCGTCGATCGCATCGTGCGTATTGATATGAATGAATTTGTGACAGAAGAATCAGTCTATGAGATCATCGGTTCCCCCGACCCGGGTAAACAGCATGCGGAAGGATTCCTCACGAAGAAAATCCAGGATCAGCCGTTCTCACTCGTTCTCCTCGATGAGATCGAGAAAGCGCATCCCAAAGTACTCAATCTCTTTCTGCAGATTCTTGATGAAGGACAGCTAATGGATGGCTTGGGCGTGAAGACGGATTTTCGTAATACGATTATCATTGCCACATCGAATGCCGGAGCGCTTTTCATCCGCGATTTCTTCAAGGCACAGGAGAATGCGCCGGAGCAACATCCTCAATTTCGACAGCAACTCATCGATGAAATTCTCAAGCAGAAGCTCTTCTCGCCGGAGTTCATGAACCGTTTCGATGATATCATTCTCTACTTCCCTCTGACGCGAGAGCAGGCCTTGCAGCTTGCCATCCTCATGCTCGATGGGTTTATCCGAGACTTCAGTGAGAAGAAGGGGATCAACATCGTTCTGGAAGAAGAGGGAGTAGCGGCACTTGCGGAGAAAGGCTACAGCATCGAATTCGGCGCTCGGGAAATGCGGCGAGTCATCATGGAGAAATTGGAAACTTACCTTGCCAATTACCTCCTGAAGAATACCGTCCATCGCGGGGAGACGATTACAGTACGGAAGGCGGATTTGGAGCTGTAAGCGTTTTCCCTCCCCAGGGAGGATGATTGGCAAAAACCAGGCATTGTGAGCGAACTTCAGGGACTCATTTGAAAAATCCTGCGTTCTCTCGAACGACAGGATTTACGGTAGTNTTCCCCCTCTCCTCAATCCTCTCCCTATGGGAGAGGAGGATTGCTAGAAATCCTCTCCGCCCATTCCCCCGCCTCCCGGCATGTGGGGCATAGCGGATTCCTTCTTCGGGATTTCCGTCACGGCAACTTCGAGCGTGAGGAACATCGCGGCGACCGAGGCGGCATTTTCGAGGGCCGAGCGCGTGACCTTTTTCGGATCGATGACCATGGCTTTAACCAGGTCTTCGTAGACACCAGTGAGCGCGTTGTAACCTTCATTCCCCTTGCAAGTATTCTGTACTTTTTCTACAACGACCTTCCCAACGACTCCAGCATTATTCGCAATGTGTTCTGTGGGGGCAGAAAGGGCAATCTTCACAACTTCAATCCCAATCCGCTCATCCTCGGTATCCCCATGAAGCGTTTCCAATGCCTCAAGCGCTCGGATGTAGGCAGTTCCACCACCGGGCACAATGCCTTCTTCTCCTGCGGCGCGCGTTGCGGAGAGGGCGTCTTCCACGCGATGCTGCTTCTCCTTTTGCTCCACTTCCGTTGCGGCACCCACTTTAATAATGGCAACACCACCACTGAGCTTCGCCAGGCGTTCCTGGAGCTTTTCGCGGTCAAACTCTGATTTCGTTGTCTCAAGATTTGCTTTAATCTGGTTCACGCGCGCCTCGATTTCCTCCTTCTGACCGCCTCCGTCCACAATGGTACACGTGTCCTTGGTCACGACGACTTTTCGCGCTGTGCCGAGATCATCAACCGTTGCATTCTCGAGCTTCAGGCCAACCTCCTCCGAAATGACACGGCCTCCAGTAAGAGCCGCAATATCCTTGAGGATGTCCTTCCGTCGATCTCCGAAGGCTGGTGCTTTAACGGCCACAGCGGAGAATGTTCCGCGGATCTTGTTCACAACAAGGGTCGCAAGAGCCTCTCCTTCCACGTTCTCTGCAATGATAACAATGTCCTTGCGCCCCTTTTGAACGAGACCCTCAAGGAGAGGAAGGATTTCCTGGATAGAACCGATTTTCTTATCGGTAATCAGAAGGTATGGCTTCTCAAATACCGCTTCCATACGGCCGGTATCTGTCACGAAGTACGGAGAAATGTATCCCTGATCGAACTGCATCCCTTCGACATATTCTTGCTCAATGCCAAGGGTCTCCCCTTTATCGACAGTCACGACACCCTCCTTCCCTACCTTTTCAATGACTTCGGCAATCGTTTTGCCAATGCCATCATCTTGGGCGGAAATCGAGGCAACAGCCGCGTACTCCTCTTTTTTGCTGACGATCATTTTCTGCTTCTCCAGATGATCAGTAACGGCCTTCACAGCCTTCATCATGCCATTTTTGATACCAATGGCATTTGAACCTGCACTAAGGTGTCGGATTCCTTCCTCCATCATGGCATGAGCAAGGACAGTGGCTGTCGTTGTTCCATCACCGGCGGCGTCATTCGTTCTCTCTGCAGCCTGTTTCACGAGCTGTGCACCCATGTTCTCGAATGTGTCTTCCAGCTCGATTTCTTTTGCAACAGACACACCGTCTTTTGTCACAACGGGACCACCGTATTTTTTCTCAATAATGACATTGCGGCCTTTGGGGCCGAGCGTCGCTCGGACAGCTTCCGTGAGCTTGGTTACTCCACGGAAGACCTTGGACCGGGCATCGGAACCGAAGAGAAGTTGCTTTGCTGGCATAATCGTAAGGGGTAGGGGATAGGGAAATTACTTCACAATGGCGAGAACGGAGTCGAGGTGCAGAACTTTGACCTCGACATCTTTACCGTTCTTATCTTTGAGTTTCACATCATCGCCGGCGTACTTCCCGAAGAGCACCTTGTCGCCGACTTTAAGGAATTGACCGGGGTCTGCACAATCTTTTCCAACACCACCTTTCCCAATAGACAGAACAAGGCCTTCCTGAGGCTTCTCTCCGCGGGCAGTATCGGGAATGACAATGCCTGAGGCTGTAACCTGCTCTGCCTCCAGTGGGAGGACAACAACACGATCCCCGATGGGATCGAGCGTAACAGTGAGTTGCGGAAGCTGAGACATAAAAGAAAATTTGGAAACAATTATCAAACGGCATTCTAGAGTGATAAATAGGGCTGTCAAGGGGGTGGCTCAGCATATCTCAATCTCCATGAGTTGCTGCTATTTTGCCAGGCTTCGCTTGCGAGCTCCGCCGCGGCATCCGGTTTATCGAGGTAACAATCGCGGCGTAGTCTCGGCTGCGTAGCGCAGCAGGACGAAGCCGGATGGTGCCGAAGAGAGGACTCGAACCTCCACGGGATTGCTCCCACTAGCTCCTGAAGCTAGCGCGTCTGCCATTTCGCCACTTCGGCCTATGATGGAGCATACAAGATCTGTGGTATGCTGCCGACTCTATGAGAATACTCATGATTAGTACTATGATTTTCCTCCCTATTCTAGGAGCCTGTACGAAGAAAGATTCAGCAGAGAAAACCATTAGAAAAGAAGTCTTTGTGACAGCCATGCCTGTCGGTGGAGAAGTGAATGATCCTGATCACGGTCGCGAAACATGGCTTGCCGTAGGCCCAGTTGAAGGAACAGAGGGGAGTCCAGCAAATGGAGTAGGAACAGCGCATTACTTCGAGGATGGAACATTTATCCTCGGAATGCAGGTGAATATTGCTCCACCGGAGGATGGTTTCTTCTACGAAGCATGGCTCGTGAAAGAAGGCGAAAACGATGTGAGTCTGGGGCATCTAACGAATCCATCCGGTGATGCGCGACACCAACTCCGCTTCATGGCGGAGGAGGATTACCGAGATCGTGCGACTATTGCAATTACCCGGGAACCCGATGACGGCAACCCGGAATCGGGGATCGTGGTCGCGCGAGCAGTATTAACAAAGCGGCAGAGGTGAAAAAATGCACCCTCTCCCTGTGGGAGAGGGCAGGGTAAGGAGCCGCTAGAGCAGGATGCCCAATGTGACGAAGACAATCAGGAATACATGTGTCACGATGAGCGACGTGGGGAGCCGCACTGTTGTGAGCCGAACGTGGCGTAATGTTGAATGCAAGGCCAAAAGTGCAGCAGTGTACAGATGACATATATGTTGTCGAGTGTTTATTGAATACCAAAAGTAGTCGCACGTTTCGGCTTGTCCCGCACCGTCGCGTAGCGTCTGGTGTGGGACTTTCCAGCCTGCCCATCCGAAGCTCGACCTGTCCTCCATAGCCTTTGCGGCGGAGGAAGAGCGAAGGAGGGTCGTTCTTTTGCGATGCGCTTGACAGAGAACTTAGGAAGGCGCACTTTGAAACCATGATATTCACAAGGGTCGGTTTCAATCCAAGGAAACAAAGGCGTATGAAAAAACCATTCCTTCCCATTGGAATCGTGGCTCTGGGAGTGGTGTTGGGACAAGGGGTGGCCGCTCAGGGTTTTGGCTTTGAAAGGAATATGCAACATAGACAAAGCGCTGACGCAGAAAGCGTGGAGAGTTGCATGCTCTCGTGCAGCGATATGCTGGCTGGCTGGCTTGAAATGAATCCGGACTCCAAAAACTATGCCAGTCAGCGGGAGAAGATAGAGGCAAAAGCCCAGCAATGCCTTGGCATGAATGAGCTTGCCGGATTCCCATTCAGTGAAGAGGAAGTTCTTGCAAGCTGTGGCTTGTCTACGCCGCATTGTGTAGAGGTTTCTGAAGAAGAGGTTCGCTCCGGATCGTGTACGGATGTCTCCTTAATAGAGGAGATGAATCTTCCCCAGTGTTGTACCGAGCAGGGGCCAGGCGGCATAGATTGTGGAGCAGACCAAGAATGGGTAGTGGGGATTGCTGCCTTTCCTGTGTGCTACATTCCGGGTTCGTAATCCGGGGGCTTGAGAACAAAAAGCCGATCCACGACACGGCAATTATCCCGACTACGACGGGCAATTGCAGGTGTTTCGATGGAAAGAGCTTGTCTCTCTTCACTCTCCGAGGATTTCCGAGCGTAGAGGACGTAGCGATTACCCATGAGAGAATCATAACAGAAAAGAAAAGGGGGCTGGCCTAGGAAATGCTAGTAGAGTCTGAGGATTTTCCGCAAGGAGGAGAGCATTTCTCTGGATGTGCGACAGTTAAACCTCCATTCGCACTCTTTC
>C687J35174_10012503_pt1 | contig 10361 bp, 10 predicted proteins | sample RifCSPhighO2_01_FD_35174 | JGI IMG/M metagenome (IMG submission 35174)
TCAACATACAAATAATTATGAATGAACATGAGCATGTCTTCCTTTTCCGCACCCGACTCAAACCGCTCGTTCATGAGCCGTCTAAATTTCCCAATTTCAGACGCTAAATCAAAGCTCAGCGGCAGCATTTCACTCACCCAACTTGGCACTGTAGGCACACGCGACGATGCTGCCGAAACAGTCGCAACCATTCCTCGGCTATATTTAAACTGGTACACTTCACCGCCAAGAACAAATGTGTCACCCGGCTTCAAGCGTTCAACAAAACCTTCGTCAATGACACCAATAATTGCATCCGTTCCCTGCAATTTAACCTTGATGTATGACTCCTCAGGAATCGTTCCAATATTCGTCATGTACAACACACGTGCAAGTTTGCCGCGCTTGCCAATATCGTTCGTTTCCTTGTCCCACCAAATCTTCGCATAAACATTACGATCTTCAAGTGAAACATGCTGTCCTGATAAGTACGAAATAAGCGCCTGAAAATCTCCTAAATTCAAATGATGATAGTTATAGCTCTGCCGGACAAAATTGTACATCGCCGACGTATTCCATGGTTCATCAATCGCCATGCCAAACATTTGTTGTGCAAGAACATCAAGACAATTCACCGGAATATGAACGCGATCAATCTTCTTTTCAATCGCACTTTTCAATAGCAACGCACATTCAACGAGATCATCACGATCAAGAACAATCATGCGTGCTTTAACCGTATCATGAATTTTATGTCCTGCTCGCCCAGCTCTTTGAAGGAATCGTGCAACTGATTTCGGCGAACCAAGACAAATAACAAGATCAATAAAGCCAATATCAATTCCTAATTCAAGAGAAGTCGAACACACAACAACTTTCATCTCGCCGCGGCGCAAGCGATCTTCAAGTCCGCGCCTGAGATCTTTGCTCAAACTGCTGTGATGAGCGCCCACATTTTCGCCATAGAGTTGTGGATATTTTTCTTTAAGATGATGAACAACACGTTCTGTTGCGCTACGTGTATTCGTAAATATAACCGTTGTTTTGTGCTGTTGAATCAGTTCGTTAATCGTATCATAAAGTGCAGTCGACGCCTTGCGCGCATCAGTATCAACAAGATTTCGAAGCGGACTTACAACCTGAAGATCCATATGCTTGAGATATTGAACATCAACAATCGTACAATCGCGCGGCGTGCCATCTAAGTTATACCCAACTAAGAATTGTGCGATCACTTCAAGTGGTGCAACCGTCGCACTCAACCCGACACGAGTACAATATCCTGCAAGTCTCTGCAAACGCTCAAGCGTTATTGACAAATGGACACCACGTTTATTCTCTGCCAGCGCATGAATCTCATCGACAATGCACCATTGGACGTTCTTGAGATATTCCACAAATTTCGGGGAATTCAGCATGATTGCCAATGATTCCGGCGTCGTAATCAGAATATGAGGAGCTTTGCGCAACATCGCAGCTTTTTCGCGCGCTGTCGTATCACCTGTACGAAGTCCAACGCGGATGCCTAACGTATTTTGTGCTAATTCATCCATTTCATTAAGAGGAGTAATAAGATTAACAAAAATATCACTATTAAGAGCTTTAAGGGGCGAAATGTAAACACAATAAACTTTATCCTCTAAGATGCCTTTTTGGGCTGAGTCAACAAGTTCATTAAGCACAGATAAAAATGCAGTAAGTGTTTTTCCACTCCCAGTTGGTGCAGATACAAGAATATTTTTTCTGGAATGAATCTCAGCAATCGCATATCGTTGAGGTAGTCCAAATGTTTTAAATTTTCTTTGAAACCATTGCTTAACAAGAGGATTGAGCAAATTAAATAATTCATCATCGGAATATTGCTTGTCTACATAAGTGACCATCTTAGTTCCATCCTCTTCGATGAATTGAAGTTAATCTCGCTGTTTTTCGGCGAATAGTAAAACGTATAAGTTCATGGAATTTTCGAATGTTATTTTTATGGGTAATGCGAATAGAATAATAACAACGAGGAGTTAATATTTTAGAACTGATTCCTAATTGATTTAAGAGATCAACAGTTCCCTCGGCCCCTTTTCGTGAAGCAGTCGTCAGATCGATAGAATAACCACATATTGAACCATCACTATCAAAAAGCCCACGTAAGAAAGACGAAACAACAGCAGAATTGCTACTTGTCTTTATTTCTTCAGGAACCTCCCAAGTAAAGGTTCTAAAAGTACCATAACGGAGTAAATCATGAGCAATAAGTTCAGAAGCGACGACAACTAGATAAGTATTTTTTAATTTATAATAGTAATAAGAGTATTTATGACCATAAATTTTTTCAATGCAAGAAGAGAATTCTTCAACAAATTCAGTATCGTTTCTTATTTCAAGTTTTACCAATTTCGAAGTGAGATAACCATCTCCACTTAGTACACCCAAAACATAGGCTTTTTCAGGAGACATTTCAGTATAGTTACCACTAATCTTTGTGAGCGCTTTTTCCCTTAATTCTCGAGCAATGGGAGAAGTATTCATCGATTGAGCATGAGACCTCAAATTAACATTATAAAAACGGAGCCATTTTATTACTGTGGTCGTACTTGTTTTGTAGGTGAGAGCAATTTTACTTGCGCTGAGAGAGTTATTGATGTATAGTTCAACAAGTTCATTCTTAAGAGGAATAGATTTAGATTTAAATTGAGTTTTTTCATTCTGAAAAGGCTGAAGATTTTTGTGAATCCAGCCCGAAACAGTATTTTCCGAAAGATTATACAAAAAACGTTCCCTAATAACACGAGTTATAGTTCGCTGACCAAATTGATGTTCTTTTCTAAGCCGCATAACTTCTTTATAAATTTGCAGAATTATATCTTTAGATTTAGGACCATGAATAACTAAACTAGACATTTCCTCGTCCGTGTTCGACTGTTGTTCGTATTCGATCATAAATGAAACCTAGATAAAGTTTTAGCAGTTTCACTTTATAAATCTCACGCGTCCGCTAGAATTTGTCCAGTGCGAATTTTCCGATTAAATTCCATATTTTAAGCTGTCCAGTGCGAGACGCATTTTGTCCAGTGCGAGAAGTATGCAATAAAGTTTATATGAATCAAAAATACTATAGAAACCATGATCCGCAAAATCAAAGGTGGTTACCGCGTCGTCGCCGAAAGCGGCCGCAACATGGGAACATACAAGACGTTGAAGGAGGCAAAGAAACGTCTGCAGCAGATTGAATTCTTTAAGAATTTAAAAAAAAAATAAGTTCTTGAAGTGCTCAGAAGCCGCCCTTCTTACACTTTAAACGAAAGAAAAAAATCAGAGTAATTCTGGCACATCCTTCTCTAATAATGCCTCCAGAACAGCTGGGTTATACGGAATCATCACTTGATTTTGAAAGTTTGGCAGACGGCGCAATACCGATTCGTGCTCATTTCCATCTGATACAGCGCGTTGCCCTCGTATTCTCATTAATATTTGATGNTCCATAACACGCGCTGCAACACATGCTTCTTGATCGTTACTCATCCCAGGATATCCTTGAAGATGCAACGTTTGTGCCGCATTACGATTAAAGTTGTAAAAGCCGTGCACATCATGATGACAGCGTATATCAGGCTCGGCGAGTCCTCGTGCTTTGTAATGTCGCCCAATCTGTTCAAATAGATGAACAATATCTTCCCTAAGATCTTGCGCAGATTTCTCCATGAACGGATTTTATGGCGAACGTATATATATATTTCGTCGAGAACCTCATACACGAATCACAAAACTATATATACAATGATTCCAAAAAGTATACTGAGGCGGTAATCATGACAGAAATGCCAACAGGCGTGAAAGTAATATCTATTCTCTATCAGATTGGCGGAGTTATAGATATGTTATTAGGAACGTTCCTCACAGTTGTAGGCACAGGTCTCACAAGTCTTATCGCAGGAAACAACGCATTAGCAGGATTAATCGGGGCAGTCAGCGGAGTAGTATTTCTTATCGGAGGACTATTCTTAGTCGGCATTGGTGTTCTCATATTTGTAGTCGGACGCGGATTATGGAACGCAAGAAATTGGGCACGCATCGTTGTTATCGTACTATCAGTAGTTGGAATCCTCATGTCATTCGCAAATATGTTTACAGGATTCATCATGGGCATAATAACATTAGCAGTCAACGGTTTAATCTGCTGGTACATGACCACAAACAAAGACGTAAAGAAAACATTTGCTTAATCGCACATATTTCTAAAAACTATTTCTTTTTCTATTTTGTCACCAATCGAACGATAAGTAATTGCAATCGCAGCAACTGAATCTCGAAACTCTTGAGGAACATGAGGATCTTGAGAATAAACTAATGACGGACCGAGAGAAGTATTCAACAAATTTAAAATTTCAGGTAAATCATTACATGAAGTCTCAATATACATGAGCGGCCTTGTCATAATATCAACCCAATTCTCGTTTCAAAATCTTGTGCGCGCGATTGACCGTCTTGAATTTTTCAACATCTCCACCGTCAACATCTGGATGTAATTTCTTCGCCATGTCTTTATAGGCTTTGTCAATCACCGTAATATCAAGACAATCCGCTGGTATGCCAAGAGTTTTACGCGCTTCCTGTCGCTGTTTCTTAACATCCTGATCTTCAGAAAATTCATGAATAAATTCTTCACGTGTTTTCTTGCCTGAAATGAGTGCATTCACTTCATATTCAATAACTTTGTATACAACATACAGGTTATCAACATACTTGCCGTTATGATAACTGTAATGTAAATAATGACCATTAAAAAACCATGATGCAGATGCAGGCGCACGCTTAATCGAAACAGGTTCAAGCTCAATTTCAACATCATCTGCTGTAAGATCGAGCTTCCTAAGCACTTCGATAATCTTATTCTGAAATTGGACTGCTTTGCGTTGAAATGAATCTTTGACAATAAGTGGATGAATGTCGTGTCCTTTAATCGAAATCGTGGTCATAAGAACAAAACCACAGACGCTATTTATAAGTGTATCGAATTGTTGGTTTATTTTTTAGAGTGAGATCAGTCGCATGAGAATACTATAAAAACGTATTTTACGTTGACGTCTTTAATCAGCTAATGGGGTAACAACACGACGAACGTCCGACGGCTGATGCGTGCACCATTAGCTGATTATACGTAAGAAAGTTACGGTAATAGATAGCTAAAAAGCAAGTAATAGAGTCACACGTACCACATTCTCTGCACAAACAACACCGCCCAGAACACGCCCGTCATCAACGTTGTCGCAGCTGAGAAATACAAATCAAGCGTCAGAAACGCGAACGCCATAAAAAAACATCCTAAAAACGTAGGCACGGTCGTCCAGTGTGTCATGACCCCTTTCTTATGACGAAAGCCAAGCAGAGCCTGAGGAATCACAGAAAGTGAAAAAACAATATTCACAAGTGTAATGACAATATCCTGCCAAATCATAAAATAAGAAAACAAATGAGACTATAAAAAGATAGCTAACAAAATAGCAAATTATTTCCGCGCAGAATAAACGTTCAACGCTGAACCAGTACGAGGAAAGTGTGATATATGATGAAATCCGAGTGCATAAAGTTGTACTGTTGTTTCCTCATCCGAATGTGATTTGAAAATAAATAGTCCGCCTCGCCTTAAAACGCGATATGCTTCTCGTGCAATCGAATAAGACTGTTCATTTTTCCTGATGCCCGTTGGAAGAAAATGACCTGCATACACTACAGTAAACGTTTCATTTCCAAGCGGCATCTCTGATGGTTTCGCATAGATGTGACGTGGCTGTTGAACCAGTGGAAGTCGAGTATCAAGAGAGTACACAGTAACATGAGGCTGAGAAGCATACGGCTGAATAAAGGGTGGAAGAGAACCCATTGAAAGAAGATTTACATGACCAACAACATCACTTAATTCTTGTCGTAAATCAAAAGGAGAATGGTGCCTGTAGTGTTGTAATCCTGAGCTTACCCTCATGACAACCTCCGCGACTGTCTAAAGCGGAGAGCTGACTTGACACATGTCAGTGAGTAATAGCCTGCCGCATAGCCCAAAATAAGGGTAAACACATACCGTGAATGACGAGTATCCATTAAAGTATATTATACTTTCATAAATATAAGGATTATTTTAAAGTGAGAAGAAGATTATAAAAAACTTTAAAGCACCATTTATAAACACACCATCATTATAACNGCAAAAGATAAAAAAGCTCTGGCACAACAACAGGAACACTATAGCCTATAGTGATCGAGCGGGGAAACGCTTGTTGTCTGGCCAGAGCAAGGGTCACGTGATAACTATCTCAGCATGAGCTTTACCATTTTCTACTGATGAATTTTGATAAACAGTAACATCACGACCGCTCGATTCAGACCGAACGGAGCTGCGCACATTGCCATCTTGTGATTCCGTGTTAATCTCAATATGATTAATGTTACCTGAGCGATCAATCCAAAGTTCATAGTGACGCCGTGCTCCATCTGTTATCTCATCACCAACAACAATAAACACATGATGACCATTACGTTCTGATTCAATAACCGAATCGGAAAAACCAAAGTGGCTATCCGCAATAATACGAGCTTCATCAGATGTTATATCTTGTTGAGATTCGTCTTGGATAGAGGCTGGTAAACTGTTTGAAATAATAATAGGAAAATTACTGTCATTGACCGTATCGTTCAAGCCGTCATGTGATACTTGAATGCTCAGCGCAACCGTGCGCGCTTTTTCTACAACCTCCAGATTGCCTTCGTCTCGTGCCTCAACACGTATGCGATCCACGTCTAACGCAAGATGAGTATGATCGTTCATTAAGCGTTCTTGCTCGTCTTTAATAATATTAAATACATCGTCCCGTTCTTCAGCACTAATTACACCCATCATGTATTGCTCACCTGCATCCTTCTGAGATTTAAGCCATGAACCTTGACGAATCTGTAATTCTTCTGCTCGCTCATGAAAAAGCTCAAGTCGAGATTCATCACTAAACGTAAAAGCATTACGCAAATTAAAAAACAAATCATTAAATGATTCTCCAATTTGGCGAAGCTTCAATGATGATGAGTTTATTTCAGCTTGGGCTGATGCTGCTGTTGCTAGTAAAAGGATCATTGCAACAATCGCACTGTATGTTTTTGACATCATGATAGACACCCCACAATAAAAATTTAAAAAAAAACAAAAACTTATTGCTCGCTGACTTTACTCGCTACTGACTGCTTCTGCTACTGCACTGACAACCGCCTTGACGGAGTCAACGCCTTGTGCAATAACTATCTTAATGGTTGCAACTGCACGAGCAAATGCACCATCTTCGTCAGCACTTGCTTCTGCCTGAGCATCTGCTTCCAGCTCGAGGTCCATTGTTTCACCTGTCTGATTTCCAGACTGTTCAGCACTTAATTCAACACTTACCTGAGCCATAACATTTGCTGCTGCTTCAGCGCCTGCTTCCGAACCTGCTTCAGAACCAGCTTCTGCTGCTGCTTCTAATGCTGCTTCAATAGTTGCACCCGATAATAATGCACCTTCTGCACGAACATCAGCTATAGCTTCTGCTGCTGCTGTTGCTGCTGCTGCTTCGCCAGCTACTGAACCTGCTTCTGCTGCTGCGCTAACTACAATATCAACAACAACTTCTGGAGTAACATTTTCTCCACTTTGCAAGTCAGCGCTAACTTCAGCCATTGCTTCTGCTGCTGCTTCTGCACCTGCTTCTGAACCTGCTTCTGCTGCTGCTTGTGCTGCTGCTTTAGCTATAATACTAACAAATGCAGCATCGATCTCAAGTTCTGCTGATGCTTCTGCATCTGCCTGAGATGTTGTATTTACTTCTTCAGGACATTCTCCTTGAGTATCTCCATGATTCAAGTGTGCCTGAAGCGCACTCTGTGCAACTTCTAATGTTTGTTCCGCATTGGGGTTTCCAGGTGGGATATGACATATTGTAACCATATTCTCCTGATTTTCATCATTGTCGTTTTCGTCGTCTGTTTCATTTTGATCATTGTCGTTATTGTCGTCATCTGTCGTATTCGTATTGTTTCCGTTATCATTTCCATTGTCATCGTCGCCTTCTTCTTCATCTTCTTCGGCGCCAAAGAATATACGGACTAACGCTTTAGCAAAACTGCTTGATGTGCTTTCGCCCGCCTCAGCGCTAGCATAACTCGATACTTCTATCTCCGCACTATTCGAATCGCCACGCAATAATCTTACGATAACATTTGCATACGATTTTGCTTTTGAAACAATGCTAGAGTTTTCATCGTCTTCATTAGATTCGGATGAACTTTCAGCTGTTGCTTCGCTTGCGACTTCAATTTCCACTGATCCTTCAGTATCATTTGATTGTTCTTCATCTTCTTCAGCTGTTTCTTCTGCTTCTGGTGTGTCTTCTACTGTATCGTCTTCATTGTTTTGTTCGTTGTCTTGTTCATTATCTTGTTCGTCTTCAGTTTCATTGTCGCTGTCTGTGTTACTGTCTTCGTCATCTGTAGTTTCATCTACAGTATCTTCTGTCGTATCATTTTCAGCATTTTCATCTTCTGCTGCATCTTCTTCTATAGAGTTATCTTCTGTAGAGTCATCTTCTGTTGAGCTGTCGTCAGAATCGTCTGAATCATTCTCGTCTGAGGACTCAGCATTCGCTGATGCTTCAACAGTTACTTCAACTTGAGATTCTTCTTCAGAATTTTCGTCAGCATCATTATTTTCAGCCGCGTCGTTCTCTGCTGTCGTCTCAATTACTTCATCATCTGTGTTGTCCATAGTATCTGCACTATCTGTTGTGTCATCGGTACTATCCACTGTTTCATCAGTACTATCAGTATTATCTACTGTTTCGTCCGCATCCGTTGAATCATCAACAGTGTCGATTCCACTTGTCTGAGCAAGTGCAAGAGGTGCCAGCATCAAAAATAAGAGCATGGCAAACACCCCTAATTTACTACCAAAATTACATTTCATGTTTTCACCCCAGTATGTTATATGTTTCCGCATTATAGCCTGGAACCGGAAGAATAAAATGAACCACAAAGCTGCTAGAATCTGACACACTGCGGTATGGAATCATGCAACAAACATTGGGGAAAAATATATTTGAAAATAACGCATGCATAATATATGTTAAGTATTCAGGACATCAAAGGTATACATTATAAAATATAATATGCAACTTTATATGCGCCAAGACCATAACAATGGTATGCAAAGAAAATTAATTCAGCATGGTTTATCGTCATTAACGATTTCACTGCCGCAAAAGTGGATCAAAGGCCATAATCTAAAAAAAGGGGAAGAAGTTGGTGTTACAGAGTCCAAAGGAAGATTAGTCGTTTCTGCAGAAACAAATCATGAGCACAAGCGTATAAGCATAGACATAACAAATGCTGAGCCCATGATCAGAAGAATCGTCGGCGCAACATACAAAGCTGGTTACGATGAAGTTGAAATAAAATTTAGTTCATATGAAGAACTAAAAACGATACAAGAGCTCATGCGAGAACAATTTACTGGATTCGAAATAATGAATCAGACAAAAAACCAAATTACAATTAAAGACGTTGCACAACCAAGTGTGGAAGAATTTAATAACGTTCTCCGGAGATTTTTCTTTGTTCTACACCAAATAGCATCTGAGGTTTCGAGCGCCGCAGAGAAAAATGATAAAGAATGGTTAAAGAGTACGACACTATTAAAAATCGAGTCAGACAGATGTGCAGATTTTTGTCGGCGAGCAATAAATACAGGATTTGATTCAACATTTAAACGCCATGCACCATTATACACAGTCATCGAGCAAATGGAAAAAGTAATCGACCGTTATGTAGAATTAAGTAAATACATTATAACAGAGAATATAGAACCAAATAATGACCTTAGAGAACTTCTTAAAGAATTAAATAAATTCCAGGAGATGTTCGTTCAAGTATTCTATAAGTTCGAATTACAAAAAATGATTGAATTTGGAAAAACACGCCAATCAATCCTCGACAAAGTTGAAGCAAGTATCCAAAATTGCACAAAAAAAGAAATAAAAGGACTCGTATTGGTGGATAGGATACTGAGTCTCATTTTCAATACAAATGGAGCGTTGATGGCGATATATATTTAGGCAAATGGAGTCTTAGGTTCATAATGAATCACATGCACAACAAGCAAAGGTTTAAAAAGCGCACCTAAGATAGAGCTTATAATGAATACAAAAGGCATAGTACTCCATCCAGAGCTTGAAAAAGCAATTCTCGATCTCGGTTTTGAGGAATTCACGGAAATCCAGGAAAAATGCATCCCATTAATCCAGCAAGGAAAGGATGTTATCGGCTTATCACACACCGGTTCAGGAAAAACAGCGGCATTTGGTTTTCCAGCGCTCGAA
>C687J35174_10012517_pt1 | contig 10358 bp, 8 predicted proteins | sample RifCSPhighO2_01_FD_35174 | JGI IMG/M metagenome (IMG submission 35174)
TTCCCCCGGCAGAGGGCTTTTCCACCATTCTTTCAGGGTTTCATTGCCTTTGGAGACTGTGTTCTCCTGAGGTGGTTGCGGTAGATCAACAGTATCCATAAATATATTATATCAAAAAACGAAGTCTCCGAAATTGGTCGACTGTTACAATGGTCTGAAAACAATGCTTATTCAATCCGGCATTCTTTCGTCCTCCCTGGAAAACTTTCGTGTCGGATGTCCCATTTCCTGAGGCAGCAAAGCTCCCTGTTTAATCGCACTCCACAATTCGGGAACTTCTGTCAGTGAGATGGGTTTAACCACATATGCCCATGCACCCGCCCTTTGAGCCTGTAATCGGAAGTCTTCCATCCCGCACCAGATGATTGTCCGGCACATGGGCGAAAAGTTTTTCAACAGCCAGTTGCATAACAGAAATCCCCCGTCCAGCCCGAAACTTTCCCGCTCAAACCCTCCAGGTCTTCCTCCCGGCAGCAGTCCGTCAATTATTGCCACGTCGGGGCTGAATCCCGCTTCAACGATCTTTATAGCGGTTAAAATATTATCAGACGTCCTGCATCTGATTCCCTCCATCACTAATACTTCGGCATAGGCTTCCGTTACGTCGGGTTCGTCTTCCGCCAGCAGCAAATTGATTTTTTCAGGCATTTCAGATTATTCTGATCCTTAATTTGTATTTGATCCTGTCCCAAAGTCGGGGCGGTGTTCCCTCGCAAAGAGCTTGCCGTTCCGTTTCATAGGCTTGCGCCACGCCGGTATCCAGCAGGTTTATAAACGAATATGCTCCTTGTTTCTGCCTTAGCTTTTTAAGTTCCTTACGCCTTTTTTCCGGATCTGCCCACCTGCAGTTACACTTATATCCCCCGAATTTTAAACATTGCTTTTCCTCTGGTAGATTTTTTACCCTTACCACCGGCATATTTTCTTGCATCGATACATATTATAAGCTATATTCCTGCTTCTGTACACCTTGCCCGGTGATGTCATATGATTCAATTAGTGGCCCGCGTTGTCATCATCATCCCCACCTTCAACGAAAAGGATAATACTGTCAGAATGATCGATACTCTGGCAGGCATCTTGCCGGAGATCAGGGATCATCAGGTGGAACTCTTGTATGTGGACGGTAACAGTCCGGACGGTACGGCAGATGTAGTCCGGGATAAGCAGAAAGAACTCAAATGGCTGCATCTGCTGGTTGAAACTAAAAAGGAAGGACTGGGAATGGCATATGCCAAAGGTATGACTCATGCCATGAAAGAGTTGAAAGCAGACTGGCTTATGGAGTTCGATTCGGATTTCCAGCACCCGCCGCAGGATATTCCCCGTCTGATCGCCGAAATAGACAACGGCTACGACTATATTCTGGGGTCTCGTTATATCCCCGGAGGATCGATACCCTCGGAATGGGGATTCAAAAGGAAATTCCTAAGTGTGGTAGGCAATCATGTTGCCCGCATCACCCTGTTACTGCCCGGTATTCACGACGTTACCGGCGGTTTTAAGCTCGCCCGCGTCAAAGGTTTTATGGATGAATTTGATTTCGGCANACTCCTGTCCAGAAGCTTTGCCTACAAGATCCATCTNCTGCATTACATGGTCCAAAAGNGTGCCCNGGTCAAGGAAGTTCCTTTTCATTTTGCGCACAGGACGGCGGGGGAATCCAAGATCATCAAAAACGAAATGCAGGAAACCCTGCGGGTAATTTTCCTGCTTCAGCTGAATAACCCCAAAATCCGGAGGTTTTTCAAGTTTGCCGCAGTCGGCGGTACAGGTCTGGTCCTGCAGACTCTGATATTTGAAATTCTTGGACTTAAACTTAGACTTTTCTCTCCGGCAGTGGCTACCGTAATTGGTGGCGAACTGGCAATTGTCAACAATTTTCTCCTGAACAATTTCTGGACCTTTTCAGACCATCGCGTCGTCGGCGCAAAAATATTCGGCAAATTCCTCCAGTTCAACTTTACCTCTCTTCTTGCGCTCGGCATCCAGTTCGTGATCCTGTCGATAGGCGAGTACGTTGCCGGCGGAAATGAGTGGGTCATCAGGGGCTTCTACTTCGCCGCCCTGGTCATAGTCCTGATCACCAACTACATCATCTACAACAAAATCATCTGGAAGGTTAAGAAGTAGCTATAAAAAAGGTGCCCAATCTGCAATAGCGGTGTAGTTGTGCGATACAAAATTCAGGGTATAAAAATATAATGGTATAACCATCGCTGCCAGTACCCATTTGACCTCGCGGCGTTTAAGAATATCGGACAGTCCAAGNAGCACTACCGGTATCAGCGGNAGGCTGTAGCGGGAAATGTCGCGGTGGGATACAAAAAATATTGAAGCCAGGAATACTGTTCCAAACCACCCCCAAACCCGGCTTTTTTTAAATGCATAATATACTCCGACAATTCCGGCCAAATACACCCACAGCACGTCCTCCAACCAGAAATCACCCACCCAGGGCTGGCTGCTGTCAAAGATTTTAAAAGGCAGGACCTGCAGATGGATATTGTCTCCGGAATGGAAATACGCCAGAAAATCACCGGTTTTAAATCCGTAAAACACAAACAGCCCCATGATAGCCAGCCCGATCAATAGTATCGGATAGGCTTTCAGTTCCAAAGATTTTGTTTTTATATATTTTTCTGTTAATGCCAGACCATATGCGAAAAGTAGTAAAATCCCCGGACTCTTTGTGAGGACCGCCAACGCACCTGCGATACCTGAAAGCCAGTATTTCTTCTGCCCGAAAAAATAAAGACTGCCTACCGTCAACAAAATGAACAGAGTTTCGGGACTCCCGACGGAGCGGACGGCCCACATTCTCGGCCACCAGAATAGCCAGACCAGGGTCACTGTCAGCGGTTCACCCCAGTGATATTTATCAAATATCCAATAAATCAAGATTGCTCCGGCTATTGTTGCCGCCAGGTTGACCATCAGCATTGCCGCCGGACCGTTGATTCCGGTTAATCCTGCCAGGTTGATGAGCAGGGGATACAGAGGAAAATGGGCTGTATAGTATTCCAGCGGAAGCGGGAAGGAAAAGTTCCATTTGATAAATTCCGGGTCATACCAGCTTTTTGCCACAGCCAGATAATACATGCCGTCATAGTTTTCATAAATCCTTTGCATCCCCGTCGGAATCCAGACCGCAGCTACCGAAAAAAATGTGACTGCCGCCAAAACCCCCCAGTCTCTGATTTTCGTACTCACGGATAAATCATACCATTCTTCAGTGCTTTTTTGGTATGATTGGAGAGCATGAAAAGCCCCTCACTGAGCGTGGTAATCCCGGCTTACAACGAAGAGGCAAATATCGCCGCATGCCTTACAAACGTCTCCTCCGTCCTGAAAAAATTAAAACTGGACAGCGAAATAATCCTTGTAGATGACGGTTCAAAGGACCGCACCGGGGAAATCGCCAAAAGCTTTATCAACAAAATACCCGGTCTGAAAGTTGTTGTGAACCATCCCAACAGGGGGTACGGCGGGTCCCTGCGCGCGGGCTTTGATGCCGCCACAGGGGAATTTATCGCCTTTGTCCCGGCGGACAACCAGTTTGATTTTGCAGAAATCACCAGATTATTGAATAAACAGGCAGAGACAAACGCGGATATCGTCAGCGGCATCCGGGCGGATAGGCACGATCCGCTGATGCGCAAAATTACAGGCTGGGGTTGGAATAGCATCGTCCGGGCGCTTTTCGGGTACCTGGCCAGCGATATCGACTGCGGCTTTAAAATGTTTCGCCGGGAAATTCTGGATCACGTGCATCTGATGGCCGAAAGGGGGGCTATGATCGATACCCAACTGTTCGCATCCGCTCGTGCCCGCGGATACTCTGTGGCGGAAATACCACTGACCCACCTGCACCGGACTGCCGGTAAATCGACGGGCAACAACCCCCGCGTAATCATCCAGTCTTTCGTCGACCTGCTTTCGTTTTGGTGGCGCCTGCGGCGGGAGATCCTGGTGGAAAAAGGCCGAGCGGTTTTCAAATGGGAACTGTTTATCTTTCTTTTTATCTTGCTACTGGCGGCTTTTTTCCGACTCTGGCGTATAGACGAATATATGACCTTTCTGGGGGATGAAGGCCGGGATATGATTGCCATGCGTGATATTGTCACGGCCCGGCATTTTCCTCTGATCGGCCCGGGCACCTCTGTCGGCAGCATGTACCTCGGACCCCTTTATTACTATCTGGTTGCTCCGTCGGTTTATGTATCTGGCTTCTCTCCGGTTGGTCCGGCTGTCTTCGTGGCTCTCATTGGCCTGTTGACGATTGGCCTGGTCTGGTGGATCGGCCGCCAGTGGTTCGGCCGGGAACTCGGTTTGGCTATGACCGCCCTGTATGCTTTCTCGCCTGCAGTGATTACGTATTCCCGCTCTTCCTGGAATCCGAATGTCATGCCTTTTTTTGCCCTAATCACCATGTATGCTGTCTGGAAAGTCTGGCGCTGGGGATATTGGCGCTGGCTGCTGGTTGCTGCCCTGGCTTTCGCCTTTGTCCTCAATTCCCATTATTTGGGATTGCTGCTGCTGCCCCCGATATTAATATTCGTATTGCTTCGCTTCCGTCAGGAACGTAATTGGCGTTATCTCCTGTTTTCTTTATTTCTGTTCCTTCTTCTCATGTCTCCTCTTCTTTTCTTCGATCTGCGTCATGGTTGGACTAATTATATAGCTATGAAGACTTTTTTCACCGACAGGCAAACCACCGTCAATGTCAAATTTTACAAGTCGTTGCCATATATCTGGCCTATCTGGAAGGACATTAACACCTCTCTTCTTGCCGCCGGACAAAAACTGCCCGGCACCGTCATCTCCATTTTCACCCCCCTTGCTCTGTTATATTTGATTCTTAAACTTAGACTTAGACTGTTAAACCCCGATCTGCTATTCGTTTCAGTCTGGACGGTCTCCGGTCTGGTCGGTCTTGGTCTTTACAAACAGCACATCTATATCCATTATTACGGCTTTCTGTTTCCGGTGCCGTTTTTTCTTCTGGGTTATGCCTTGTATTTTTTCCCAGTCAATAAAATACTCAAAAACTTTCTTGCTATTTTTTCATTTCTTATGCTTCTTGTTCCCTCGTTATTGCATCATCCTTTTACGATCGGGCCAAACGACCAGCTTCACCGCTCTTCCTTGGTTGCCGATACCATTATCCGGGAGGTCGGAGGTCGCCCGTTTAATCTGGCACTGATTTCCCGATACAATTACGACGCATCCTACCGTTATCTCTTGTCTTTGAAAAGTGCTCCGTACTACACGGTACACGAAAAATTGACTGACCAGCTATTTGTCATCTGCGAAAGTGCAGCAGAGCCTGAAGGCTGCCAGCCAATTGGTCATCCCCTATGGGAAATAGCCTCTTTCGGCTGGGCCAAAATAGACTCCCAATGGGATTTTTCCTGGGGGGTAAAACTTTACCGGTTGGTTAATAACCCCTCGGGACAATGACTCTGATAATCTTTTTGGTTGCTGCCCTGTTACTGCGGACCTACCGGCTCACGGATTTCCTGGGTTTTTGGTACGATCAGGGCCGGGACGGACTCGTTATTTGGGATCTGTGGCACAAAGGTAAATTTTTCCTAATTGGTCCCACCACAGGAATCGAAGGCATTTTCCTGGGTCCGTTTTATTACTATCTTATTGCTCCGTTTTATATTCTGGGCGGAGGCAACCCGCTTTGGCCTGCTTTGTGGCTCATATTAATAAATATTGGCGCAATTGCTCTGTTGTATTATTTGGGTAAAACATATTTTTCACGCACTTGCGGACTNTTGGCTGTTATCTTTGCCTCCTTTTCACTGCAGTTATCCCAGTCTCACCGCTGGCTCTCCAATCCTACTCCTTTGCCATTATTTTCGCTGATATGTGTTACCGCTCTTCTCAAGTTGGTGCATGGCAGCAACCGCTGGTGGTGGGTTTTGGGAATTTCTGCCGGCCTTTCTCTTCAACTGGAAGCAGCCTCAGCCGTTTTTTTTCTTCCGGCTATAATCATCATTCTGATCTGGCACCGATCCCGTATCACCGCCTCACGCATGCATATTTTTTCCATGGCGATGATGTTTGCGCTCACTCTCCTGCCCCAGTTGATATTTGATTTCCGCCACGACCATATCCTGCTGTCCGCATTTCACCGCTTTCTGGTTTCTGAGAAAAGTTTTCGTACCGGCCTTACCGGAATTTTAGTTTCCCGGCTAGACTTTTACTGGAAAATATTTTCGCAAAAATTTTTCTTCGACACGCGCCTTTCCGTCGCTTTCGCAATATTTATCGCGCTTTCGGCATTTCTTGTAAAAAAATCCCTGCCGCGGATCCCCGTCCGGATACTTCTTGTCTGGCTGCTGGTTCCGGTGATCAGTCTCCTTTTTTATCATGGCAATAAGGGTTATGTCTGGGAATATTACTTCACGGGAGTTTATCCCGTACTGATTCTCATTATTTCAGCTGTACTTTCTGCTGTCATTTGGCAGTATCGCTGGGGTCTGATTATGGTAGGTTTCTGGATAGGGGCATTTATGGTTGCAAATCTGTTTCAGTACGGACTTTACATTTCCCCGCCTGTTCCCGGTTATGTTTCACTGGCCTCTCAAATTCCGGCTGTGGATTGGATTTACCGGGATGCCGGCCCCCGTCCGTTCAATGCGGATTTCTATGTCCCTCCTGTCATATTTTATGCTTACGATTACCTTCTCCTCTGGCGCGGGGGTATGTATAGTGCTCAGCCGTCTGTCTCGCGCCAGCCCTTGCTTTATACGCTACACGAACCGGATTCCGAACACCCGTTTTTCCTGAAAGCCTGGCTGGACCGTCAGGATTCGTACGCAGCTGTAGACGGGTCTGTGAATTTCGGCCCAATTACCGTCGAGCGCCGATTCAGGTTAAAATAGACTGAGTGGATATGAAAACTCTCTGGCTCACCGTCGTCATTCCCGCCTACAACGAGAAGGTAAACTTAGCCCGGGGGACTCTGGAATTGGTAGCCGGGTACCTGGTCGCCCGGAAATATCCCTGGGAAGCTGTGATTGTGGACGACGGGTCGACAGACGGTACAGGCCAGCTCCTGGATGATTTTGCCGGGATTCATCAGAATTTCAGGATAATCCACAATCCCCATATGGGCAAAGCCGCCTCCGTAATTACCGGAGCCCTTGCCGGCAAGGGTGAAATAATTTTGTTCACCGATATGGATCAGGCTACTCCGATATCCGAAGCAGACAAACTTTTGCCTGAATTTGCTGCCGGCAGCGATATAGTTATCGGTTCCCGATCAGGCAGAGAAGGTGCCCCATTTTTCAGAAAAGTTCTGGCTCTGGGTATGGTTTTTCTGCGGGCGCTGATATTGCGGCTGCCCTTCAACGATACACAATGCGGCTTTAAGGCCTTCAAAGCACCGGCAGCACGCAGAATTTTCAGTATCATGAGAAGCGCCCACCCGTTGAAGCCAATTTCCGGGCCTGCGGTCAATCCCGGTTTTGACGTAGAACTATTGTATATAGGCCGCAAGCTGGGCTACCGCATCAATGAATTACCGGTAGTCTGGCGCCACCAAAAAACCGAGCGGGTCAGCTTTATAAAAGATTCAATGAATGGAATTCGGGAGCTGCTCCTGGTCCGCTGGCGGGCTCTCACTAATGCCTACAAATTATGAAATCTGTCCTTTCGCTTTCCCTGCTCATTCTGCTGGCTGCAGCACTCCTTCGGTTTGCAAACCTTAACTCCATACCCGTATTTGCGGACGAATCAATATATATCCGTTGGGCTCAGATTATGAAAGCTGAGTCTACTATGCGTTTTTTGCCTCTGTCGGACGGCAAACAACCGCTGTTTATGTGGCTGGTGATACCCTTTCTCAAGATATTTTCGGATCCCCTTTTGGCTGGAAGGATGGTATCCGGCTTGGCCGGTATTGGGACGGTGGCCGGTGTGGGTGCTGCTGCCTGGCTGATATTTAAAAATTTACGGACAGCCCTGGTTGCTTCAATGCTTTGGGCTGTCCTGCCGTACGCGGTTTTTTTTGACCGGTTGGCCCTCTCAGACAGCTTGATGACTATGTTTGTGGTATGGGCTTTCTGTCTGTTTTTCATTGCCGTCAGCCGTCTACGGTTGGATTTTGCCATGCTGTCCGGTTTTGCCCTCGGCGGCGCCTGGCTGACTAAATCCCCGGCTGTTTTTGCCCTGGGTCTGCTACCCTCATTGTCCGTATTTCTACCAAAATACAATCGCAGAAATATTATTACGGCCTGCGGCTTGGGGTTTGCTGCCGGGTTGATTGCCTTCGGTATGTACAACATTCTCCGGCTGGGACCGGAATTTCACATGATAGCACTGAGAAATAAAGATTATGTCTATCCTTTATCCCGGTTTTTAAACAAGCCTCTGGATCCGCTGATTCCCCACCTCAAAGATACTTACTCTTTTTATCTGTATTTTATTACCCCAGTAGGATTGCTGCTTGCCATCTGGGGTTTATTTGCCGAAAGAAAAAGTCATCTCCGGGAGCGGTTGATATTGGGATTATGGTGGCTGGTTCCGGTTTTTACCCAGTCAGTAATAGCCAAAACTTTCACTGCCCGGTATCTTTTATTTACCGCTCCGTTTGCCTGCTTGCTGGTTGCTCATGCACTCTCGCATATCGGTGACCGTACACCCCGACACCGCCTGCTTATTGCCGGACTTGCCCTGGTGGTGATTCCGTCCCTTTATCTGGATGTACTTTATCTGTTCCGACCCAGCGATGCCCCCCTGCCCCGGATTGAAAGGGCGGGTTATTTGGAAGAATGGACAGCCGGTACCGGTTTGGCTTCCGTTTCTTCAGTCATTCGCTCGCAAGCCGCCTCCGGCCCGGTGGTGGTCGGTTCGGAAGGCTTTTTTGGCACCCCGTTTGACGCCCTGGGCATGTATTTGAATGATGTCAGGAATGTCCGGGTGGTGGGTGTGGGGGTCTGGATCGATTCCGTTCACGAAAAACTGATCTCTGCCCTGGATGAGAACAAGGTGTTTCTGGTGGTTAATTCCTCCCGCTTTCACGGCAGGCCGGAGGACTTGGGTTTAAAACTTATCGGCAGTTACCCTAAAGCCGACCCGCCGGACAGGGAATTGGAATTCCTGTTGTTTTTTGAGGTTCTCCCCCGCAAATGAAAAAGGACCTGCTTCTCCTAATGCTTTGTATCCTTCCCTCGTTTGCCCTTTTGCTGCAGCGGGGTTATTTTCCAATGCATGATGACTTGCAGGTTATGCGCCAACTGCAGATGGACAAATGTTTTCGGGACCGGCAGCTTCCCTGCCGTTGGTCTGCGGATCTTGGTTACGGCTTTGGTTATCCTCTTTTTAATTTTTATCCACCCCTTCCGTACTATTTGGGGCAGCTATTCCGCTACATGGGGTTGGCATATATTGATGTTGTCAAAGCCATGGGAGTGGTAGGATTTATCATTACGGCTTTCTCCATGTATTTTTTAGGCAGAGAGTTCTGGGGCAGGCGGGGAGGATTACTTTCATCACTTTTTTATACATATGCCCCTTATCACGCGGTGGATTATTATGTCCGGGGTGCCGTCAATGAATTCTGGGCTATGGGGTTTTACCCCGCCATTTTCTACACCTCATATAAGTTGATCCGGGACTCTTCGCAAAAAAAATATATAGTTTTTCTCTCCCTTTCTTTTGCAGGATTGCTCCTGTCGCACAATCCCATGCTCATGATCTTTGCCCCTTTCTTAGTCTTGTGGTGTGTTTATTGGATGGTAAAAATGAAGATTTACCTGCCGGCAGGCAGGGCATTATTCATATCAGGTCTTTGGTCGCTCGGTCTAGCTGCCTTTTTTACTCTTCCCGTTCTATTTGAAAAGAAATATGCGCATGTAGAGACATTGGTCATCGGTTATTTCAATTATCTGGCTCACTTTCTTGATTTAAAGCAAATTTTCTGGCGAGTCAATTGGGGTTACGGTGAATCCGTATACGGTCCTGCGGATACCATGAGTTTCTTCCTGGGTTATCTTCACTGGATCATACCNCTGATTGTTTTAATTTATTTTTTTTCAAAAAAGTTATCAGGATTTAAATCCTCGATCTTATTGCTTACATCTTTTATTCTTGTGTCTTTGTTCATGTCCCATTTCAAAGCCACCCCTCTGTGGATGAAATTCAAACCCCTGGAATTTCTCCAATTTCCTTGGCGGTTTCTCACCCTCGCCGTATTTTTTACCTCTTTTCTCTCCGGAGCAATAGCTCTGGTTTTAAATAAAAGGCTCTATTCTGTTCTTATTGTCATCCTGATCCTTATTAATGCCAATTTTTTTCGTCCCCGTGCCTGGTTTCCGGACACTACGGATGCGGATAAATTT
>C687J35174_10012532_pt1 | contig 10346 bp, 10 predicted proteins | sample RifCSPhighO2_01_FD_35174 | JGI IMG/M metagenome (IMG submission 35174)
AAGGACATTTTTCTTTTTGGGGTTCTGCCCTCCAAGTATTCGGGCAGTGTAGCGGGGCGAAATGCGGGCGGGGGTTTCTTTCGGATTTTTCGGTAGCAGTTCTACTAAAACTTAGACTTAATTATCTTTTGCCGTAGCCCAGGCAATATCAAATAATACTTTCATCGCTTTACTAAATTCTTGATTTTCTATAATGAGCGCGGAAAGTTCTTTTTCGGAAGAAAAAATCCCAACAGTATGGTCGTAAATAGTAATGAGCGGTTGATCAAATGTAAGTTTTGGATCTAGATATCGAACTTCACGCAATAAGTCTTTACTTTCGTCTGCTCTGATATACCAGTCGTCTTGGACGTCTTTTTCCTTTGGACCTCTGCGAAGTGACAACACTTTAACTTTATTTGCTAGTCGTTTCTCAATTTGATTATCAATAAATCTTTTTCCGAAAACTTCGACAACATTTTTGACAAAAGCAAAATCACGCACCAGTTTTTCTTTTGAGTCTGCACGGCCAGCAAACACTCTTTTTATGTCTGCTAAATTCTCATAATATTTCACGACTGGTTTTGTGGAGTGTGATCCTGATATACCAGCAAGCAATGGTAACAAGGTGTCCAAAGTTGAGATTTTGCTTTTGACAAATTGTTCCAATGCTCCTATTGGTTCTGCCGCGTAAAAATAACGCATCCCCCTGACTACTTTATGTGCCAACCCTTTATCACATAGAGTCTTTAGAATCTGATATATGGTAGTTCTCTCTAATTTTGCTTCCTTAGCAATCTGATGTGCATTTGCCTCAACAAGTCTAAGAAGCGCAACATACGCCGAGACCTCTTTATCTTTTAGACCCAATGTTTCTAGTGATTTTTGTATATCCATATTTCGTCTATAAATCTAGACTTTGATATTATCATAATTATGGAATATTGTCTACTTTTTACAAAATTGTCTAAAATCATTAACATTCTTACAAAAATGATTTAACATACTATTAGTAAAGTAAATTGTTCTGTCAACAACCAAAAAAAGGGAGGTTGCTACAATGGTTACCAGTGTAAAGATTGAGACGTGGAAGAGTATCGAAATCGGCACTAGCCCGAAAACCACAGACGAATTGCGTCGCGCTTTAGAAGATAAGGGTCGCGTCGTTAATCATACTGCAAGTATCATTCTCGACAAGATAACTTTCGCTGGCAAGAAAACAAAAGTTGACTTAGTCAAGTTATCTATCCAAGACCTTGGTTTCGTCAGTTTTGATGAGGCCAGGTATGTGGACTTACTTGCTCGCGCCAGACAATCAGGGCTTGGTCTTTGCCAGTCAGAGAGTGTTATAAAACTTTGTTTGCAAGACCTCGAGCAGACAAACGAGCGGTATCTCATTGCCATGGAACCTGTCGAAAGCGACAAGCATGCCGGCCATCTCTGCATACTCCGTATTTTCTTCAAGGACGGTGTGCTATGGCTAGGTAGTGCAAGTTTTCCGCCCGAGGCGGCCTGGCCAATGGAGTCCACTCTGATCTTCCAGTCTCTGTCGTAGAGTTAAAAGCGGGAGTGTTAGTTTTTCTAACCCATCCCGCTTTTTCTTTTTAAACTGCTACCGAAAAATCCGAAAGAAACCCCCGCCCGCATTTCGCCCCGCTACACTGCCCGAATACTTGGAGGGCAGAACCCCAAAAAGAAAAATGTCCTTTCCTTTTTCAGAAAAAATCGGTCGCGCGCAAATCCGAAAAGCAAGAGACATTTTTCTTTTTGGGGTTGCCGAGTGAAGCGAGGCGGTGGCGGGGCTTTCGTGGAGCGTACGATTTAGTTTCGCTTCACCACACGCTTCGCGCGTGCGACATCATTTGTTTTGAAAATAGGTGCGAGCTTGGTACAATAAAGACTCCAGAATTAGACTTTCCGATTTCTGACCGACGAATTGGTGGGCGACACAAAGTGTTGCCCGTTGGTTTTGTGGGGGGAATTCAGGACTTATCGGCGCGCTAACGTGCGCCTCTCTGCCCGCCAAGAGGTCTTGACGAATCTGGTTAAAGCCTTCCCGGCTCTCGCTGAACGTTTCGCTCCGTTGCTGAAGGTGTAAGCACATCTGTTTCTCGCTGGCCTCCTGTTTCAACCGCAAGGTTAGACGCAGGAGGCCTCTTTTTGTCAGAGTAATCGAAAATATGGAATTTATGCTAAACTGTAAATATGAATAAGAAAAATGTTTTTCTTTGGACTCTCTATGATTTTGCGAATTCGATAGTTACCATTGTTTTTTTCCTCTACTTTTCACAATGGCTAGTTGTTGATAAGGGCGTTCCCGATTTTTGGTACAACATGATTTTTACAATTGGATCGGTTTTGCTTCTTCTAACAGCTCCGATTCTAGGAAGTATTGCTGATAAAAATGGTAGACAGCAAAATTATCTTAATCGAATTACTGTCATTGTATTTATATTCTTTTTGCTCGCTAGTTTTACCACTTTATTCTTTTCTCAAAAAGTATTTCTGGCGGCGTTATTCTTTCTTCTCGCAAATTATCTTTATCAATTTTCTTTCGTCTTTTACAACGCACTTTTACATTACATTGCACCGCCAGAAAAATGGGGACGAATATCTGGTATTGGTCAAACTGGGAATTGGTTAGGACAAATCGCTGGACTTTTAATAACTCTACCGCTTGCGAGTGGAGCGGTATACCTTGTTGGTGAAGCTGGTCGCGCTCAAACATTTCTTCCGGCGGTCATTATATTTTTTGTTCTTGCTTTGCCAATGCTTTTATTTTTTAAATTGCCAAAGAAGGAAAATGTTGACAATAAAATTTCCTTAAAAGAAGAATATAAAAATTATTGGAGTCAGTTTAAGGAGCTTATAAAATCGCCAAACATGGGTTTGTTTCTTCTCGCGTATTTCTTTTTCAATGACGCAACAATAACTGCTTCAACTAATTTTCCTATTTATCTCCAAAATGTTTTCGGAGTTTCAGATAGTACAAAGTCTATGATTCTCGTTGGCATACTTGCGACTTCGGCTGTGGGCGCTTTTTGTTCAGGCTGGGTAGCAGATAAAATCGGACTCAAAAAATCCCTCATGATCGTTCTTGGAAGTTGGGTTGTGTTATTTCCACTTTTTGGGATTACCTCTAACTTTAAGATTTTTGTGGTTTTGTGCGTCATGATGGGATTTTTGTATGGTTCAATTTGGACAGTAACGCGTGCGGCAATGACGGCATTATGCCCTAAGGAGAAACTAAATTTTGGTTTTAGTTTTTATACTCTTGCCGAGCGCGCCTCAACGCTTGTCGGGCCACTATCGTGGGGCTTGATAACTTCAATCTTTATTGGTCTTGGCCCGACTCGTTATCGCATTGCGATAACCGCCATGGCTGTTTTTGTTGCTATTGGGATTTTCTTTTTAAGAAAAGTTAAAATAGAAAAAGAAAATCCTATTCCTTAAGGATAAGCGCACGAAAAAAATTCCGAAACCCGCCCGCATTCATTCCCCAGACCCCTTTCTGCGGGCGGGAAATGCAAGTCTCGGTTTTGCCAAATCCAATCCCCAGAAAATAGTTTTGGCAAAACCGAGTCCGCATTTCGCCCCGCCACACTGCCCGAATCATTAGCAAAGCGCACACCAGCGCCGCAATACCCATGTATGGCAAATCATAATATGTCGGCCACCACTACAGACCGTCTGGGAGCTTGCTTTTTAATCATTTTACCAACATGGTTAAGCCATAAAATCTCCGAAAAAACGCATAAAACAGAGTTCTCGGACGGTCTGTAAGCCACTTGATACCCTAAAGAAAGTTGCGAAAGCACTTGATATTAGCGTTGATGAACTGATACAATGAGGGTATTGCAAAAGTGTCGGGGGGGTAGAATATCTGTAAAGTCGTCAGGGTGATTAAAAAAATATTAAAAATTAACCTTAATTTCTCGAAGTTGACTAAGACCATATAAGAGAANGGAGAAAAATATGTCGGACAGATTTACACCAAGTGAGCATATGGAAGCTCAAGATAAGAAAGAACAACACGAGAAAGGGCGAAGAGAAGCAGAATTCTATCGTCAGCTGTTGGATAATTTTTATAGAAAAATTATAAATCAAGCAGCCCGGACTGATCTGAATAAGGAATTGGGTCAGGTTGACCTCAATACTACGGATTTAAAATTAAAACAATTTAAGTTCTGCGACGTAGCAAGTATGCAGACTTATATGAAAGAAGCTGCGGACTCGGTGGCTCAAGCGTTAGGTATGAAAAATTTTAATTTAAGCTTTGAGGTAAATAGTTTGGCAGAAATGACCCCATCAGAACTTCATCAACATATTGAAAACCAAAAATCTTCTCTCATTAAAGATTAGTCTGTAATTTATTCCGAGACACAACAAGCTCTAGTCATAAGTATTTTTAGAGTTTTTTTTATTTTTGACGCGCCAGTTTTCAACTGGCATGAAATCCGTCGGCGAAAAAGTTTGGCGAATCCGAATCCCGCCCCCATCCCACATCATCCTTCCGCCGCGCCTGAGCGCACAGAATCGTTTGTCAGTTAGTTTTCAGGAATTTTTGATAAAATAGGTTCGAGCGAAGTCGTAAAGACACTCTTGATATGATAATATCTAATTGTCCGCCCCAAAAAAGCCCGGGTGGCGGAATGGCAGACGCGCTTGACTTAAGATCAAGTGGCCGTAAGGCTGTGAGAGTTCGAGTCTCTCCCCGGGCATTTTGGAAGTCAATCCCCCCATAGCTCAGTTGGTAGAGCACTCGCCTCTTAAGCGATTGGTCGTAGGTCCGAATCCTACTGGGGGGACAGGCGTTAAGGCAAAATGCCCTGCGGTATTTTGTTAGCCTGTCACGGGCGGAGTGATATTTCGCCTCTAGGCGAAATCACGAGCCGGGGTCGCTAAATTTCCGAGCTACGGCGAGGAAATATTTGTGACGACATAGTATTAAGCCGAGGTGGCGAAATTGGCAGACGCGCCAGCCTTAGAAGCTGGTTCCCGCAAGGGATTGGGAGTTCAAGTCTCCCCCTCGGCACCGAGCTCGCACCTATTTCCAAAACAAATGATGTGGCACGCGCGGAGCGCGTGGTGGTTTGAAACTAAATCGTACGCTCGGATTCTGCGCGCCTCGTCCGCTGGCAAATTCAGTTTATCACAATATGCAAAGTTTAGGTATTGCAATCCAGCATATACGCTGATAGTATTATGGTAGACACAATACGAACAAAGGAATATGGCGATTTTGTCGGAAAACTCCGGAAAGCTCGGCTTGAAGCAGGTTTACGGCAGATAGATGTCGCCAAAAAGTTGAAGCGTACACAATCGTATGTGTCCCGCGTTGAAGTCGGCGAGCAAAGGTTGGATATATTAGAGTTAAAAAAGTTTGCAGAGTTGTATAAAAAGTCGTTGGATTATTTTATAAAATAACATTATGAAAAAATACTTTCTTGCTTTAATTTTGTTTGTTGGTCTATTGTCTTTCTCTGCTTCAGTGGAGGCAAAGACTATTCGTGTAAAAAGTTACTATAAACCTAGTACCGGAACTTATGTAATGCCTTCTTATCGCACATCGCCAAACAAAACAAAATTAGATAATTATTCAACAAAAGGAAACTATAATCCTTATAGTGGAAAGAGTGGGACTGTGAATCCTTATAAGTGGTAATTATGAAATCAATCCACAAAACATTGCTTTTGGTGCTCGTGGGATTACTGATCGTTCCACAGGTAACCTTTGCTGCTTGGTGGAATCCTTTTACTTGGAATGTTTTCAATCGAGCGAAGACTCCACAAGTGGAAGTTCAAAAAACAACTCAACCTTCAGAGATTGAAGAGTTGAAAAAGAAAACAAACACATCAGTAGTTACACCGCCCAAATCGTCCACATCACCTACCAGCGTAAGTAAACCCGCCACACAACCAATTGCTCCGAGCGTTAAACTTTCAAACTCGCAAATAATTGCAAAAGTTAAACCCGCTACAGTTTATATTGCAACTGAAAGTGGTTCAGGCAGTGGGATGATTTTTACAACAGATGGTTATGTTCTAACCAATGATCATGTGGTAAAAGGGGTCACCAATGCAAAGGTTTCTCTTTCGACTGGTGAAGTCATAAATGGAACTGTGATTGGTAGAAATGAGGTGGTTGATTTAGCTGTTATTAAATTAAACACCACAAGACAATTGCCAAAAATTGATTTTGGCGATTCAGATAAAATCCAACAGGGCGATGAGGTATTCACTTTCGGTTTTCCATTCGGAATTGAGGGCGATGTCAGTTTTAAGGAAGGCACTATATCAAGGCGTATTGAAGTATATTTTGAAACTTCGGCAGAAATACATCCGGGTAATAGTGGTGGACCTCTTGTGAACAGATACGGTCAGGTTATCGGAATTAACACGGCAATTTTTGGAAAATCTATCTCTGGTATTCAATTGGGTGAAACTATTAAACTAGCTATTCCAATTAATAATGCCCAAAATCTTATTCCTGATTTAAAGGCGGGAAAAGTTTTTATTGATGAAAAGGCGCGAGCTAAGGAAGCTGAAGAAAAGAGCAGAACAGAAGAGGCGAGGAAAGAAGCAGAAAGAGTGGCGGCAGAAACAAGGGCTAAAGAAGCTGAAGAAAAAAGAAAAATAGAGGAAGAAAATAAACGTATTGAAGCTCAAATTCTGGTTACTCAACAATGCGTACAAAGTAAAAAAGCAATAGTGGCAGAGTATACTACAAAGAAATTAAATTTAGAACAACAGATAAATAATCGCAAATCAAAATACTACACCGATTACGCCGCGCTTACCGAATCATTTAAAGGCAGAGGTGTTACTGCTTCGGGAGTACAGTGGCAATATGATGCTTTATTGCGAGAGGCTAATACAGATATCGACCGATTAAATCTTGAGTTAAACAATTTGTATGTTGAGTATTCAAGTAAGCTCAATCAGTTTCAGTGTTAAAGGACGATAGTTCAGACACATACAACCGTAATATGATAAAAAATGAGTGCAAACACGAATGGGAAAAGCACACAAATTTCAAACAAAACTTAGGTGCCTCCACATACTTGTGCAAAAAATGTAATGCAAACATGACAGCCGCGGAAGTTTTTCAGCTGGAGACACTTTTGGATCTTCAGGGTTCCCAAAAGTGGACGAGCAGAATTGCACTTGGTATTTCTCTCGTATCATTACTTGTTGCAATATTGGTTGCTGTATTAAAATAAGAGTTACCACCGAACGTGGAGAGGTAGCGCCTCGTCTCGCCGCAAGGACGGAGAAAAGAGCAAACAAAAATGTTAAAATAAGATTGCTCTTTTAGTAGTCTGTAGCGGCGAAGCAAAACCAAAAATTTCCTTTCCATTTTTTGTCGGCTCCCCCCACACCCAGTATGAGAGAATCTACTGGGTTTGGGGAGGAATGCGGGCGGGTTTCGGACTGGGGGTTTTCGGAAATTCGGCGGCTCATTATGGAGTTGGAATCACTGGAAAATTAACAATCTTTCCAACTCCATTTTTTATAGCATCTCTACAACTTTTTGCAAAAGAATCATCCTTTGATTCTTTTGCATGTTTTGCCATATGGAAAAGATCGCATGTTCTCACCAAAACACAATTTGAAGATTTTGCAGTATTTACACACTTTTCCGTAAACTGTTCGGCACGATCTGTCGGCTTTGTTAAACGATAGCCATTACCAAACAAAATACCGACGGCAGGACTACTTACTTCCTCTCTCTGTAAATCCTCCTGTATGTTTGTAGCTAATTGCCTAAACTTATCTATGTTTATGGCAGAATTATCCTTGCCCTCTGCTTCGCCTATAAATCTGTCTCCCTCTGGAAAATTAATTACTTGATCAAGTTCGAGGTTACCATCGTTATAATTCTCTGCCTTGCAACCTAAAATTTCAAGGGCATATATAATTGCACCTTCCAAAACCTTGCCCTTTTCATAAAGCAAATCTCTCAACTTGCCTTCCTGATCTAATTTCGTAAGTAGCACATTTTTCTGAACCACAAGATTATCAATTTCTTTCGACTTATCCTCGATCTCAGTTTTAGTACGACTTTCTTCTGCGAGTTCAAATGCACTTTCGTTGGTCCAGTCCGGAGGCGGAGTTTTATCTCCTCCTTTTCTCAAAGCATTATCAATATCTATAAAAATCTTTAATAGTCTACTTCCAAATTTTAGAGCATCTTTTGTCCAAAAATCTTGTTTCTTTTTTGGGTCATTTTTTACAAACTTTTTTTCATCGTATTCGAGTGGTGGCAACAAAACAAGATTGCCTGCTCCAACTCTGAATAATGCGCCAACGATTTTTTCTCCAGTTTTAGTAAGAAAAAGTGGATTAGTAACCTTGCCATCAAGATACGATTCATAGCCCATATAATCCTTAAACTCGTCCCAAAACGAAGAAAAAACAGGATGGCCATTAAAAATAATTTCCTCGCCCTCTTTTGGAACTATTGTTGGAAGCTGAACAGGAAAAAATTTATAGTTATCATATCCAGTCACAAGATTAGTGGTACGAGAATTTCTACCAGTACCAGAAAACTGCTTTTGTCCTGTGTGAACAAAAACTTCTTCAAATTTACGAAAGAAAACAAAAACGGTCTTACCAGCTTCTAGAGCGGTTGAAAGTTCTTTTCGCCAATGTTGGGTATCCTCTTGGAGCTGGAAAGACGAATTCTTGTCGTAACAAGGTTTGCCCTGAAAGTAAGGTTCGGAAGAATGATCAAGATGATAATCACTAAAGTTTGTTTCAAAGACAACTATATCCGCATCAAGAAGTGATTGGTTTGTTGAATACTGGTGAAATGAATCTGATTGCCCTGGTAAATCAAATCCTATTGTAATAATTTTCTTTTCCATAAACTAAAGTTTTCTAATTACAAATTGAGCAAAATCATAATGTCTAGACTTCTCTTTTTGGTAGTTAAAAAATATAGAAATCTCAACTTTCCCTAGTGCGGACTGCACTAATTTTTTTACATTTTCAATTGTTGCAGGCCATAGATGAAGTTCGGCATATTTTTTGTTGTCGTAGTGTTTCCAAACGAAATGGATCTTGTCGTTTTCAATTTCAACCGGAAAACCTTTTACTTTTTGTCCAGTGTAGGTAGTTGAATAAGTGTACTTAAAATTTTCCTCGGGATTTTGGAGTATAAATTCTTTTTCACGAAGCATATAATCAAAGTTTCTTGCGTCAAAAATGAGTGTCCCACCTGGTTTTATGACTTTCCAAAATCCCTTGAGAGCTTCGACTCTATCCCTTTCGTTTAATAGGTAGTTTGGAAAAGAATTTCCTAAACTGAAAGCCAAATCAAATTCGCTATCTCGATATTCTAACGAGTGGTTGATTTGCTCCCAAAATATCTTTCGGATATTAAGTTTGACGTTTTCCTTTTTGGCTTCTACTTGAGCAAGCCCAATGCCGTATTCATCAACTTCATTTGAGGTAACATCACAGCCTTCTTTCAAAAGAGCAATGGTATCTGGCCCTGATCCCATAGCGAGATCAAGTATTTTCGGATTTTTATATTGATTCAAAAAGTTTCCGAGAAATTGTCTAGTTCTACTCCATCGCACACTGTTATCGCCAACAAAGTCGAAAAGTGGTACCTCAGGAAGAGAAACTTTTTGAAATCCTGCTGTGATTTGTTCAACTATCATATTATTTTAAAAGCTCGTCGGCAGAAACACCAAGCGCGTTGGCCAATTTTTGAATTGTCGAAATGGTAGGATTTTTCTTGCCATTCTCAATATTGCTAATATAACCCCTATCAACTTCTAAAGCCCTAGCAATATCGCCTTGCGACATTTTCTTTTTGGCTCTAATGTGCTTCATATTCTTTCCAAGTTGTTCAGAAATTTTATCCATAATTGAGTTGTACACATTTTAGCATTTTGATGTACTACTGGACAATGTTATACTATAATCCATCATGTATATATTTATGAATTTAGCCGCCGAATTTCCGAAAACCCCCAGTCCGAAACCCGCCCGCATTCCTCCTCCCAAACCCCAGTAGATTCTCTCATACTGGGGTTTGGGGATGAATCCTCTGCTTGCTCCGCTGATTTCTTTTGGCGAAATTCAGGCGGGATTTTTCTTTCCTAATTCCCCTATGATGTAGTCCACCCAATTCTGATACCAATACCAAGTTTTAACCACCATAGCACCGAAACCCTTGCTTTGATTTTTTCCGTCGTGCTTTTGCCAAAAACGAGTATGTTGGTGCATTCCAAAATCTTTAAATCCAGCATTCTTAACTTTTTGAATTACCAATGTTGGTGAAAACTTTTGCTTTTCAGTTTCTTCTTTTATCCAGTATTCTTTTGTGATATTTTTTGCTAGCTTAGATTTTG
>C687J35174_10012533_pt1 | contig 10346 bp, 12 predicted proteins | sample RifCSPhighO2_01_FD_35174 | JGI IMG/M metagenome (IMG submission 35174)
AGAGGTGAATATCTTGTAAAAAACGCTGTCTTGGCAGAATTCTTCCATAAAATTAAAGCTTTAGAAGTTTCCTTTGCTGGTGTAGAATATACTCATATACCTAGAGCTCAAAATAAAGAAGCAGATAAGCTTGTTAACCAATTGTTGGATCATAAATGGCAGAACTAAACGAAATAACAAAAATACTGGGCCGACATCTCAAATTCATTCTAGTTATGGTTGTCTTGGGTGGTTTTGTCGGGTTCACCTACTCGTATCTGGGGGGCCAGAAATACGAAGCCTTCACCACTNTTTACGTTAAAAGAACAGCCGACCAAAACAGTACTTCCTACTACAGCTACGATGGTTACTATGCCCAACANGTTGGTAAAGAGTACACTGATACCGTGCTTGGGTTGTTAAAAACCATNGATCCTTATAACGAAGCAGCTAAAAGATTGGGTACTTACTCACCCAGAGCATTGTTTAGCCAAAGCAAGGCAAAAAAAATCTCTTCTCAAGTGATTGAGCTGCGTATCAGGAGTCAAAGCGAAACCGAGGCCAAAGCGCTGATGAGTGCTTTAGTTGCTGGTTTGACTACAAAGGTAGGAGAGCTTAATCGAACAGGAGATTCCAAAATTAGTATTGAACCGGTGACAAATGAACCTTTTACCGAACTGAACAAAACCCAAGCCTTGCTTAACGCTGGAATAGGCTTTCTGTCTGGGTTAGTGGTTTCCTTAGTAAGCTTAGCCATTTTTGTGTACTCCAAACCTTCCAAGTAAGTTCTTAACCTCAACAGGCAATATTGTAACCCTGACGGTATTTACTATAGAATAAAAGTATGCCGGAAACTGCCTTTAACTCGAACATTACAGCACTTTTAGCTGGGGGAGCAGGCTTCGTTGGTGCTCATTTGTCAGAGGCTCTCATAAACCAAGGCATAAGCGTTGTTTGTTTGGATAGTGAAACCCCGTTTAAAAAAGAGAACATCACCTCCCTTCGAAGTAACCCCAAATTTAGCTTTATTGCGCATGATCTGAACCAGCCTTTACCCAAGTTCGAAGAGAATTTGAGGTTTGGGTGGGTGATTAACTTGGTTGGGTTGGACGAAATTGGTAAGAACAACGGTATTGACACCTTGCTCGCCAGCTCAGTTGGGACTTACGGTTTACTTGAGCTCTCAAAGAACCACTCCGCCCGATTTGTCCTTGTTTCCTCGTGCGACCGTTCCCAAGATCCTGAACACCAGCTTAACCCCACTAGCTATTTTGGCACCGATAGCTCGGTTAATAGCGATCTATCACATATCGAAGCAACTAAGTTTTCGCAGTCTTTGACCGCTGAATATGTTAGAAAATACAAGCTGGAGAGTGTTGTATTAAGAGTTAAGGATGTTTTTGGTCCAAAGATGGACTTGAAAGCAAAAGATACTCTGAGCCATATAGTAAGCCAGGTAGTACACGGCAGAGAGATCAAATTGGACGGGGATGGACTAGAGATTTTAAACCCAACTTACATTCAGGATTTGATTTTTGGAATTCTTAAAGCGCTTCATAGCAAAGAGGCTAAAGGTCAAGCTTATTATCTAGTAAACCCCAAAACTTGTAGCGCAATGAGTGTTGCCGAAGAGCTCAAAAAACTGCGCTCAAGTCACGTCGAAATTGAAACTACTAAAGCCAGTCATCGACCCGACCTCCCTCATAATAAATTCAACTCTTCAAACTCACTTGAGATTTTGGGCTGGCAACCTCGGATCACTCTGAGTGAAGGTCTCAAAAAGACAATTGAGTCTTTTGACCAAAAAGAGGCGAGCCCGGTAATTAGCTCCGAACCTAGCCCCAGTGTTGAGTCGTCTCCCTTGGTAACAGAGACTCGCCAAAACGATATCGATACCCGACTGGAAAAACTCTTTAATCCTAAAAGTAGTGGGGTGAGGGGGCCTAAGATTTACCAAAATATATCTTTGCCCAAAGTGGCTCTTCCCAAATTTCGCCGATCTCACGTTAGGGGATTAATATTGTCCTCTAGTTTGGCTTTGGTGGTCTTGGCTATCATTTTTCCTATAGCCAACCTAACGATCAATCAAGCCCTCGCTTTCCAGAGCCTAGAGAAGAGTTTAGAGGAGTTTAATAGCTACTCCTATCACAAAGCCTCGCAAAGCGCTGCTGAGGCTCTCGGACATTTCAAGATTGCTAAGAGTGAAGTAAACAATTTGACATGGTTAATCAGCCTTACCAACCAGCGATCGCGTGTAGATAGTTTGACGAGTCTGATCACTTTTTCCGAGAATTTAGGTAGTGGGGTAAGAGAATCCAGCCAAGGACTTTTGGAGATTAAGAGTGTGTTGGACCAGCCGCTTGGTAAAGAGAAAGATTTGACTAGGGTTAACAGGGCTGTCTCAGAGGCGATGATCAGCCTAGGACTAGCTAACCGGGAGCTGACCCTAGCCAAATTAGGTTGGGAGAATCTTGACCAAGAACCTCTCAAAGGGTTTTTTGGAGAGGAGACCTTGGCCAAACTGGAGAAAGGCTTGGACAACTATCAAACGATAGCTTACCTGAGTTCCAACCTCGGTTATTTGGATTCACTACTTGGTTTAAGTAAAGATAGAGCGACAGCACTTTTGTTTACTGGTGGTGTTGGCCAACAAAACCAGGAAGTGTTTTTGGCTGTTCTTAAGGCCACCCAGGCTAAAATAACACCGTTTTACCCAAGTGTAGAAGGAGTAAATGCGGATTTGTCACAGAACTCTCTAGAGGCTGTTAGGAACTTATCAGCCAGTTTGGAAGAAAAGTTACATTTGGATTTATCTGGCGTGGTTGTTGTGGATAGAGCCAGCCTAAAAAACTTTGCGTCAATCCTGGACGTTTCCTACAACGAGGAGGGGCCATTGGAAGATAAAGCTAAGGAAGTGTTAGCAAAGCTAGTGAATGTTGATTTTCCAAAGCTAGTGAGTGTACTAACAGAGTTTCAGAAACTAGCTGAGCAAAAACATGTCATTGCCAGTATTGATAACACGACTGAGCGGGGACTTATTAGTCAGAAGGTTCTTGGGGTTAGCGCTGAGTCTCAGGAAGGGGATTACCTCTATTTTACTGCCACCTCTCTTACTCCGCCGAAGAACGACCCAAAGCTGAGTTTTCGTTACAGATTGTCGGTGGACGATCAGGGCGAAATGAAGTCTGGTTTGTCACTTAGTTTTGCCCCGAAGTCTGAGTCTCGTTATTTGGGAGAAATAAAGGTTTATTACCCTAAAGGCAGTGTTCTTGGTTCAGTTTTTAGTTCCAACGGGGAGAAAATAACGACGAAAAAAGTCGAACTAACCAACAAAACTATGTACACTTTTAATGCGGAAGTGGTGGACACTGCCAAAACAATTGATCTGGAAGTCCGTTTGCCTTACAAGATAACTACTATTAAATCAACTCCTTACCGACTTTTCATCCCCAAACAACCTGGCGCAGACCAATTGCAAGGCGAGCTAGTGATTGAGCTGCCTAAGGAGTTAAGACTTCTCTTCCCTAATTCCGAAAAGCAGCAAGTTGCTAGACCATATCGGATCCCTGTTCAAACCGATAAGGACTTTACCTTTCAAGCGATTTTTTCNAGTAATTAGCTGAGACACTTGAAATCCNCGTATATTGGCTATATAATTTTTTCGTAGTTCCATGAATCGCAAACTATTTAGACAACTAGAGCAACAATTTGGCGGGAACTGGTCGTGCAGCTGCCAAACTCCTTTTGATCTCGAGAGATTTGAAATTCTTTCCGAGACCGAATCCTCAATCTTGGCTCATTATGCGTGTCCTACCTGTAATAAAGAACAGATGATTGCGGCAGCAGTAGGTGGGGCGGTTGCTTCGACTTTGCAAACAGATTTGCTAGCCCACGAAGCCAAGAAGTTCTTGAGAGGGGAGTTTATATCTTCAGATGATGTCTTAGATCTGCGCGGAGAGATAAGGAAAATGGATTTTCGGAAGCTAAAAAGCTTGGTTAAAGAGTCTCAAATTTCTGAACAAGAGATAGAAGTCGGCGCGCTCCTATCCTTTCCTACAGATTAGTGATATAATACTACGAAATTTTCAATTCTCATTTCTCAATTTTCATTAAGTTACTGTAGAATTGATTGGAAATTATAAACTTATGGAAAATATCAAACTCGAAGCTCAAGAACGCACAGTTCTTGGTAAACAAGTTAAAAGACTCCGNCGAGAAGGTTTGATCCCGGCTAATATTTTTGGTAAGGATGTCAAATCNGAGTCCATTCAGTTAAAAGCAGTGGATTTCCTCAAAGCTTGGAAAAAAGCAGGGGAAACGACTCTTATCGAACTAAGTATTGGTGAAACTAAGTCAAAACCTGTTTTTGTTAGAGGCATGCACCGGGACCCCAAAAGTAATAAGATTCTCCACGCTGATTTCCAGCAAGTTAATTTGAAAGAAAAAATCACCGCCATGGTCCCACTTATTCTCGACGGAGAAGCGCCCATAGAGAAGAGTGGGGAAGGGTTGATTTTGCAGACCTTAAGTGAGGTCGAAGTAGAAGCACTTCCCACAGAAGTGCCTCACGAGATCAAAGTGGGAATATCAGCACTTACTGAAGTAGGACAAACCATCCAGGTAAAAGATCTTCCAGTTCCATCTGGTGCGGAGATAAAAACCGATCCAGAAGCCTCTGTAGTCTCAGTCCAGACGGCTGAGATGAAAGAAGAGGTTGGCATAGAGGAAGTCGCTCCTGGCGAGCCCGAGGTGTTGGCTGAGAAGCCTGAGGGTGTGGAAAGTGGTGAAGGTGGCGAGTCCACTGGAGCTAAGGAATCCAAAGAAGACGCTAAAGAGTAGATCCTGGACAAGCCAGGATGACGTCATTCTGGTAAGCGGAGCGCATCCAGAATCCAGAAGGACCCCAGAAAAAGGGGTCTTTCTGTGTTTAATAGACTTGTTTATGGGTTCCAATGTCGTAGAGGGTAAGACCGTTTTTAGTTTTTTGGTAAACAATTCTTATTTCTTGATTGACTGAAAAAGATCTCAAACCAAATTTTTCTTCAACTAAAGGATGGTCTTTAAGTAGGGGATTGCTTGGGCTCTCAATAAAAAGTTGTAGTGAATCCTCAAGTTCCTTAACAAGGGAGGGTTTAATTGCGATTCGCTCTTTATAAGATCGTTTAAACTTTGGCGTCCGTTTTATCTTCACTCATTACCTACTAGCTGTTAAGGTCATTCATCAAATCTTCAACACTGTCAAAGGACTTTAACTTGGTTTTCCCTGACTCGATGTCATGATCCATTTTCTGATACCGCTTGATAGCGGCGGGGGATAGTTGAACTGGCTGGTCTTCAAAACTTACTGCTATATTGCCGCTGGCATATTTATTGAGGAAAATCCGAACGGTTTCTTGAAGCGAAGAAAAACCCTGTTTCAAGGCAACTTTTTCTGCTTTGTTTCTGAGCTCTTTTGAAATAGGAACTTGAAGGTTAGTTTTGTCCATAGTTATACAATTTTAACAGTTTGATAACAGGTAAACAAGATAGGCGCACAAAATGAAACGGCGGCTTCGAGACTGACGTCTGAAACCGCCGGGCGCAGGGATACTTCCGTCGGGAGAAAGTTGTACTCCCGAGGTGCGCGCTCAAAGACGAAGTACCATTGCTGGTTCTGTCCTTGAGAGCTGACCAGAACCGCGTTCAAAGAGTCGTTCTTCGAAAAGAACGAGATCTCGAACACGTCCTTTTGGATGAAAATAATCTGGTCCTCTTTAACAAGAACCTGACCAAATTCATCCGACATTTCCAGCCAGTCTACTAGCTGGAAAAAGGCCCGGGTCGCCTGTGAAAGAAGCATCTAAATCCTCCTCTCCAAAAGATCTTTGATCCCTTAGAGAGAAGGGCGGCGCGTTGCACCTGGCAGGTGTTATGCGTCGCGCCACCCATGAACTCTTAGCTTGGGAGAAAAACGGCCATTAGACAGAGGCGTAGTTCCTCGCCTAAGACTTCCAGAGCCACACGAGTGGCGACTAGAAGATTGTGACATGAAACTAGACTGGCTTCCTCAGCGAGGAGCAAGCCCAATTCCAATCCCGACCCTCTGCTGTGCGGACCTGGGAATTGAATCAGGTCCTGAAACAGAGGGCTCATGTCCCGTTGGATCTGACCTAGTCTGTCTTCGACCATTTGGGTCTCACGGCAGACTGCGTTACGCCCCCGATGCGTTTGTTCCCAGAGGTCAATAAGACCTCCCGTTGATGTTGACATTACTAACATACTTATGCCCTTCTACCTGCCCAAACTAAGGAAGCTAGGCTTCCGCAGATTTAGCAGGTAGAACTTGAGAGTTCAAGAAGTTGAACAAAGTTCAGCTTCTTCCTAAGCAAACCTACCTTGTCATCCTGAGTGCAACGAAGGATCTAGATTCTTCACTTTGTTCAGAATGACAGAGACTAGCTTAGGGAAAGAGGCGGTCGATCGTGAAATCGATCGCCTCTGGGCGTCCCGTCCGGCGGTTGTGGTCTAGTTGCCGATCGGGACTACGAACGAGTCGGGGTAGCAGAATCCTCCTTCAAAGAGGCTCCGTGATACCCGGTAAGGACGTGCGTTTTCACGTCCGACTCTCATCAACACCACTTCGGTGCTGGTGAAGCTGACGACCTTCATATCACGCTCCCCGCAGGAGACGGTGGTGAGAATGTCATCAGTGCTTCCGTACGAGGCGATCTCCGTGTCCACGTAAGTGACCACGGAGCCGACCTGAATATCTTTCTGCGTGGCGAAACGCCTTTTGGGTTCCATTTTCTGGAACCTCCTAAAATTTAGTAGAACACAAACTGTTTGGGCTTGCGTCCTCCCTTAAACAACCCATCAGGTCCTTCACCAAGTCAGACTTGGTTTAGGACGGTTCTGATGAACCGCTTAAGAGATGAGAGACTCGACCGTAGCTTGCGCTAGGGTGTGAGTCTCTCGTGGGTAGGGGTTTACTCTCTGTTTCAGCTCTGGTCTCACTAAAGTGAGGGAGCCAAGCTACAGAGAAAAGCTTCTCAAGGATTTTGCGTGTCTTTTCAGACAGGCCAGGTGCCTTAAGCCACCTCGTTTGTCTTGGATACTCCGCTATTTTATATGTGGTCAAAGACCACACGTAGCTTTAGCGAAGTGTGGGGGAGAGAGGAGGAAGTGAACCTCCTTGGAGCAGTTTCGGTTTGTCGTATGACAACCGCTCCAGTCACCAGACCTCTCCCATTGCTGGGTGTGCGAAGCGCACTTACCGCTTCCCAGCAAGCGTTTCGGACTAACCCCGTAGTTAGCGGAGGAAGTCCTTTATGGTACGATCCGCCCACGTCTCCTGGGAGGCGTGGGAGAGGAGAAACCTCCGCTTTTCGGGAGTGTTCTCCCGAAGCGCGGCCCTCAGAGCCAGCTTGGCCCTGAGTGACTCTGGGGTTTCCCCCGAGTCAAGCGCGTCTAGGACGCGCAGGGCGGTCTCCCTTATCTCCAGCGAATCGTCGCTGGAGGAGAGTACCGACGTCCAAAGACCGGCTTCGCTCTGCCTCACGGCAGAGAGCTCGGTCCTTGCCCTCTGGCGGTCGAACCCGAAAATGACCGCCACGACCACCGCCACGATGGCGATGGCCACCAGAGCGCCGAATCCCCACCCTGTGGGGATCCAAAGATATGTGTTTGGAGGCAACACTGGCCTCCGATTTTGCGGGTTATACACCGCGCACACTCCTGGGCCACCCTTTCGGGGTCAGATACTGCCGAAGCTCTCTTCGGATCTACAGTTTCTGCAAGGGCCCTCTGAATAGCCAGGATAGCTACTCAGTAGGCTCTTGCAGGCAAACCGTTTTTATCAAAGAACATGCTGTAGTGCGCTATAGGGGAGTATGCAAAACAGCCGGCGAATAATAAGAAATAGAATTCATTTTTAGACCATGAGGGCTAAAAACAAGGTTCTGAGCAAAGCTCAGGTTCTTATTACACTCCGGCTGTCTAGATAGGAGTTTCTATTTCAATTGATGCCTATAGTATACCACGAATCAAGCGAAAAGTCAAGTGCTATAGGTCTAATACGTAATACTTTGAGGGTTCTAGGAGTTGACATTCCGTGTATAATCTGACCGGAGGAGAGAACGGATGATACGCATCAAGATTACAAAAGGTTCTTGGGCAGGGAGAGAGTGGGCGGTAGCAGAAGGAACTAACCCTATAAACTTTTTGCACGAGATACTTGAAGAAGGCAGAACTTGGGAGATAGACTATAGGTATGCATCTCCTGATGAATCTTTCCAATGGGGAAGAGCTGATTTAGTAATGAGGATGGTTCTTGCTTTGCAAGAAGGAAGAAGCGTGTTCTTCCTGGGAAAAGAGTATCGAGGCTTACAAACTGTGGGTCTCTTAGAAAATGCAATAGTTACTTCAGGGAGAATGATCACTCTTGGGTTTGATGATGAGCGAGGGCTTCAGATATTAGCGCCTGNTCGCGAATAAAGCCGGACATTTTGTCTCGGCTTTTCTTATACCTATTTATCTTTGGTTGTAGAGTTGTTTTAATTTTCCAATGGTTTCGTTGTTCGGATCGATTTGTTCGGCCTTTGCCAGAGCTTCTTTAGCTTTATCTCCCTGATAATTTTGATAGTAGAGAGCAGAGAGTTGGAGCCAGGCGTCTCGGTAATCAGGTTTTTCCTGAGCTACGTTTTCCCAGTAAGCAATCTGTACTCGAAGATGATCAGGTTTAGCTATTTCTGATTCGATTCTGAGGAGTATACTCTGGAGTTCCTGGCTGTTTTTCGATAGGTCGATGGCTATTAGAATTTCTTTTTTAGCTTTTTCCCAATCGTTAGCATTTGCGAATACTTCGGAGAGTTTCTGATGAGGAGTTGGGCTGAAGGGGTAAATAGATGCAGCCAGAGCGTATTTCTCGACTGCTTTAGCCGGAAGGTTCTGGGATAAGTATCCATCACCCTCAGAAATCAGTAGGTGTTCAGTGTTTAACCAATAAGTTAACGCCATAGCAAAGATAAAAAGTACCACACTGATTAAAATGCTATCTTTTTTTGTCATCCTGAGTGAAACGAAGGATCTAGATTCTTCACTTCGTTCAGAATGACATGGTCATAATTCATAATTCGTGATTCAAAATTCAATCTTAGTAGGCCACGGAGCTACCGAAATAGATGTCCCCTCATGTGGAAGACGTTGCCAGAGTTCTTCCGTGATAAATGGCATGAAGGGGTGGAGGAGTTCGAGTGACGTTTTGAAAACATACTCCAGTGTTGGCTGAGCCTCAGCTCGTCGCGACTTAGTTTTCTCAATATACACATCGGCAAAGGTGTGCCAGACAAAAGTATAGATTTCGTCAGTTGCTAAGTGCAGATCGAAACTGTTCAAACTCTTGGTAACTTTTTGAATTGTTTTATCAAGTTCTCCTAGAACCCACTTGTCATCTGGATGGTTTGATTTATCCTGAGTAGTAAGATTCTCTGGTTTTAACTCGATAATGTAGTTTCCGATATTCCAGAGCTTCGTCCCAAAATTGCGAAAGTTTTTCGCTCGTTCATCCATGGTTTGTCGGGACGCTCTTCCGTCTCTGCCCGGAGCGGAATAGGTGTAGAGTGCCATACGTGTCGCGTCCGTGCCCCATTGAGTTCTTAATTCATTAGGGTCAATGCCGTTGCCGAGGGACTTTGAAAACTTTCGACCTTCCAAGTCGCGGATCATCCCGTGGAAAAACATGTTTTTAAAGGGAATTGAATCCGTAAACCACACCGAAAGCATGATCATGCGGGCAATCCAGAGATATTTGATCTCAGGAGCGGAGATTTCAAAACTCCAAGGGAAGTATTTTTTAAACTCACCTGTTTGTTCAGGCCAACCCAAAGTTGCTAAAGGCCAAAGACCAGATGAAAACCAAGTGTCCAATAGGCTCTCATCCTGGACCCAATGCTTTTCTCTACAGGTTTGACATGGTTTCTCAGGAGCGTTAAGCGACACCGCCATGTCTAAGTGCTTACCGACCTTACGACTGGGGTTGCACTTTTGGCAGTACCACACAGGGAGCCGATACCCCCACCAGAGGGGTCGTGAGATACACCAGTCGTGAATGTCCTTGATCCAATCGCCAAGAATCGTTTCATAGTTTTTGGGACTGAATTTAACCTCGTCCAGCCTCTTAAGGGCTTTTTCAGACAAGGGTTTCATCTTCACGAACCATTCCTCAGAAATAAGTGGTTCAATAGTTGTCTTGCACCGTTCACAAACTGGCACGGAGTGTGTATAATCCTTGACCTTTTCTAAGGCGCCAGCTTGTGTTAGTTTTTCAACGGCTTTCTCTCGAGCCTCCGAAACCTTTAACCCCTCAAGGTCCCCAGCCAAAGGCGTCATCC
>C687J35174_10012536_pt1 | contig 10343 bp, 6 predicted proteins | sample RifCSPhighO2_01_FD_35174 | JGI IMG/M metagenome (IMG submission 35174)
GCCTCTTCGCTGTCTGAATACATCCGGGGATTCTCGCCTTTATCCAATGGATCGTTACTTGTTAAGTAATAAACACCCAAAGCCATTTCTTTGGAAGCAGGGATTGCAATTGGCGACCCATCAGCAGGACGTAAAAGATTGTTCTCCGGGCTCATCAGCCTAATTGCTTCTTCGCGGGCACGTTTCGAGAGAGGTACGTGAACCGCCATTTGGTCACCGTCAAAATCTGCGTTATAACCAGAACAGACGCAGGGGTGAACACGGATAGCCGAACCTTCGATAAGAACCGGATAAAAGGCTTGGATGCCTAATTTGTGCAAAGTTGGCGCGCGGTTTAACAAGACCGGGTGGTCATGGGTAATTTCTTCGAGAATATCAAAAATTTCAGGAGGCCTACGGTCAAGCATGTTTTTAGCACTTTTAACATTGGGCGCGATTCCACGGGTAATCATCTCGCGCAAAACAAAAGGTTTAAACATTTCCAAAGCCATTTCTTTTGGCAGACCACACTGGTTAAGACGGAGTTCTGGACCGACAACGATGACCGAGCGTCCAGAATAATCAACACGTTTACCTAAAAGGTTTTGGCGGAAACGTCCTTGTTTCCCGCGCAACATGTCGGAAAGAGAGCGCAAATATTGGCGGTCACGACCGCGGCGTGCAGTTTGACGCTGAGAAGCGTCAATTAAAGAGTCAACTGACTCTTGCAGCATGCGTTTTTCGTTTCTTAAGATAATTCCTGGAGCACCAAGCTCTAAGAGGTGGCGCAGTCTGTTGTTGCGGTTGATAACACGGCGGTAAAGATCGTTTAAGTCGCTGGTTGCAAAACGTCCTCCTGATAACTGAACCATCGGGCGAAGATCTGGCGGCAAAACAGGCAANACCTTTAAGANCATCCAACTTGGGTCAACACCTGCACGGCGCATACCGTCAACCAAGCGCAAACGTTTTGTCAATTTTATCTTGCGTACATCAGAAGCCTCTTCTAACTCTTCGCGGATTTGTTTCGAGAGTTCGTCAAGGTTGAGCTTGGACATTACCTTTATTAAGACTTCAGCCCCCATGTCGGCTTCGAAAAAATCTACGGCGTCATAGTTTTCCAGCTCAATATACTCTTCGTCAGACAAAAGAGACATTGGGCGCACACCTTTAACGATATCCAAAAGTCTATTAAAAAGCTCTTCTGTTTTTGCTTGCCCGCTTTTTGCCTCTTCGTGAACTGCGGTTAGCGTGTTGCGGGTTGATAATTCGATCTCTTGTTTTGAAAGATTGAATTGCTCTTTATTCTTAATCTTTTCTTGCAAAGCTTCTGCTTTACGGTCTGCTTCACGGCGGATTTTTTCAGTTTCTTGTCTTTCGTTTTCTATAATCTCATCAACTCTAACTTTGGCTGCCTTCTCAATTGACTCAATTGCTTTTTTACGGCCGTCTTCTCGCACAGCAGTAACCAAAAAGCGCGCAAAATAAATAACCTGCTCTAAAGCTTTGGGAGGAACGTCTAATATTAGGGAAAGTTTTGAAGGAGCGCCTTTGAAAAACCAAACATGGGCAACAGGAACGGCGAGGGTAATATGTCCCATACGCTCGCGGCGAACGCGGGATTGGGTAACTTCGACTCCGCATTTATCGCAGATAATCCCCTTATAGCGAATTCTTTTATATTTGCCGCAGTAACACTCCCAGTCTTTAGTCGGGCCAAAAATGCGCTCGTCAAAAAGACCATCTTTTTCAGGTTTTAGAGTCCTGTAATTGATAGTTTCCGGCTTGGTTACTTCGCCGTTAGACCAATTTTTGATCTCGTCATGCGAAGCAAGCTTTACTTTTAATCTTGAAAAATCAGTTAAGTCTTTCAGTTCCATATAAATAGATTTCTTTACTCTTTCGCCTCCTCCATTTTTAGGCCTTCAACTTGCTCTGCCATGATTACTTCTGGCACAACGCCTTCAATAACAGGCTCAACTTCCTCTTCTGTTTTAGTTATCAAATGCCCCGCAGGAGTAATNGANAAACCTAAAGAATTAAGTTCGCGAACCAAAACCTTGAACGACTCCGGAACCGTTGACTCAGGAATCTCAGTACCTTTAACAATTGCCTCGAAAGCGCGCGCGCGACCCACAACGTCGTCAGATTTTATGGTAAGCATTTCCTGTAAAGTGTGAGCGGCACGGTGTGCCTCCAAAGCCCAAACTTCCATTTCTCCAAGTCGTTGTCCTCCCATTTGTGCTTTACCTCCTAAAGGCTGTTGGGTAACCAAAGAGTATGGTCCGGTTGAACGGGCATGGGTCTTGTCTTCAACCATGTGGGTAAGCTTCATAATGTAGCCGCGTCCAACGACAGTTTCTTGCTCAAACGGCTCGCCTGTTTTACCGTCGTAAAGTTGAATTTTTCCTGAAACCGGAAGTTTCGCGTCTTTCATAATTTTCTCAGTTTGTTCTGGTGTAAGCTTGTCAAAGACAGGAAGGGCAAACTTAGTTTTAAGTTCTCCCGCGGCCCAACCAAGTTGTGCCTCTAAGAGTTGTCCTAAGTTCATACGCGCAAGAACAGAAAGCGGAGAAATGATAATATCGATAGCTGTTCCGTCTGCCAAGTGCGGCATATCATAATCAGGAACGATCTTTGAAATAACTCCTTTGTTTCCGTGACGTCCGGCGAGCTTGTCTCCGACGGCGACTTTACGCATTTGGGCAACACGCACCACAACTTTCATTAAAGTCCCAGGGTCTAAATCATCGCCTTTTTCGCGGTCAAGTATTTGGACATCGACAACTATTCCATGTTCTCCATGCGGCACACGCAAGGACGTATCCCGCACTTCCCGTGCCTTTTCGCCAAAAATAGCGCGAAGTAAACGTTCCTCGCTTGTTAGTTCTGTCTCGCCTTTCGGAGCGATTTTTCCTACCAAAATATCATTTGCCCGCACTTCTGCTCCAATAACAACAATTCCGTCTGCTGCTAAATTTGCCAAATCGCTCTCAGCAACGTTAGGGATATCACGGGTTAACTCTTCAGGTCCAAGCTTAGTATCCACAACCTGTGCTTCGTATTCTTCAATATGGATAGAAGTTAGGCTGTCTTCCCGCACCAGACGGTCTGAAACCACAATTGCGTCTTCAAAACCCAATCCTTCAAAAGAACAATAGGCAATAAGCAGGTTTTGCCCTAAAGAAAGCTCTCCGTCGTCGGTTGCCGGTCCGTCTGCCAAAAGGTCTCCGGGACGAACCATATCTCCGACAACAACCTTTGATCTTTGGTTAAAAGCAGTCGACTGAGAAGTTCTTTTAAATTTATCTAAAGTGTAAATTTCCCGCTTACCATCCATTTTAATACGATCTCCTTCACGGTCATCAATTACCGATTTGCCGCTAACTTCAATTTCAATTTTTTCCGCGTCGACATAAACAATGCGTCCGCCGTTTCTAGCACGAACAACCCGACCCATAGCAGAGGCTACTGTTTCTTCCATACCAGTACCCATAAGTGGAGCTTCTGGGCGAACTAAAGGCACAGCTTGGCATTGCATGTTAGTGCCCATTAAAGCACGGTTTGCCTCATCGTGAGATAAAAACGGTATAAGGGAAGCGGAAGTGCCGATAACTTGGCGGGGTGTTAAATCGATAAGTTCGATTTCGTCCAAAGGTCCTTCGGTAAACGAGCCTTGGTAGCGCATTGGTACCCAGTTATCAAGAATAAAACCGTCTTTATCGGTCGCAAGCGAGGCGTGAGTAATGTGATAATTTTCCTCATCATCTGCCGTAATGTAGACAATTTCGTCAGTGGCGCGCACTTTTTTGCCAATTTTCTCAATCTTGCGGTAGGGCGATTCTAAAAACCCGTGAGGATTTACGCGTGTATAAAGGGCTAAATACGTAACCAAACCTATAGACGGCCCTTCTGGAGAGCGTACCGGATCGATACGACCATATTGGGAAGCGTTAATGTCGCGGATAGAGAAAGAAGCGCGCTCTTTAGTAATACCGCCCGGACCCATAACAGAAAGGCGTCGGATATTATCAAGCTCAGAAAGAGGATTTGTTTGATCTAAAATAGCCGACAGCTGGTTTGAGCGGAAAAATTCGTTTAAAGCGGCAATTAACGGCCTAGCGTTAACCAAGACGCTCGGGCTGACTAATTCTTCAGTGGAAGTTAAGCTCATCTTTTCCTTAATTGAACGCTCGAGCCTAACCATTCCAACCCGGAAAGCAGACGATAAAACAAGCTCCCCAACAGTCCTAACTCTGCGGTTTGCCAAGTGGTCAATATCGTCAACCTTACCCTGACCGTTTTGCAAACTGATCAAATAGCGCAAAGTTTGCACCACATCTTCAAGTTTTAATACCCAGTTTTCTTGGGTGTTGGGGAAGTCTAATCCAAGCTTTTTGTTCATCTTGTAGCGGCCAACACGGTCGAGACCATAACGGCGGACGTCAAAGAACAAGCTTTTAAAGAGAGTGTCTGCGTTTTCCAAAACGACCAATTCTCCGGCGCGCATTTTGCGGTAAATCTCCAAAAGCGCTCCGTCGTGATCGCGAGTAGGATCTTTTAATAAAGTAGCGATAATATAGTTATGGTTCTCGTCTGTGTCAACATCTGCAAACCGTGCCTTTATCTCTTCTTCGCTTTCTAGCCCCATTGCGCGCAAAAGCGTTGTTGCTAAAATCTTTCTGCGGCGGTCAATACGGGCGATAATTCCGTCCTGACGGGTTACTTCAAATTCCAACCACGACCCTCGCGCAGGGCGAATTTCTGCCCGGTACAACATGCGTCCAGAGGCTGGATCAATTTCTCCTGAGAAATAAACTCCCGGAGAACGCACAATTTGGTTAACGACAGCGCGTTCAATACCGTTAACAACAAAAGTCGCCTCAGGAGTCATTTGCGGAATATCTCCCAAAAAGACTTCTTGGGTTGTGACTTTACCCGTCTTTTTATTTAAAAGTGTAGTTTGGGCGTGGAGTGCGGAAGAGAAAGTTAAACCTTTATTGCGAGCTCGTGTTGGAGAAATTTCAGGGGGACTAATGTTAAATTCGCCAAAAGTTAGTTCCCAGTTCTTGCCAGTAAAATCCGAGACCGGCGAGATCTCGAGAAGCGCCTCGCCAATTCCCTCCCTAAGAAAGGTTTGCCAAGACTCCTTTTGTATGGCCAGCAGATTGATTTGCGACAAAGTCCGATCTGCTTGGCTCAAGAATTGACGTTTAAGCGAGGAAGCCATCAATCGATTTATTTTGTGAACAAATTTTGCGCTGGTCCCCGTAAAGCGAGGTGGGCATGTAAAACGCAAAAATTCCGCCATTAGGCGGTACAAAAACTGGCGTACTTTCGTACGCTTAAGGGAAATATACCACTATCACCCAAAGCTTGTCAAGTACTGTTACGCTTGATTTACCCATGCCGCATTTGTTACTATCCAAGCATAATGTCACTTCATGAGCAGATCGAACCTGTTGGAGGACTCATTAGAAGAGATAACGAAGGAAACGTTAATGGTTTTGCGTCAGCCTTTGCCTTACCTGACAGAGATGTCATTGCAACAACTGAAGGGATAGGAGTACCGGCGTTCATGACAGCCAGCGACCCAGATACAAGAGCTGCTTTAATCAGCCATCTAGAGAATGAACATGGCCTGTCGTTAAAAACAGTAGACCCTGGAAAAACAGTTAGAATTCACGGCTTTAGCGCTAAAAACTGGAATTCTCCCTGGGAACCAACAGGCCCCAAGCCAAACTGGCTAGTAATCAAAAATCCCGAAGAATAATAATGACCGGAAAACATGAGCTTCCAAAAATAATTAAGGATGTTGGGTTTGACTTTGACTGGAGCGAAGAAAAAGTCTGGGCGCTACAGATACCAACGGTTGATATGGATGTTGCCAAGCTTGAGTGGCACTTGGACGTTCCTTTCTGGTGGACAAATAACGGTTTTTACAACCTAGCGCCGCGCGAGGTAGTTAATAACCCTGAAAAATATAAAGAAGAATATGAAAGAGTACTAAATGCAGATTTAAAATATCCATTAGACGTCATGTTTTGGCGCGGGCGATGGTTGTTTTTAGACGGACTCCACAGATTTGTCAAAGCCTATCTTCAAGGAGAAAAAATAGTTAAAGTGAGAAAAATCCCCCAGGAAGCAATCCCTCAAATTAAAAATTAACAGCCTTACACCTCGGAGGTGTAAACGTAAAACCAAAGACCCCGAAAGATTATTTAGGAGAAAGAAAGAGCTTATTAGAGGTACTTCCTGATATTTTCGTTGTGCTGGTCAATTGTCGCGCCATAGCGGATTTTGCCGTCTTTACCGTGGAGGTAAAAAAGATAGTCTGAATTCACCGGATAGACTACTGCTTTAATTGCCGAAAAACCCGGACTGGCAATAGGAAAAGGCGGTAAACCTTGGTTTAAATAGGTATTGTAAGGAGAATTAAGTTTTTTGTCCTCGATAAAAGGAGGTTTCCACCAATCGCAGTCTGCCATTCCCTTTGAACCGCATCTTCGATTGCCTGTTATGTATTGCAAAGTTGCGTCAACCTGCAAAGGCATTCCAATTTCTAGCCTCTTTAAAAGTATTCCTGCCACGACGGGGCGTTCTTCGTCGGTGTTTGTCTCCCGTTCAACAATAGAGGCGAGAACCAGCGCTTCTTGGAGCGTTCTCCCTTGTTTCTCAAGCTCATTTTCCATTTCATCTGTGATTTTTTCATTTAAAGTCGAGCGTAATTTCTTGGCTACTTTTTCTGCCTTGACGTCTCGTGGAAAAAGATAGGTATCCGGAAAGAGATAGCCTTCTTCACCACTCGTAGCCTGTAAAAACTCCCGGTAAAAGGTTTCTTGTTCTTGCTCTTTAATTTCCAAAGTTTTGATTGTTTTTAGAGCTATTTCTTCCCGCCGCAAACCTTCAGGGTAGGTTACCCAAAGTTCTTTTGGTCCGGAAAGAAGGGTTCTGACCATTTGCTGTAAGGAAAGGTTGGGAGAAAGCCTGTAATCTCCNGCCTTNATATCNGTTTGATAACCTTTAACCTGAACATAAAATCTGAAAGCAAAATCGCTCTTGATTAAGCCTTCTTTCTCTAGCCGTTTGGCAATTTTTTGCAAAGGCTCACCGCGGGTGATTAAAAATTCGTGTGTCGAAGAATCGCGTGTGTTTCTTGGCTCACTTGCGTTTTTCCACCAGACAAAAGCGAATAAAAAGGCTATAACCAGCAATAAAAAAGGGGGTAAGAAGAGGAGTTTCTTCATAGGTTTCTCAAACCTCCTCAAGAAGCGCGCGGCGCCATTTGCTGTTTTTCTCATTTATAAAAATACGCCCACAACTGCAAATTACTTTTTGGCCTCCATCACGCGTTTTTATACTCTTGCCCTCGGCTAAATCCCGCCCGCAACCCACACAACGACCCTGAGACATGAGCCATGCTTGGACTGGAGCAATTACGTTCTTAAATACCCCGGGAATCCTGCGTACCATCTATGTAAGATTGTAGCATAACGGCGGCGGCATATGCATCTTCTAACTCACGCCGTTTTTTAGGCCCGGCGCCGGACTGGATTGCCAATGCTTGCGCGTCTTGTGTAGACAAACCTTCGTCCCAGGTAGACACAGGAACAGACACAGATAATGCGTCAGAGAATTTTTTCTGTTCTTCTCCCATTGACCCTTCGGAAACTCCGACCACGACAGCGTCAGGCCTCTCTATCTCTATCTCTATCTCTATCTTTCTTATAGCGTCTTGCCAAGAGTTAACTTGCACTACTTTCCAGGGTTCAGCCAAACCTCCTTCAGCCCTGGCTAAACCAATCTTTGCCCTGCCGTAATCAATTCCAAGTAAAGTCATGTTTTTGGTATAATTCGCGCCTTAACAACCAAGCGTTTAATATAGGTTCCCGGGGGAACGCAAGTAACCAGAGTTAAGTATGAATCGTCGTATCTTTGCTCTAAAACTTGAATATCGGTTGGTTTTACTTCAAACATTTGTTCAACCCGGAAAGTATATTTGATCCCGTCATACTCTACAAACACGTCGTCACCCTTTTTAAGAGAAGGGAGTTTTGTAAAGATAGTTAAATAATTTGTCGGGGAAAAAAATTGCGGCAGGGAAGAGTGACCAAAAATAACCGCGTTACCCTGCTGGCCGGGTAAAGAGGTGCCGGAATAGTGAATTAGGGATTTAGAGAGGTCTTCTCCGCCAATCTCAACAGTTGCGTCTTTTATTCCAAGTCTGGGAATTGAAATGTTGTAGTACTTAACTTTTGAAGAAACTATTGGTAAATCAGGCTGTCCGATAAACCAATTTGAGGCGCGGGTGAGATTGTAAGTCTCAGTTGCAAGTCCGCGAACTTCGGGCTTGGGTACTGGGGACAAAAGTTCGCCCGGAGAAAGCTGGGAAAGTGAAAAAATCTCGTACTGGACAATTGGAACGCTGGCATTAAGCACTAAAAATAAACCAAAGAAAACAAAACTTAAAGCTAGATATCGTGATATGTTTTTTTTCACTGATGTTGCAATGTCATCCTGAACGAAGTGAAGGATCTATACTACAAACAAGATTCTTCGCCTAAGGCTCAGAATGACAACGCCTGAATAGGTTTTTTCACTGATCGCTTGCTACTTCGACAATAATATTCTTGGCAATTCTAGGAAGAGTCTCAAGTTTGCCAGGGAGTCGCAGTGTGAGAAAAATATCAGCACGTACATAACCCGGGGTAGTTGCTAAATATTCTCGGGCGACGGCAGTTTGTTTACCTGAAATTGCGCGTGCAATCTCAATTGGATCGATTTTTGGTAACAGGTTAGCGATAATTTGCGCTTCGAGATTAATAGGGCTATTTGGGTCAATTTTAGTTTCTGCTACAAGCGGAGTGGCCGCCTGTTTCTGGGTTGTTTTTTTAACACCCGTCTTGGGCTGAACCTTTACTACTGTATAAGTAACACTAATTTGATCCGCTTTTAAAGCATATCCCTGAGATACATCTTTTTCCAAGTCTGACATGACAAGCACATTGACTGAATCCTGGGAAACGACCATGACTGCGGCTCGACCTGCAAGCGTCAGTTTTAAGTTACTCGTCTCGTCGCCTGCTTTATGACTAAATTCTCGGGTGTCGGCAATAAGTGTTGCCGAGTCTTGGATTATTACTTCACGCTCTTCGAGTGAGCTTTTCAAATCTTCTAAACCGCGGGTTAAAAGTTCGGCAGTCAACTCTTTTTCTAAATTCAAACGATCTTCTTCTGAGACCGCAGAAACAGAACGGCTTGTACCCCCTGAAAAAGCGTTGTCGTTTTGCGCTTCAAAACTGTCTTTGGAAAAAGAACCTACCGAAAACTTGGATCCGGAAGCTAAATTATACTGTGCGCCAATATCCGCCGCAGAAATTGCCGCCTGTGTTTTTGAAGGAGTAAAAACACCCGAACCAGAGGCAACCGTCGTGTCGTTATCGAGCGTAAACTTTAAGCCATTAGGGCCGGTAAGGATAGTCCCGGTCTTAAGAAGAGCCGAGCCGCCAACATGCCCAATTGTTATTTGACCTTTTGCCCGATCGCCAACAATCCTCTCGCCTGTAGTAGAGGCTGTTTTGTCTCCCGTGACCTTTGCGTCTTTTGTTACTCCGGGAACAATCTTATCGGCTTGATTAACAACCGTTAATTTGGGGTCAACTGTTAATTTGAGGGTTTTTTCCAATTTTTTAGGAGCTACAATAATGGTTACTTTAGATGTTGGATAATACCAATAAAATAACCCTCCGCTTGCCAAAAGCAGGACAATTCCAATACCAAAAACAGAGAGCATACCGGCACTGCGCAACCCAAAACTAGGAAACCTGATACTTGAAAAAACAGAAGCAAGCCCGGAAAACAAAGACCCAACTTTAGCCCTTTCAGGCAGAGAAGGTTCTCCTGTCGCATAATCAACAACAGCACTGCGTACTGGGGTAATCTCCTGAAGTTGGGTTTCTTGAACTGGTACAACTTCCTGGTCTGCTACGTCTCTATCGCGTACAAACCCAATTTCTTCGGCAGATACTTCAGTTTTTACTTCATCTTCCGGCTCTCTAATCTCCTGTGTTTCTTCCGGTTCGTCCAAATCCTGATTGCTATCGGGCAAGACTACACTTTTTGCTTCTCCAACCTCTGCGCCTCCTGCCAAAGAGACTGCGGTAACGGCAACATCTTCTGCCAGTATTTCTACTTTAGGAGTGTGTAAAAAGGGAACTTTAACACTCTCCCAGTTAGTGTCTAAAATGTTTTGACGCGCGTCTTCTAAATTTCCCACTTTGTGGTTATAGAGAAGAATACGGGACGGATATTGAGAAACCGAAGGCAGGCGCGACAAACCTTCGGCAATGTCGGATCCTAAAGAA
>C687J35174_10012537_pt1 | contig 10343 bp, 9 predicted proteins | sample RifCSPhighO2_01_FD_35174 | JGI IMG/M metagenome (IMG submission 35174)
GGAGCATCCTAAGAGCGTTTTTATTTATCGATAAAGGCTTCATGGCATCTTTTCTCTCGAACAAAATATTTCCGTCACGATCTGTTATCTCTCGTATCATATAGGGTTCGGCTGAGAGGCCAGAGGCCATTGCCCTGTAAGCGTTAGCAAGTTCAAGAACGTTTACTTCCGAAGCGCCCAATGCAGAGGTAACGTAATAAACTACTTTACCTCTATGGTCAGTATCGTGATGAAGTTCGCTATTAATTCCAAGTAGTTTCACGGTTTCGGCAATTTTTTCCATGCCGCTTTTTTTACCATCGCCCAGCATTAGAGTGAGACTGACTGTCGGCGCATTTCTTGATCTATAAAGCATTACTTCTAGCGGGGCAGGACCAATATAATTACCATCATAATTTTGGATATAGTGTCGTCTCCGGCCATAGCCCATTGATACAGAAATGGGATAATCAGAGATTATATCACTAGGCTTCCAGCCATTCATGAAGGCGGTTAGATAAACAAAAGGCTTGAATGCAGACCCGGCTTGCCTAACTCGTTTAACTCGATTCAGATCGCTATACTTATATCTCTGGCCTTGATAAAATTGACGGCCGCCAGCCATGGCTAAAATTGCCGCATCGCTGTTTTTTAGAACAACAACTGATCCTTGAACCAATCCTTTTTGATCGGGGTGCCTTTTTTCATAAGCTTCAAGGCCTTTTTCAAGAGCTTCATTGACTATTTTCTGTATTTCCAGGTTGACGGTTGATTTTATCTGTATGTCACCATGAAAAATATCTTCGCCCTCGAAACCGTTAGCTCTGACCTCCTTAAGAATGTCATTGACTACGGACGGAGCGATCGTTTTTGGTTCATTTCTGACGGTAATTTCTACCGGTTTTTTCATCATTCCATCGCTAGTCTTTTTGTTCAGATAGTTGTCTTCGGCCATTCTGGCCAAAATTTTATTCCTTCTTACTAGTTGGATTCTAGATCTTTCCTTTGTTTGATTAGGTTTAGGCGTATAAAGGGCAGGATTTTTTATCATACCGGCAAGGAGAGCGGCTTTTTCCGTTTCATTTGGAGTTAGCTCCCAAATATGTTTTCCGAAATAATATTCAGAGGCGGTCTCGAAACCGTAGCGTCCATTGCCAAGATAAGGGGTGAAGCGGATGAATATCTGTTTTTTTGCTTCGGCTCTTGAGCCATAGATTTTAGTCATTTCAGCTTCTAGCCAAATTGCATATTTTATTTCGATGATCTTTCTGGATATTTTATTTACTTCCTTAACCTCGAAGAGCTTGGCCAGCATTCTGTTGGCAAAATTATTAAAGATGAGTTGGTTGTTGTTCTCTTTCTTAGTAATACCTTGAAGAAAATATAACCTGACTGTTTGCTGAGTTATGGTTGAGGCTCCTTCGGCAGCGACGAAATCGAAGCTCCTTTTCTCTGTGATAGAGGTTAATATGGTGTGAGCCCCATTAACAATTATTGCTCTGGCTATTGCTATGTAATCTATTCCGTGGTTAAGCCAATAGTTGAAAAATCTCGTATCTTCCGCTGCTAAAATCGCACTGCGTATATGGGGAGGGATTTTTTCGAAAGGAACGATTTTTCTATATTCCTTTGCTAGCTGGATAACTACTTTTCCGTCAGTATCATAGATCTGTCCGACTGAAGGAGCACCATTAAGGAAAACATCGATATTTGGCATGTTGCTCTTATCAATATAGAAATACCAAATAAAGGGCATGAACATGAAGATAACAAATATATAGAAAGCCCTAACGATTAGTTTGCCCGTTTTCCTTTCTAAGCACTTATTCCAAGCCGATATTTTTCCAAAAAACCGAGAGGTCAATCTCTTTGCTAGATCACATATTTTTACAGGTAAATCAAGCCAGAAGCTTAATCTGAAGAGTTTTTTCAATTCCGACCCCGTTTGATTATTAAGGTTCCTTTTATGGCCTTGATATTAAGTTATTTTTTGGGATTTTGCAAGTTTACCCAGTAGTGAATTTTCCGACTGCGACTTGGTCACATGTTAAATTATCGGAAAATTCACTACTGGGTTTAAAAATTAAAAAACAGCTTGTCGAGCTGTTAAAATATTTTAGGAAATAATTGAGCCAATACCTTCATCTCTGAGAACCCTTTCAAGATTGCCAGCCGTGAAACAATTAAAGACCCTGATTTTTGTATTAAATTCTTCGGCCTTATTTACCGCATTAGGATCAACGACTTTAAGTTTCCGTTGGACGTATTCTGCATATCCTATTTTGGGAATAAAGTGTGCATCAGGATGCTGGCGAGGATCTCTATCATAGATACCATCAACTTTTGTACCCTTAAAAACATACTTGATCTCTAATTCTTCCGCTCGCATAATCATAGTTGAATCGGTCGAAAGATTGGGGACTCCCATGCCTCCAGCTAGAATAACAATCCGACCTTTTTCAAGATGCCTGACGGCCCTCCTCATAATGTAGGGCTCGCATAGCCATTCATTTCTTTGGGCACTCATAACCCTAGTATCCAGATTGAATTCTCCCTCCAAAAAATCTTGGAGAGCAAGAGCATTAATTATGGTGGCTGCCATACCCATAAGATCAGGAGTAATATTATTTCTGTCCGATACTTCTTTTTTGTAATGTGAGCCCCTGACGACATTTCCTCCGCCGACGACAACAGCTATCTCATATCTTGAGGCAACAGAATTTATTTCACCGGTGATAGAGAGAAGAGACTCTCTTGAATGTCCGCTTTTTCCTTCGCCGCTTATATTTTCTCCGCTGAATTTTAAAAGAACTCTTTCTTTAGCCATTTTTGGTTCCTATCGAAATCAGGATCGGTATATTATTATAATATTATACAGTTTTGTCAATGCATTCGACTTACTTAGGATTGACGCTAAAGAAGAGGATGGAATAATAAAAACTACCTCTAGCGAAATAGTTTTTATTATTCATTGTCCCCTCGGAGGGAATTGAACCCCCATCAAAGCCTTAGAAGAGCTCTGCTTTATCCGTTAAGCTACGAGGGGAAATTTTATATAATTATATCCTAAATTTGCCTTTATGTCGATAAATAGTAGACTAAGGGCAATCTTTAACAATCAAGAGGTAGCTAATGGGAGGCGGTTATAATACTGACAAAGACCGCTTCCTGGCGGTCTTAAAAATAAATTTTCTGATGTTTATCGGGGAGTTGATAATAGGCTTATATTCTGGGAGTTGGGCAATGTTATCCGATAGCTTTCATTTGTTTTTAGATACATTGGCACCGCTAATATCTTATATTCCCGAACTGCATATTCCAGGGATATCAAAAAATAGAGTTAAAAAAATTTCAGTTCAAATAAGCATTTCTTTATTTTTTATTGTGGCTGGGGTTATAGTCTATGAAGCCGTGGCTAGAATTAGTAATCCGCCGGAATTAAGAATTGATTTTTGGTTTTTTCTTGTAGCGACCCTAGGTTTAATAGGCAATATATATTCATTTCTGATACTTAAAAGAAGGGGGGATGAGAATTGTTCTGTTCTTAGAAAGTTATTGTCTCGCCATATGTTGGTTGATGCTGGAGGTTCAGTCGTTGTAATCTTTGGAGCTATCGGCGTATTGGTTTGGAAGATAAATATTCTGGACCCGATACTGTCTATAATTCTGGCGATATTGATTATGATAGCACCATTTATCGATTGATAAACTCTGCTAAAATTATTCTTAACCTCGCTCCTACTCTAATTTTTAGAAAGAGCGGGGTTTTATAATGAGCAAATTTGATGTATAATGAGGGTCTGTCATGAATAGGACAAAGCTATAGATATTCGGATTTATTTTGTATAAGTCGGTGATTAAGAAAGTATAAATAACATGTGTTAATACGGAGTGTAGTGTAACGGTAGCACGAGACGTTTGGGACGTTTTAGTCCGAGTTCGAATCTCGGCACTCCGACAAGTTATGGTCAAAAAATTCTGGAGTTGGTACAAAGAAAATCTGCTGCTTAATCAAGCGATTGTTGCTGTGCTTTTTGGTTGGCAGATTTTGCATCTCTTCTGGCTTACAACTCATGTCGTCGCTGAAAAGTTCTTAGGCTATCCGTTTTTTAATCCGTCTGAATCTTATCAATTTCTTCTGATCATCGCCGATTATTTTGAGATCCCAGCTCTCATCAGTGGAACTCTTTTGTATTTTTATGCTCTCAAGGAGGGAAGTGTGAAAAAGAATCTAACTTTTATCTTACTAATTAATAGTCAGTGGCTGCATCTTTTTTGGATTACGGATGAGTTTGTAATTGATTCCTTTGGTCATAGAGAATCTACTATTCTACCTTTCTGGTTAGCTTGGGTTGCGATTTTTATAGATTACCTTGAACTGCCGGTAATATATGACACTATGAGAAGTACTCTTAAAAAGTTATTAAAGAAAGCTTAATTTTATAAACAAAAAAGCGGCTTAATTTGCCGCACTATTGAAAGCTTATTTATGGGTTCATCCACGTCTCTTTTGCCATTTCTTGGATTACGGTTATTGCTATCTGTCTGCGATAGCTTAATTCCCCTTCACTGTGTAATGTATAGAGATCCGGTCGGACTACTGTGTTAAGGAGTTCTCTCTGGAGAATCATGGCCACCATCTCTATTATCAATAGTCTGGGAATATACAGGCCTTTCTCCAATAATTCTTTTTCCCGCTTTTCTATAAGATAAAGCAACTTCTTTTTAAATAACAATCGGATTTTTATCAGTGTTGCCTGGTCGATCAACTTTCCGATCCTTTCTTAAGAAATATCCTCTATTATACTTTAGGTAGGGTGAGTTGTCAACATGTACGGGGAAGAATAGAAATAGAGCAAAAGAATCTTTACCAATCTTGAAAAAAATGATAGAATAAATAGGAATTTTAAGGTGATGGGGACTATGGTGTAACGGTTAGCACAGCAGTTTGTGGAACTGCGGGCGAGAGTTCAACTCTCTCTAGTCCCCCTAAATAAATTAAAAAACTCGATTTTATAACGACGGAGTAATATTTACAGATATTGGTTTTCTATTTCCGAATCTAGTTTCCTGGGCATTTCTATTAAGCTGCTGTAATTGATCTTTAGTGAGATTAGTCATTTTTATGACTTTTCTGATGTCATCAAAAATTAGATCATCATCTATATCTAAAGTAACTGGCACTCCTGTTTCAAGCATAATCGGAATGCCTATGGTTCCAATTTCGGGAACTAACCTTGATGCAATATAATTTCCTGGACAAACGGAAACCCCGATCCTCTTATCTGTCATGAATTCCATCAGTTCTTTGTCAAAAGGCAAACCGAGGCCATGATTTATAAAGTTAGCATCTAATTCAATAAGGGCTGTGCGCAGATTACGAAGACGATCGGGTAGATCTTCTTGAAAATTTCTACTTATCTGTTCGTAAGTTACTTTTTCTTCATGCGGTCTGTTCTTAACCCATTCTGCTGCATGACAAGTTTTTGGAAGATTACGCTCTTTTGCTCTCTTATACATTGGAGTATGTTTTTCGGGTGGATGGCCGGCCTCATCACAGACAAGGTCAGTTGCCACTATGTAATCCCTGTCACATTCACTAAAAATATCAACTAGCTTAACGGCTCGCTCAGGTGTGTTGGAGCGATCTACGGCGCAGATGATATTCACTTCGATGCCGGGATATTTTCTTTCCCCGCTTTTTATGCCCTCGATCATCGAAGCGATTGCCTCTTTTACTGTCAATCTGGCTTTCGACTTTTTATCACCGCGCACGCAATATTCTGGAGCAAAGGTCGCATCAATATATTTTATGCCCTGAGCCTGCCTAACTCTGACATGGTTTTCTCCGACAAGAAAAATTGTATCAGGGTTTTGCATAACATCGGTGACTATTTGGAATTTTTTGACTATATCTATCTGAGGATCAGTAAACCAGCGTTTTAGATTATCTTTTAATTCGGAGAAATTTTCATATCTTCTGACTTCCTCTGGCATTGTTAAACCGCTAAGCTTGTATAAGTCTTCGAATATAGACAGTATGCATATTGCCGCATCTATGTGATCTTGGCGTAGGATATTAATTCTAGAATAAGAAGGAGTCAGTATCATGCTTGATTCTTACGCCCATTTTTTAAAAAGCTTACTCAAGATATTGACAAATTCTTATAAAAAAGTAAAATGCAGTGAGTCTTTCGTCCACTACTATAATCTGGAGCGTCAGATATGATAAGGGATTTTTCCAGAGGGTTAGCCCTGAGATTCATAAGAAAATTGAGAAAAGAAGTTAAGAGGCTTAAGGGTCGAGAGAAAGAGCTTGAAAAACGAGAAAGAGAATTAGTAAGTAGGTTGGTGAGGATGGAACAGAGATCTATTCTTTGCGGTCAAACGATAAGAAAACTCCAAGAGGAGCTTTTTCTTGTAAGAAACAGGAGAAAATGAAATTAGAGCCCTTAGGGGCTCTATTTAATTGTAGAAACACGTGTATTCTGGTAAATTAAAGAAGCTTATGAAACAGGTTGAAATCCGGGAAAAATTTTTGAACTTCTTCAAAGAAAGGGGACATAAAATAGTTCCCTCATCCCCTTTAGTTCCAGAAAACGACGCCACCACTCTTTTTACCGGTTCAGGTATGCAACCAATGATCCCTTATCTTCTAGGTGAAAAGCACCCCCTCGGAACGCGAATTGCTGACTCTCAAAAAAGTTTTAGAGCCGAAGATATTGATGAAGTTGGAGATAATAGACATACGACCTTTTTCGAAATGTTAGGTAATTGGTCACTTGGAGATTACTGGAAAAAGGAACAACTGGCTTGGATATTTGAATTTTTAACAAAAGAGATTGGACTAGACCCAAATAAAATTTATGTGACTGTTTTTGCTGGAGATAGCTCTAATGGAATATCGAAAGATACTGAATCAACAGAAATCTGGAAAAGTTTATTCGCAGAAAAGGGCATCGATGCAAAAGATGTTGAGTTATTAACGGAAGAAAAAGGTGGGGAGCTTGGAATGCAAGGAGGCAGAATATTTTTTTACGATTCAAAGAAAAATTGGTGGTCCAGGGCAGGCGTTCCAGAAAACATGCCTTCAGGGGAGCCAGGTGGTCCGGACTCGGAAATATTTTATTGTTTTGAATCAGTGGAGCACAACTCTAATTACGGAAAACATTGCCATCCGAATTGTGATTGCGGAAAGTTTATGGAGATAGGGAACAATGTTTTCATGGAGTATAAGAAGAGAGGCGATGGATCGTTTGAAAAACTCAGTCAAAAAAATGTTGATTTTGGAGGGGGACTAGAAAGGATTACCGCGGCAAGCAATGACCATCCTGATGTCTTCAAAATAGACTCTTTCTCCAGAATCATAGAAAAGATAAGATCGTTTCCGACTAAATTAGATGACCGATCGGAGAGAATAATAGCTGACCACATCAGGGCAGCCACTTTTCTCATTGGAGATGGGGTTATTCCTTCGAATAAAGACAGGGGATACATTGTAAGGAGACTCATTCGCCGTGCTGTAACATATACAAAGAAATTTGGAATAGATGACCTGTTTACTCATGAAGTGGCAGAAATAACTATCAACTACTATTCCGACTTCTATCCTGAACTATTTTCAAATAAAAATAGAATTATGGATGAAATAAGAAGGGAAGAATCTAAATTTAGAAAAACCCTTCAGACAGGATTAAAAATTCTGGGGGATAAGAAATCAATCACTGGCAAGGAAGCCTTTGATTTATTCCAAACCCATGGCTTTCCACTTGAGCTAACCAAAGAACTAGGATCTATCGAGAACGAAAAAGAGTTCGAAGAGGAATTCAAAAAACACCAGGAGTTATCTCGGACTGCATCTGCCGGACAATTCAAGGGCGGATTAGCTTCTCACTCGGAAAAAATAATTAGACTACATACCGCCACACATCTAATTAATGCTGCTCTGAGAGAAGTACTCGGAAAACATGTTTGGCAAAAGGGGAGTAACATCACAGAAGAAAGAACTCGTTTTGATTTTACGCATGATAAAAAATTAACCGATGAAGATAAGCATAAAATTGAAGATAGGGTTAATGAATGGGTAAGAAGAGATCTGGAAGTTAAAAAAGAAGTTATGTCGCAAGATGAAGCTCGTAAACTTGGAGCTATTGGAATGTTCGGGGAGAAATATGGTGATACCGTTTCTATCTATACAGTTTTTGATCTAAAAACAAATGAAATAATTTCTCGTGAATTCTGCGGCGGGCCCCATGTTTCACATACCGCTGAAGTTGGCAAAATAAAAATTACCAAAGAAGAGGCGGTTTCAGCGGGGGTTAGAAGGATAAGAGCAGTTGCGGTTGACTTAAATATTTAGGATATTTTAGCTTGTGAATTTTATATTGTCTCATAATAATTTCGTACGAAACAGTTATAAGACAAGTTTATAAGGGAAGATTTTATAATAAAATTTTTAGAAAAATTATAAAGATATGCTATTGACAACTAAAGTGTATCCCGTTAGTTTAATAAAGTTATAATGTTCTTTCGGAGGAGGGTAAGCGAGACGAAACAGTACCCAGAACTAAAGATGGAAATTGATGGCCAAGCTTAGCTCGAGAAGCCGAGTCTGACTCGGCCTTTTTTATTTTATAAACGATGATATAATTTATTTATGGATTATAAGACTCTCATTAACCAACGTAAGGGGGATTTCAACGCCGCTTTTGAGCGGGCCAAGAACGAAGTTGCTTCGATCAGAACAGGGCGAGCGAATTCGGCAATGGTAGAAAATATCCCTGTTGAATATATGGGTTCAAAGCTAACCATCAAGGAACTGGCAACTATTATGACCCCGGAGCCTAGAACTATAACTATTCAGCCATGGGATAAAGCCACTATCCCTCTTATTGAAAAGGCGATCAGAGATCACGGCTCTGGGTTTTCTCCAATGTCAGACGGTAATGGGGTTCGAGTAAATATTCCACCGTTGATGGAGGAGAGAAGGAAAGAAATGATCAAATTGCTTAATCAAAAGATAGAAGAGGCTAGAATTAAGACACGTCAGATTCGAGAAGATATTTTAAAAAAAGTTCAGGCCGAGGTTCGCGCCAAAACAGCTCGAGAAGATGATCTTCATAAAGCCAAAGAAGAACTTCAAAAAATGATCGACGATGTAAATAGGAAATTTGATGAGCTGGCTAAAAAGAAAGAACAGGAGCTGATGTCGTAAACTAGAATGATTACTTTTTTAATTTTTATGGCGGTGCTGGGGGTTTTGGTTCTTGTTCATGAGCTGGGACATTTTATTGTGGCCAGACGTTCGGGAATGAAAGTAGAAGAATTTGGTTTTGGCTTCCCGCCTAAATTATTTGGGATTAAAAGGGGAGAGACGGTGTATTCAATTAACCTAATACCATTTGGTGGATTTGTGAAAATATTTGGCGAGGATGGGGACAACAGAGATAAGCTTAGAAGTTTTGGCTCTAGACCTATTTCTGTTCGATTAGGAGTAATTATTGCCGGCGTGGTTATGAATTTTCTATTTGCTGTGCTTCTTCTTACTTTGGGAAATTTCTTTGGGCTTAGGATCGGTTTATTCGACGAGGCCATAGCCCTTTCAGCTAGAGACAAGAAGATTCAAATAATCCAAGTTGTTCCTGAAAGTCCGGCCGAAAAGGCGGGATTGAGCATTCTTGATGAGATAGTGGGTTTTGAAAAGGACGGAGTTATATTAGAAACTAAAACTACCGAGGAAGTTCAGAAATTCACCTCGGAAAATAAGGGTCAAACTCTAACCATTATCATCAGGAATGGCCGAGAACTTGTCAGAAAAGAAATACAAGCAAGACTAAATCCGCCTCCTGGTGAAGGCAGTATGGGTATTGCTATGGCTTTGACCGGAGTTGTTTCTTATCCCTGGTATGAAGCAGTCTGGCGAGGAGCCAATGACACTTTAATTCTAACTACCAATACTGCTTATGGTTATTATGTTTTATTTAAAACTTTGGTGACTGACGGCAGGCTGATCGGAGAAGTTTCAGGACCGGTTGGTATTGCTAGTGTTACCGGCCAAGCGGCTAGAGTCGGGTTCAGTTATTTAATGCAATTTGTGGCCCTTATATCGGTGAACTTGGCTGTTCTTAATATTATCCCGTTTCCAGCTTTGGATGGCGGAAGAGCGGCCATGCTTTTAGTCGAAAAAGTAAAAGGCAAACCGATTGATAAAAAAATAGAATCGGCACTTAACGGCATCGGTTTCGCGCTTTTGATTACATTAATGATCTATGTCACAATCAAGGACATAACTAAATTTTTTACGGTATGAAAAAAGAAATTTCAGAACAAGCCGATGTTTCAACTGACGTTGTAAGAAAACCGCA
>C687J35174_10012542_pt1 | contig 10341 bp, 14 predicted proteins | sample RifCSPhighO2_01_FD_35174 | JGI IMG/M metagenome (IMG submission 35174)
AAACTTTTTCACTATACCATCCAAAAGGTTTAGTCTGATTCCATTTGCTCAAAGTTCTATCTGTAAAATTATCATAAAAAAGCCAATCAACAGCACTCACAAAGTTAAAAGATAAAAATAAACTTAATACACAAAAACCCAATACAAAAATAAGCTTCTTCATTTATAATCAAATAATAAGAACTATTTAAGCATTTAAATAAAACAATTTTTAGTGAAAAATCCAACAAAAAGCACATTATTTTCTATAACAATAATACTTATTAAGCGGTGGATATTTCAGAAAAAATGATTTGGCATCACGAGACTGCTTTTCATTTGCTTAACGTAGAACAATTTGTTAGTGTTAGAGAGGCCTATAAGGAGTTAGTTAGATCTCAAGGAGGTTCAATACACCCTCAAGCAAGTGCAGAGGTTATGGAAATAGATGAAAGACAACCTTCCACATTATCTATTAATTACTTGAGCGAACAAGGAAATTTATGGGTTCAACATTTTAGATTAAATCATTATAGAAGACAACCAGATGGGAGATATCCATGTGAATTTTTAACACTTTCCCCAACTCAGGAAGGTTTAGAATTAGGGAAAANAAGATTAGAAGATGCTGTGAAAGAAGTTATTCAAACANAACCAGCGATTTCAACTTAATTACATTAAACTCTAATTCCCTCTTAGTGAAAACTTCCCACAACAAACTATTTAGCATCAAATAATAACTCCTCAATTATCTCCAATACTCTAAACCCCTCATATTTATTTACATTTTAAAAAATCANAANCTTGCTAACTTTATTACTAAAACAAACTATAAAAAATAATTGTTAAATTAAATCATTTCATCTTAACAAGAACCCAAGCGACCAATCCGCTAACAATTAAAAGAAGCACAGCTCCTAAAACTCTTGCAGAAAGAAAGAAATCAGCGATATTAAGAATATTCTCATCTGCTCCAAAACCATAAGAGGGTCCAGGAATATATTTTGCTATACTATCTGAAAAAACAAAAAACAATGAAACAATAAAAACAATTCCTAAAATTAAAACAAAAACTATACCTATTCCCTTTCCCATAAAATCTGCTCCCTTCCCTACAAAACCAGTTAAAACTAAAATCATAAAAAGAGTTATAAGAACAACAACAAACCAAGGAACAATAGTTCCAACATATTCACGAGTTCCCGCAAAAGCAACAAATATACTCGCAACAGCAAGAGCAACAAACAAATTAATCCAAAGAGAATCTCCTAATATTTTTATTTTAGTCAGTATAGCTCCAGTAACCAAAGCAACAAGCAAGAAAACCAAAACAGGCATTATCTGAACAAGAAAAGAGACATCAGCAGGCATTTTAACAACCCTATTCACCCCTTATTGGAGTCAAAGAAAACCCAGGGGTTTGGTTCCCACTAGGCTGACCATCTTTAGGTCCAGAAGAAACTGAAATAGCAATTATAATTCCTATTATCAACAATGCCCCAATAATCATTCCTCCCCACTCATCCCACCAATACGAACCAAACCAATTAAGTTCAGAGAAGGAATTAAAGACCACAATCAAAGCAATTATTCCTGCAATACTATACAATCCAATAAACCATCCAGGTTTATGTTTATCAAAAACAAACCCCATCACTAATATAATTACTACCAAAAGTATTGCAAGTCCAACTCCAAGTCTAGGAAATACTTCTGCAAAAAATTGTTGAACATATCCTACTCTCAAAGCCATCAATCCAATAGCAACGGCAATTAAAACATAAACAGGTTTATTCTTTTTCCCAAAAAGATTTGTAGAAGTCAAAACAGCATATATCAAAGAGAAAATAATCAAAAAAGGCAAAACATAATCAAAAATTCCTATGCTCTCCCACTCTTGAAGCAAAGTCTGAATATCATAAACCATACACTAGAGAATTAAAAACTATTTAAATATGTTTCGTTGAAAACTATTTATCGTCTTTTGCTGAATCCGAAGAATCCTTTGCCCCAAACCAAACAAAAGCAACCGCAATAACAACGACTGCAATAGCAACTACGTTAGATAGAAAACTACTTTCTCCACCAATAACAAAGTTAGCATAAAGATAATCCCATGCACCCGTAACAATCATAACAGTTATTACAACCGCAATTATTGAAACAATTCCTCCTAATGTTCTAAATTTCTTGAAAGCAGATTCAAAATCTCCGGGCTTTGCCCAAATTCCCATAAGTATCATCAAAACCAAAAACACAACTATTCCTACTGAAAGAAAAACGCTAAGCTGTATAATAATTCCGACGGCTTGTCCAAATGCAATAGTAATCAACCCAACTGCAAAAGCAACCATTGCATCAACTTGCTTTTTANCTTTTCCAAGAACTTCAGATTTCTGCAAGACTGCAAACACAATAGCAAAAACCAATATGAAAGGTAAAATAAATTCTATAAACAAAGGACTCTGTAAAACAGTCCCACCACCATAAACATATTCAGCCATAAACAAAAATCATTACAGAAATATATAAATCTTCCTCTTTTACTATTTAAAGAATTTAGAGGATCTATTTAAAAAGTTTATTTTCATAGCCTTTTTATGGATTACCAACCAAGAAAGAAAAAAGAANAAACATTAAAGCCAGCAAGAAAATACTCTATAAAAGAAATTACATTAAATGATGGAACCATAATAGGGGTTTTTGAAGGAGATAGAGGTTTCATTAAAGATCATGACATTATAATAAAATACAAGGAAATCGGAAAACAAATCAGAACACCAAAACACATTCATTGGGTTATCGACTTACTTATAAAAAAACAACATAAACCAGAACTCACGCTAAAATTTATGAAATACCTTAGAGAAATGTATGACAAAGTAGAAGGTTTTAAAAGTAAAGAGGATAGAATTAATTTAATTTTGAAAGAAACAAGCAAAGAAAAATTAAGACTTTTTGAAGAACTTAATAAATATGGAGAATATAAAGTAGAATTTATAGGACATCTTATAGAATTGATGATAAAAATGGAGAAAAATACTTCTCCAGAAAAACCAGCAAGAGTTTTTAAAGAATTAATAGAAGCCATGATTCAAGAGAAAGAGATTTTTGTTATTGTGAGCAAAGCAACACAAATAGGAAGATAATTTATCATAGTATATTACTATAGTAATATATTTAAAGTAAGATAAGTAATAATTTCAATGAAAAAAGAGGTAAATGTCTACGAATGTAAATGTGAAAGATGTAAACATTCTTGGATAACAAGAAAAGATATTTTACCTATAGTATGTCCCAAATGCAAATCACCCTATTGGAATAAGCCAACAGAGAGGAAATAAAATGAAAAATAAAATACCTGCTTTTATAAAATGGGCTGGCGGAAAAAAACAGCTATTAGAGCAATTTAAGCCCTTCTTTCCAAAAGAGATAAAAAGATACTTTGAGCCTTTCGTAGGAGGTGGAGCTGTTGCTTTCTATTTGTTAAAAACCCACCCAGAAATAAAAAAGATATTCCTCTCAGATATAAATGAAGAATTGGTAATAACTTATCAAGTTATTAAAAATAACAATGAAAAATTAATAGGTTTATTAAAAGAATATAAGAGAAAGCATAGTAAGGATTTCTATTATAAAATTAGATCGCAGAATACTAAGGAATTAACTAAAATTCAAATTGCAACTCGTTTTATTTATCTTAATAAGACTTGCTTTAATGGTTTATACAGAGTAAATTCAAAGGGCCAATTTAATGTCCCTATTGGAAGCTCTAAAGATCCATTAATTTGCCCAGAAACAGATTTGAGAGAAATTTCTAAATTTTTACAGAAAGATGACATATATCACAAACAATTTTACGAAGCAATAAAAGAAGCTAAAGAAGGAGATTTTGTTTATCTTGATCCCCCCTATTATCCTTTAAATAGAACAAGCTTTACAAAATATACTAAAGACAATTTTTTAGAAAAAGAACAAGAACATTTAGCCATAGTATTTAATGAATTAGATAAAAAGGGTTGTAAAGTGATGCTTTCTAATAGCGATACTAAGTTTATAAAAGACTTATATAAACAACATAACATAAACATCGTAAAAGCATCAAGAATGATAAACTGCGATTCTACTAAAAGAGGAAAAATAAACGAGATAGTTATAACCAACTATCCTATCAGAAAGATTGAACAGCTCAAACTTTAATCAGGCACTCTCTTGCACATCCAAAGGAGCAGAATCAAAATTCATATTCTCCTCTCTAGCTGGAAGAGAAGTCTTATTCACAATAATCACATCTCCAACCGCCTTAACAAACTGATGAGGAATCACAACGCCTTTAGCTCCTCCAAGGATTCCAGAAAAAGAACTTCCAACTCTAATTTTCCACCCATCCACCTTGTTATCAACAAGATTAACCTCTTCTATCTGTCCAAAATAATCTCCTTCAGAAGTATAAACATTCTTTCCAAGGATTTCACTGACTTTTTTTATTCTAAGCATTAATATCATAAAAAATACTAGTTTTTATACTTTATGCTTCCCTAAAACATATAGTAAACCACTCAAATCAGCCAAAAAATGAAATAGAAAAGCTTTATATAAAAAGAATAATAAAATCTGATATGGAAAAAAGAGAGTTTTATAATATCATAGCATCTATAATAGTCCTCACAGTTGTTTTTGGATTTAGTCACATACTAAAAAGAAAATCTTACTTAATGGGTCAAACCTTTCTTTTTTCAATAATAATCATCTTTGTCGTTGTTTACGCAAGAAAATTGGTCGCCCACCTTCTTGACATGAGTGTTGAACATGAAATAATAAAAATGGAAAGATACTCTTGGAAACCAAGCTGGCGCCTAGAAAAACCAATCCCTGGAGGAATAATTCTTCCATTAGTTTTCTCACTAATATCTCTAGGATTCATAAAAATTGCATCAGTCTTATCTTACGAAACAAAAGCAAAAAAATATAGGGCATCAAGAAGATTTGGATTCTACAGCTATACTGAAATAACAGACTGGCACAACGCACTTGTAGGAGCAGGAGGAATAATTGCCGCACTTCTACTCTCTTTAGTATCTTATTTCCTCCCATTCACAGGAGCAGAATATCTAGCTAAATTTTCAGCATATTATGCTTTTTGGAACATGATTCCATTCTGGAAAATGGATGGAACTCAAATCTTTGCAGGAGCAAGGGTAATTTGGGTATCTCTATTTTTGATAAGCTCCCTATTTGCTATCTACGCGATCCTATCTAAAGCGGCAATTTTCTAAAATGATAAATCTTTCTCCAAGAGATTATCAACAAAAGATATTTGAAACAGCAAAAAACAAGAACACTCTAGTAGTCCTACCAACAGGATTAGGAAAAACTCTAATAGCTTTAATGCTTTCAATAGAAAGAATAAAGAAATATCCATCCAAGAAGATTCTAATACTCGCCCCAACCAGACCTTTAATAGAACAGCATTTTAATTACTTCACAAAAAACCTTCCAGAGCTATTTGCCGAGATGACCTTATTCACTGGAGAAGTTAATGCAGAAAAAAGAAAAGAATTTTTCCAAACAGCAGAAATAATTTTTTCCACACCACAATGTATAGCAAATGACCTTTCAAATAAATTATACGATATGAATGAAGTAGTACTATTAGTTATAGACGAAGCTCATAGATGTTTAAAAAATTACGACTATACAAACGTAGTCAACTTTTATAAGCAACAAGCAAAAAATCAAAGAATACTCGGATTAACTGCATCCCCAGGTTCAGATTTATCAAAGGTAGAAGAAATTTGCAGGCACTTAGAAATAGAAGAAATTGAAATGCGAACCAGAGACTCGGAAGATGTAAAAAACTACTTACAAGAGATAGAATTCAATAAAATAGAAGTCCCATTTCCTCCAGAATTTATAGAAATAAAAATTCTTCTAAAAAGAATATACGACTCAAAGGTAGAACAACTAAGAAGCAGAAACCTCCTCTTTGATAGCGCAAATAAAATAACTCTTCTTAAACTACAATCCAATCTAGCAAAAAGAGCCAACATGAAAGATTTTAACGCAATGATTGGAATGTCGTTAACTGCACAAGCAATAAAAATTTCACACGCAATAGAACTTTTAGAAACTCAAACTCTTTCAGGTCTAGAAGACTATCTAAATTCTTTAAAAAAACAAGCAGATGAAAAAAAATCAAAAGGAGTTCAGACATTAGTAAACTCTACAGAATTTCAAGCAGCATTGCTCTCCTTAAAACTTCTTCGTTCAAAAAAAATAGAACACCCTAAAATAGAAGAACTAGCCGTTATCGTTGAATCAGAATTTAAAGAGAATAAAAATGCCAAGATAATTGTCTTTTCTCAATTTAGAGAAACCGCCTCATCCATACTAAAAAGATTATCTGAAATTCCAAATGTAAAACCTGCCTTATTTATAGGACAAGCAAAGAAAGTAATCTCTGGACTTTCACAAAAAGAACAAAAAAAAGTAATAATAAACTTTAATTCGGGAGAAATTAATGTTTTGTGTGCGACATCAATAGGAGAAGAAGGACTAGACATCCCTGAAGTTAATGCTGTCATTTTCTACGAACCAATTCCATCAGCAATAAGAAAAATTCAAAGAGCAGGCAGAACAGCAAGACTATCACCGGGAAAACTCTTCATCCTTATAACAAAAGATACTCGAGATGTAACTCATCATTACGCCGCAGCCGCAAAAGAGAGAAAAATGTATAAAACAATAGAAAAGGTAAAGGAAAATATAAAAAACAAACCTAAAACTCTCAAAGAATACATAAAAGATGAAGATTAATGACATATTTAAAAAAGAGAAGGAAAAAGATTCAACAAAAAAATATGAAGAAGTGATAATCGATAATAGAGAGAAAAACACCCTAATACCTTCCATTTTATCAAAAAATAAAATTCCTTATAAATTTGAACAGCTTGAAGTCGGAGACTACATAATAAAAGATATTGTAATAGAAAGAAAAACAATAAATGATTTAAAATCATCAATAATAAACAAACGCCTCTTCAGTCAAATAGGTAATTTAAAAGAGCAAGAAAATAAAATAATTATAATTGAAGGCAATTTTGAAGACCTAATTAATAATGAAATCCTACATGAAAATGCAATAAGAGGAGCAATTCTTTCTATCTCTCTAAAAGAAAAAATTCCAATCATTTTCTCAAAAAGCGAAGAGGACACATATTCCTATATAGAACTCCTAGCAAGAAAAAAAACAAATAACTCCCCAACCTCAATCCGTCCTTCAAGAAAAATCCTCTCAATTCAAGAAAAAAAACAATTCATTTTAGAGGGTTTCACAAACATAGGTCCAACAACAGCAAAAAAACTCATAGAAAAACACAAATCTCTAAAAAAAATCTTCAACGCAGAAGAACAAGAACTCAAAGACCTTTTAGGTAAAAGAGCAAATGACTTTTTAGATTTATTAAATGATGAAGATAACTAAGCCGCTTTCTTTCGCCTAATTAAGTAAACATTAAGAATATTAAAATCACGACTAGCATAAAAATTAACTGCCTCATGCCAATTAACAACTGGATCTTCTCTCCCAGTCCGTCTATAAATCTCCAACGCCTTAAATCCTATTTCCTGTCTATAATAGTTTTCAAAAGTTTTTTCTTTTAATCCATCCATAGAACCCGACCCAATTCTTGAAACCGAACTAGTTAAAACCGACCTAGCCAGATTCCAATCATCCTGTGCGTTTAAATCAACAACACCCATTTCTCCTCTTTTTACCGAAAATAAATGAGCTATTACCTTCAATAAGCCATGAATGACTGGTGTCTTTTCAGCACTCTCACCATCAATCTCTTTCAAAAACCCTTCAGCCATTGCTTATCTAATATTCTATAGTTTATAACTTTTATTGTCCCACCCTTCTCTGTGCACGCAGGAGACATATGTCCTACTCTTCTCATATAAGAATATAGTCAATGACCTAATAAATTGAACAGAATGGTCTTGACTATCAAGGGAAAAACATACAATTTTACTGAATCATATATGTTTTTCACTATATAAATCATGAGATAACAATAAAAGACCTGCATAATTATCAACAGCTTCATTCCAATTAGCTAAAACATCACACCTATCCAATTCTTCCGAAAGCTCAAAGGCACCTTCTCTAATCTCTCCCTCTAAATATCCCTCCAAACTCTTTCCACCTAAATTTTCAAAAAATTTATCATCTTTCCAATAGAAAACATAAACCAAAATATCCTGCACAATCCTCCAATCATCCTCTTCGCTAATACATTGATATCTCTCCCTATCTCCAGAAGTATGAAATTGATAAGCCATGCTCTTCAAAATTCCATGTAAATTAGGACTACCTTCAACACTTACTTGCCTTATCTCATCAATAAATTTCTCAAACATAAATTATACCTTAATCAATTCCTCTACAATTATCAGGATCTCTTAAACGTAAAGCCAAATCATGAGTTGCATTATAATTTTCCAAAACATCTAAGACATAAAGACCAGCATATACGTCTTGAGGAGTAAAATCTGTCCTTCTTTGGCCAGATATCTGTGAAAATCTTGCCCAACCATTCCTATTCCCACCATTATAATTAATTTGTAAAAGAGAACCAAAAACCATTTCACTAACAGAGTTATCTGAAGGATAATTCCTATTTGAAATACCAATCAAGTCTCCTTGATGAGGTAATTCTAGTTCGGGAATCTGCATTAAAACTAAATCTCCTCTAACAATAGGTGGTATCTTTTCTCTTTCAGCACTAACTAAAACTCTAACAGAATTAGCATTTGATATAGACAATAGAGCTCTAACCACTCCATCGAGATTTAAAATAGCTTCCAATACCATCTCCCATAAACATAAAGACCCTTTTTAAAAATAACTATAGTCTAAAAAGCTCTATTTCCTACTAAAAAAACTATTTAGGAGCAATTATCGCACTACTATAACTCTTTATCAACTTACTAGCCAACTCCTTAACTTCATTCAAATTCACAGAATTAATCCTCTTCTCATACCCATAATAATCTTTAGCATCTCCACTCAATTCATAAAATACAAGTTCGTTCATTACACTACTTCCTTCTTCTGAATTAACCTTCTTCAGACCAATAACTCTCTCTTTGGCCTCTTTCAAATCCCCCTCTTTCATATCCTTAATTGCCTTAAATTCAGAAATAATAATCTTCTTAACTTCATTTAATGCCTCTTTTGTTGTTCCAACATAAATAGAATAATAAGAATAGCTCTTCTCTGAATTCATCCCACTTTTAACTGCGTAAGCCAATCCTCTTTTCTCCCTTATCTCTAAAAACAACCTTGAACTCATCCCGTTTGCAAGGTAAGCATCTAAAACTTCTAGAACATTAAAATCCTTTTCATTAGGCATTGGAGCATGAACAGCAAAAACTAAATGGGCTTGATCTATTCCTTCTCTTTCTTCAAAACTTTCCGCATTTTTCTTGACTATCTTCTTTATTTCTAAATTTCTCTTTCCAGCAACAAAATTTTTATCAATATAATTACATAGAGAATCAAAATCACAATCTCCAACGACACAAACAACATAATTTTCTGGAGAATAAACTTTTTTATAATAATTAAATACAAAATCCCTATCCAAAGATTTTATACTTTTTTCATTACCTATAACTAAATCTCCAAATGGGGACTCATAAAGATTTTTCTCAATTTGCTCGCTAACTGCATTACGCGGATTATCATGATACATCTTTATCTCCTCCAAAATAACTTTCTTTTCCTTCTCAAATTTTTCTTTATCAAATAAAGGATTTTTCAACATATCAACTATAATATCTGCTCCTGCAAAAACGTGCTCGCTTGGAAGCTTAAACCAAAAAGAAGTAACTTCGTGTGAAGTAAAGGCATTTAAAATTCCCCCCTTCTTCTCAATCTCCCTAGATATATCTTCATGACTCCTTGTCTTTGTACCTGTAAAAACAAGATGCTCTATAAAATGTGCAATACCTTTAATCTTACTCTCCTCAAAGGCAGCACCGAACTTATTGGTTATACTAAAAGAAACAACGGGCGTATCTCTCTTTTCCATTATAACAACAATACCATTATTCAAAACCTTCTTATAAAACTTCATCTTTTCTAAGCTCCTCCAAATTTAATAATCTAGTATTATAAACTCTTCCTTCTAAATCTCTTAGAGTTATATCATGAATTTCTCGATCAGTTACTTCTTTGATATAACTTGTAGCACCGCAACAATCAGTTACAACTAAAAGATTAAAACCTCTATAATGAGCTCCCTCTGCTGTTGCTCTAACACAATTGTTTGTTAATACTCCTGAGAGAATTAAAGT
>C687J35174_10012546_pt1 | contig 10340 bp, 8 predicted proteins | sample RifCSPhighO2_01_FD_35174 | JGI IMG/M metagenome (IMG submission 35174)
AGGAAGAGCGTGGAGAAGGATCGCGCTCTCGAGCGCAGGTTCCAATCTATCATGGTGGATGAACCAAGCGCCGAGGATAGCATTCGTATTCTCCTTGGACTCAAGAAGTCCTATGAGGAATTCCATCATCTTTCGATCAGCGATGGCGCGATCGAGGCTTCCGTGAGACTAAGCAAGCGCTACCTCACCGAGCGCTACCTCCCCGATAAAGCAATCGATCTCCTGGATGAAGCAGCCGCATGGCGTGGAATCACCGCAGAGGGTGATCAGGGAAAGACAAAGGGCATACGGAAGGAGCTCGAGAAGCTGGAGAATGCCAAGATTGCTGCTGTAAAAGAGCAGAAGTACCATAAAGCACTTGCGCTCCGCCAGAAGGAAGATGAGCTCCAGAAGAAGATGCAGGATGCGAGATCAAACGTCGATGGTGATCGACGCACTCCCGTAGAAATCACAGAGGATGACATCATGCATGTTGTAGGGAAGATGACGGGCATCCCTGTTACAAAGCTCATGAAGAGCGAAACCAAGCGACTCCAATCGCTCGAGAGTGTCCTCCGGAAGCACGTCGTTGGTCAGGACGATGCAATCGAGAAAGTTGCCCGCGCCATCCGCCGCTCACGCGTTGGCATTAGTGATGAGAAGCGCCCGATTGGCACGTTCCTCTTCCTTGGTCCTACGGGAGTCGGGAAGACGGAGCTTGTGAAGCAGATCGCTCTGGAAGTCTTTAACCGCGAGGATGCACTNATTAAGATCGATATGTCCGAGTTCATGGAGCGCCACAACGTCTCCAGGCTCACCGGAACCACAGCGGGGTACGTTGGTTACGAGGAAGGCGGTCAGCTCACGGAATCTGTACGCAGGAAGCCTTACAGCGTTGTACTCTTCGATGAGATCGAAAAAGCTCACCCTGATTTCTTCAACATCCTCCTCCAGATTATGGAGGATGGTTGCCTCACAGATGGAAAGGGGAAGAAAGTAGACTTCACGAACACCATCATCGTGATGACGAGTAACGTAGGTGCCGCAAAGCTCACGAAGCAGGCTGCGAAGATTGGATTCAAGCTTTCGGATGATTCAGCAAAAACAGAAGAGGCAGAGTACGAAGAGAAGCGACAGGAGGTCTTAAAGGAATTGAAGGAGATTATGCGTCCAGAGTTTTTAAACCGCCTCGATCATGTGATTGTGTTTAACCCCTTGCACCAGGATGATATCCAGAAGATCGTGGAACTCCACATTGGGAAGCTCGCAGAGAGGTTGAAGCAGCAGGGGTATCAGCTCGATGTGGCAAAGAAAGTAGTTTCCTTGATCGCAAAGGAAGGATTTGATCCAGAGTACGGTGCGAGACCCGTGCGTAGAAAAGTGCAAGAGAAGCTCGAAGATGGCATTGCGGAGCACATCCTCCGTGGCATCTTTAAGAAAGGCGACACGGTCAAAGTAATTCTCCACGGAGAGGAAAAGATCGAATTCTTGCCCGAGGGCAAAGTATCGGTCAAAAGGAAAGAGGAGAAGGAGGAGGTGAATGTTTGATTGTTCTCTTCGAGCGTTTCGGTTCATGAGTCAGCCCTGCTTTGAATAGAAAATGGTGACAAAGCAGGCAGTCGAGAAGCTCTCGTTTTTGTGCTTCTCGACTCACTCGCTGCGGCTCGATCGCTCGAAGAAAACTTTATTTACTTTCTTCCCGCTCGAGAAAAGTAGCCAAAATCCTCACCGCTGCTTCCGCATGACGATCCCTGGATCCTTCTGCAGAGTAGATCTTGCTTGTTTCACGTTCATCTAAAAATGAAATAGCGCACTCGGGGTGAGCTTCTTGAATGAGCTCTGTTACGGTGCGCACATGGAGCGCTTCTTCGCCTTCCTCTCCGCTCATGAGAATCGGAAGACCAACGACGATAATACCTACTTCCCGGTCTCTGATGATTTTTTCTAATGCCTCCAAGAGCTCTGGTTCATCTTTATGATGAATGGTGGTAAGAGGGAGTGCCACGTTCACTCTGCTATCTGCAAAAGCAAGTCCCGTGTGTTTACGGCCAAGATCAATTCCTAGATAATTTTTCATATTTACTTCTTCATCGCCGCCACAGTCCTACTCAAGAGGCTCTTCTTTCTCGCTGCGTTCTTCCAGTGGATGATGTTCCTCTTCATTGCCATATCCACTGCCTTGAATGCCTCGGGGAGTGCTTTTGCTGCGTCATCTTTCTTCCCCTCCTTTGCGAGGGTCATCACCTTCTTCACCATGGTCTTCATGCGTGTACGGTAGGGCGTCCGGCGCGTGGTACGCACCTTCTCCTGCCGCATACGCTTCATAGCTGATTTAATGACTGGCATAGTTAAAGGCAGGATAGAGGATTTTTTACGTGACGCAAGCAAGGAAACAAGTAAACTATAGTTAGTATGCTCCCTCGAACCGAGCAATATCTAGGCGCGATTGAAGCAGAATTCCCAGATCAGAGTCTTTCTGTCACCTCTTTAACGTTGGACTCTGTCACTTTAGATCAAATTCGAATTAATAGGGCTAAGATCGATATAAGCGAAAAAGGATATAACGTAAATGCACCACACCCAGTAAAAAAGAAATTGGAAACAATCATAGATCCCATTCATCAGTCATTAACGGGGACGAAAATTCTAAAGCTCGGAGGAGAAGCTGCGTAAATAAGTGTGAGAGAATTTTCACATCTCACTGCTTCTTTTTCTTTGTTTCTTCAACTCCCTTTTCAAGCTCCAAAAACTTCTGCTCGAGATCCCTGTATTCCTCATCTGGAATTCTTCCTTTAAGAGAATTCAACATTGATTGCTTCGCCCCGAGCAATTCACCTAATGGATCCTTCTGCGCGCTGCTATCATCAACATCAACCTGAGACGGTGTAACCGAACGATACCCTCCACGAGATTCAGGTTGAATATTCGTGATTTTCTCACGCACCTCTGTACGTTCACTCTTCTGAACATCCTCAATTTTCGAACCACAACCAGAAACCGCTGCTGCAAGGATTGTTGCAGAGGTAGGAGCCACAATACCCTCTCTAAATTTTTCAAAAATACCCATCACAGGCATTCTATGGGATCCACATCCACAACACCATTGAATTCCGGCAAGTTTTTGAGGGACTCTCTCACTCCTTTTCCTCGTAAAAACACCTGCCAAACTTTGCCACCACCAAAGAGCGAAGGTGCCCGGGAAATAAAAAGCTTCTCGACTCGCCCGGCCTTGTTCTCTTCGAGTGAGGAAGGCAGCCCGCGGCTGCCTGACGAATCGAGAAGTCGGGCTCGCTCGAAGAAAACCCTACTTTCTTTTTCCGCATTCTCGGTAAACACAAATCGCACCATCTCGGTATCCGGAGGATAGTGAACTTTTTGCCGCTCCACGAGTTCTTGATCGAGGTATGTCCTCACATCATGTCGCGATGCAAGCTCTACCTCCAGGGCTTTGGGTCTGAATGTCTGGATGATCACTTCCCCGGGATCCCTTCGACCGGATCGCCCTGTGAGCTGCGTGAGAAGCTGGAATACGCGTTCCCCCGCACGGAAGTGGGGGAGCGAGAGGCCGATATCCGCAAGGATCACTGCGGCGAGAGTCACTTTCGGGAGATCGAGACCTTTTACCACAGATTGCGTTCCAAGGAGGATATCCGCTCGTCCTTCCTTCATAGTTTCGAGGAGTACTCGCATTTTTTCGGGCGAGCTCAACGTATCTGCATCTCCCCGCAAAATTCTCGCCTCTGGGAAGAGCTCGCTCAGGATCGATTCTATCTTCTGTGTACCCGCACCCACTGGGCGAAGATTCGCTGCACCGCACTTCGGGCATTTTGCAGGGATTTCGAGCGTGCCTCCCGTATGGTGACTTAAAAGATAAGGATGTTGCCCACGGAAATGCACGGTGTAGGGGAGGCGGGTCTCCGGATCTTCGAATCGGTACCTGCATTCCATACAGAGGAGCGATGTGGCAAACCCCCTGCGATTGAGGAAGAGAATAACCTGCTCGTGCTTTTGGAGCCTCAGTCTGATTCCATTGATGAGGGTTGGGGAGAGCGGGTAGAAGCGCCCAAACTGGAGAGTGCCAAGATCAACGATCTGCACTGATGGGAGCAGAGCTCCTCCGTAGCGCTCCGGGAGCTCGACCAATTGGTAGGTTCCATTCTTCGCCTTAAACCAGGATTCAACAGAAGGAGTGGCGGAGCCAAGAACCAATTTCATGTCATGCTGAGCTACGTCATCCTGAGCGGAGCCCGGCGCCCCTTCGACGGCACTCAAGACAGGCTCCGCGACGGGCGGAGTCGAAGGACCTCGCATTAACTTTAATGGTGATTGCTGGTTACCTTGCGACGTGCTTCGACTTCGTTCCGGCTCCGCTACCGCTCCGCCTCCACTTCGCTCAGCATGACGTAATGGGTTACTCATATACTCGGCAACCTTCCCCGCGTGNTACCTCGGCATTTGTTCGTTCTTGTAGGTCCACTCGTGTTCCTCATCAATGATAATGAGTGAGAGATTTGAAAGAGGGGAGAAGAGAGCACTCCTCGATCCAATCACAAGGCGAATTGATCCATCGCGGCATCTGCGCCATGCCTCGCGTCTTTGCGAAGGCGTAAGACGACTATGAATAATGGCAATCGCCTCGCGATCAATGAGTTTTTGGAACCTCCCCACAAAGTTTTCGGTGAGGAGGATCTCCGGGAGGAGGAGGATCGCAGATTTTCCTTCGCTCACAGCATCGCGTATGAGCGCAGCATAGATCTCTGTCTTCCCCGAACCTGTGATGCCAAAGAGGAGTGTGGGGCGGGGATCCAATGTGATTGCCTTGTGTGCAGCAGTCTGGCGTGGAGTGAGGGAGACATCATTCGTTGTTATAGAGACGCCATGTATAGCGTTCCTACGAAGCTCGAATTTAGATTCCACTAATCCTTGCTCAAGGAATCGCTTAAGAATATCTCTTCCCACTCCCGTCGCCTCCTTCACCTCCTCCCAGCGTACCCACTCCTTCCCTTGAAGGTAATCGAGGAGCGCCGCTTGCTTCTTTCCATACTTTTTCGTTACTAAACTATTCAATTGAATAGTATAATGCACAAATTCCTCCTTCTCAGGGAGAAGCTTCTCCCACTCGCCACCCGGGAGCCATAACCCGAGTGCCTGCCTGAGTGGGCACACGTAGTACTCTGCGATCCATCTCGTAGTTTCGATCTGATTCTTCGTGAGGAGGGGTTCATCACTAAGAACCTTTGCAATATCCTTTACATCGTAATCGCCCTCCGGCTTCTCCCGATGGAGATCAGTAACGATACCTTCGATGAGACGCTTGCGGAGAGGTGCTTTTATGAGGCTCCCGATAGAAACGAATACATTTGAGGGAACAGCATAGGTAAGACCGTTCCCGATCCCTCCTTGCCGGGTATTGAGGATAACTGTGGCGTACACCTTCCTATCGTAACCCATTTTTCCTTTGACACCCCCTCTATTAGCACTCTAAAATAGTGAGTGCTAATCGGCTTCGCGGTATCCCACTCCTTTCGTTCTGATCCCGCTTCGCCGAATTTCATTCCTTTTACTCACTATGGCAAAGGCAATAGGCATTGATCTTGGCACTACAAACTCCTGCGTCGCCTTTATCGAAGGTGGCGAGCCCACGGTGATCCCGAATTCCGAGGGTAACCGCACTACTCCCTCTGTGGTTGCAATTCGCGATGGCGAGCGCCTCGTGGGTGTTTCCGCCAAGAGGCAGGCTGTCACGAACCCCAAGAATACGATATTTTCCGCGAAGCGGTTCATGGGTCATACGTACGTGGAAGTAGTGAAGGAAGCTGAAAATATGCCGTTCGAGGTGGTAGAGGGAAAAGAGGGTCGCGCCATGATCAAGATGGGCAAAGCGGAAAATTTGCCACAGGCGATTTCCGCCATGGTGCTTTCTAAGCTCAAAAAAGACGCAGAGGATTACATCGGCACGGGGGTCACAGAGGCTGTGATCACGGTTCCGGCGTACTTCAATGATTCTCAGCGCCAGGCCACCAAGGAAGCAGGGGAAATCGCAGGGCTTAAAGTTCTCCGAATCATTAATGAGCCAACTGCAGCAGCACTCGCCTACGGACTCGATAAGCATAAGGATGAAAAGATCATCGTCTACGATCTTGGAGGCGGAACGTTCGACATCTCGGTCCTGGAGCTTGGCGACGGAGTCTTCGAAGTGATCTCCACGAACGGTGATACGCATCTTGGTGGAGATGACTTTGATCAGAAGGTTATAGATTGGCTCCTCGGTGAATTTAAAAAGGATCAGGGCATCGATCTCAGTAAGGATGCAGTGGCAGTGCAGCGTCTTAAGGAGGCCGCAGAGAAGGCGAAGATAGAGCTCTCCTCCTCGATGGAGACCGATATCAATCTCCCGTTCATTACGGCAGATGCAAGCGGCCCGAAGCACCTTAACCTCAAGCTCTCGCGCGCAAAGCTGGAGGCACTCGTGGCGGATCTCGTAGATCGCACTGTAAAGCCCTGCGAACAAGCACTCAAAGATGCAGGAATCGATAAGAAGAATATCGACGAAGTCGTCCTGGTTGGCGGTATGACCCGTATGCCTGCAGTCATTGCAAAGGTGAAGGAACTCTTCGGCAAAGAGCCAAACCGCAGCGTGAATCCAGATGAAGTTGTCGCAATTGGTGCCGCGATTCAGGCGGGAGTGCTCTCGGGCGATCTCGATCGCGACCTTGTTCTCGTAGATGTCACACCGCTCTCCCTTGGCATCGAGACCCTTGGCGGTGTTGCAACAAAGCTCATCGAGAAGAATACGAAAATCCCAACGACAAAGAGCCAGGTCTTCAGTACCGCTGCCGACAGCCAACCATCGGTAGAAGTGCACATCACACAGGGCGAACGCGAAATGGCCAAGGATAATAAATCACTCGGGCGTTTCATTCTGGATGGCATTCCACCCTCCCCGCGCGGTATTCCACAAATCGAAGTGACCTTTGATATTGATGCAAATGGTATTTTGAATGTGAAGGCCAAGGATAAGGGCACGGGCAAGGAGCAGCACATCATGATCCAGGGTTCTACGGGGCTTTCTGCTGATGAAGTAGAGAAGATGAAGAAGGATGCAGAACTCCATGCAGAAGAAGATAAGAAGAAGCGCGAAGCTGTGGATATCCGTAACCAGGCCGATGCACTCGTCTTTAACCTAGAGAAGCAAATGCGTGAGCACGATGCAAAAATCCCGGATGACGTGAAGAAGACCGTGAATACGGATTTGAATGCACTCAAAGATCTCCTCAAAGATGAGAACGCCTCACCCGAGATGCTAAAGAAGGCAACGGAGGATCTGGGGACGCATGCACAGAAGATCGGAGAGGTTATCTACAAAGCTGCAGCGGAAGAGGGGAAAGGAGGGGACAAGAAAGAGAATGTTGTGGATGCGGAGGTTGTTGATGATAAGAATAAGGAATAGCATCCTCGCCATGAGTTCTTTTTTGAGTGAATTCGCCGCGCTCTCATTCAAAGAGCAAATGGCAGTTAGCGTCATCGGCTTGGGATTGCTGTATCTATTCTTTGCAATGACGTATTTTCGCTTTAAATCCTATTGGATGATCGGAAAAGAGCTACACACCCTCTCAAGCTACGAGAGAATGAAACAAGCAATAAAGGTCAGACAATGGTCGCCGAAGAGATATAGGAAGGTAGCTTTTGCATATGTTGTTATCGGTGGAGTAGTCACGATACTCTTTGGTTGGTTACATCCCTCTCTCCTTGTTTTGTGGGGCCTAAGCTTTTTTATTAATGGACTGAATGCAGGATATCTTTCGTCGCTCACACAAAATGAACTCGATACGTATTTTACAAAGCGGGAAAAGTACATTCTTCGAGGAAGTCAGATATTCATAGTTTTTCTTATCTTTCTCTTTCTTGTAGGCAGTTTTGTTGCAAAATTTGTAGCTTCTCTTTCAACAGACGATTTTTTCATTCTTAAAATTTTCGGCGTTATATCATTCATATTATCTATCAGCATGTTTATCGTCACACAAAGAACCTTACGCGATTTACAAAAACTGTAGTTCAGAACACACGCATTGAGGGAGTGCAAAATCTTCTTACCGAACATCAAGAAAAATAAACACATCACGCCTCGATGAGGCTCTCTGTATGTGGCAATAATGACATATGCAGAGCAGATTTTCGATCTGCGTTTTTTTATAGTCCCGGCAGGTTAAACCTGCGGGGTGCGTGCTCCCCACTTCGTCCGCCTTGGGCGGACTACGAGGGGCAGGAAAGCCCACGGCTATTAGATCGCAGTAACCTGATAGCCGCGCAATTTATTGCGCGCCGCACGGGATTCATCCCGTAAAAAAACAAACAACATACACTCCCTCTCCCAAAGGGAGAAGGCTGGGGTGAGGGTAACAAAACAAAACATTGTTTGCTGTATGTTTTACCCCTCATCCCTAACCCTTCTCCCTATGGGAGAAGGGGATGTTTTGTTTTTGTTTACAGCTTCGATCCGACCAATTCTGCCAGCTCCACCAATCTATTCGCATACCCCCACTCATTATCGTACCAACCGAGAACCTTGACGAGGGTTTGACCGTTCTCAGTGCGAACACTTGTGAGTGCCGCATCGATGATGCAGCTCCGTGGATCACCAACGAAGTCTTTGAGCACGAGTGGTCTCTCCTCATACCCTAAAATGCCCTTGAGGGGCCCCTCAGAAGCTTTTTTAAACGCTGCGTTCACTTTCTCTACTGAGGTTTCTTTTTCCACTATCACGGTCAAATCTGTCATAGAGCCTGTGGGGGTGGGTACACGGATCGCAAAGCCATCCAGTTTGCCTTTGAGCGCTGGGAGCACGAGGCCAACTGCTTTTGCAGCACCTGTGGTGGTTGGCACGAGGTTTTCCGCAGCGGCGCGCGCGCGTCGCAGATCTTTGTGTGGGAGATCGAGCAGATTCTGATCATTCGTATAGCTATGGATTGTCGTCATGAATCCCTGCTTAATCGTAAAGTTCTCATGAATGACTTTGGCCATCGGTGCCAGGCAGTTTGTGGTGCAGGAGGCATTCGAGATCACATGCATCGTCTTTGGATCGTAATCCTTTTCGTTCACCCCAATGCAGAATGTTCCATCGATATCACCTTTTGCAGGGGATGAGAGAATCACTTTCTTTGCTCCTGCATCAAGATGCTTTGCAGCATCCTCCCTCTTCGTAAATGCTCCCGTGCACTCAAGAACAACATCTACTTTGAGCTCGCGGTGGGGGAGTGTGGCTGGATCCCTGCTTGCGGTGACCCGGATCGCGCCGTGCTTGGTCGATAGAAGACCATCTTTGTAGCAGGAATCTCCGCAATCAAAGTGTCCATATGTGGAATCAAATTCAAAAAGATGCGCAAGCGTGTGACCATCTGTGAGATCATTAATGAGCACGACCTCGATCTCTGGATACTTCGTTTGAATAATCCTGAGCGCTTGACGTCCAATGCGGCCGAAACCGTTAATCGCGAGGTTCATGCTGAGACTCTATCACGAACGCATATCGAAAAAAATGATGATCAAACATTACTCACCTCTTCGATATACCTTCTGGGAGCTCCTTCCGGAGTCGGCATTCCTACAATTTTACGAATGGTATTTCCCACTGTCCATTCAGCAGCAATCGGGCGGTCCTTTATTTCTCCTTTCTGAGCTGCTCCTATTATCTGTTTTCCTTTTACTCCATGACCAAAAAAGAGCGCACCAAAGCCTTGTGCCCAATGATCTCTTCCACCGGAATTGTTAATTTTCGGTGTGCGTGCAAATTCACCCATACACAGAACGACTATATTCCTCTTAAATCGCCCTTCGCGCATGTATCGAATCGTTGTTGAAATGACATGATCCAGCGGCTCTGCGAGAGGTCTGAATTTTCCAACATCATCATGACGATCCCAACCACTCTCCATACTGTGATGAACTGTTGCAAAACCAGAGCCAGATTCCAGGAAGCGAAGAGCCGTTGCAGTAGCACGTCCAAAAGGATTATTTCCAAAATCTTCCTCCATGCCCTTTGGAATATCCAGTGAGCTCATAAGCTCTCCTCCATTGAGAAAAAGATCGATCCCACTGCTTCTACTCTCTGTATACTTGGTTTCATTGCGTGAGAGATGCTGTGTATTAATCGAAAAACCGGAGCTCTTTTCCAAATTTTGCAATAGTTGGGATCTATCTTTCAAACGCTCAACATCAGTACGAGGAAGAGGAGGCCTTTCAAATTTTCCATTTCCGTCATCATTAAAACGGAATTGTTGATCAGCCTTATGAGCACTATCGGGTTGATACTGCCCTTTAACCCAAAAAAATGGATTGGGAATTCCACCAGCCATTTTCTTCTG
>C687J35174_10012550_pt1 | contig 10337 bp, 9 predicted proteins | sample RifCSPhighO2_01_FD_35174 | JGI IMG/M metagenome (IMG submission 35174)
AGCGGCTCGGCGCTATCTACATGCTCAACGTTTCGAAGAACCAAGCCGAAACGTTTGCGCAAGTTCTCCCTGTGGGTATGTGGCTGGGGGCTCTAAAAATATTTTGACTCGTCAAATGACAGAAAAATAATAGGGCTGCGCTTAATAATCAACGGCTCACACATGTGAGCCGTTGATTCAGGTGCAAGAGGTTGCAAAATTTGGATAAATAATATATAGTCCTACTACAAAAGAAATCTTTAATTTTGGGGATTCGCCAGATGGTCTTGGTTCAAGGGCCATTGCTACGAACGAATGCTCAATAATATAGTAATGCAAATCAATAATTCGGAAATCAAATCAATGAAGGACCTCCTTTCCAAGGAGGAGTTTTTCTTGCCTAAGCCGGGTAATATAGTGAACGGTCAGATAATCAGCGTTTCAAAGGGAAGCGTGGTTTTGGACTTAGGTCCGATAGGAATCGGGATCATTTATCCCGGTGAATTTTACGATAACCCCGACAGAATGAAGGGATTAAAAGCCGGAGACAAAGTCTCGGCAATGTTAATTGAGCTTGAGAACGACGACGGCTACCGGGAACTGTCTTTGCGGTCAGCTCAGATGACTACCGCCTGGCAGGATATCAAAGAGAAGAAAGATTTGGGCGAAGTAATAACAACCAAGATCGTTAACATCAACAAAGGCGGCCTTATCGTTGAGGTCAGCGGTATCCAGGGCTTCCTTCCCCTCTCGCAACTATCATCCGAACATTATCCCAAGATAGACGGAGGCGACACCACCAAGATCGTTCAGGCCCTGCAAAAATTCAAGGGAATGGAATTCCAAGTAAAAATTCTTGATTTTAATGAAGCGGAAAATAAATTAATCGTTTCCGAAAAAGCGATAAAAGAAGAGGCCGTCAAAGAAGAATTAGCAAAATTAAAAGTCGGCGATTTAATTGAAGGCAAGATAACCGAAGTCACCGATTTCGGAGCTTTCGTCAAATTAAGCGACACTTTGGACGGTTTGATACACTCATCCGAAATCGACTGGAAATTTATTGAAGACCCGAGAGAGGTCCTTCATTCGGGCGATGACATAACCGCAAAAATAATCAGTCTGGACGGCGGACGGGTCTCTCTTTCCTTAAAAGCCCTCAAAGACGATCCCTGGCTCAAAGCGGAAGAAAAATACCAACCCGGCCAAAAAGTTAACGGCCGAGTCATTAAGATCCGGAACAACGGCGCTTTTGTAGAGTTACCTGGAGATATAATCGCATTTCTGCCGGTGGCGGAATTGGGAGAAAAAAATTTAAGCGACGTTTTTGAAGTAAATAAAGAATATGAATTCGCAATCGTCAGTTTAGATTCAAAAGAACATAAGTTGGTGTTAACGCTTCCCGGAAATAAACCCGCGGAAGAAACTAATGAGAAACCAGAAGAAACCCCCGTTTCCTAAAATAAGGCATATCCCCGTTCCACCTTCGCAGGTCCATGAAAGCAAAGTTAAGCCCGTCTCAAGGGCAAAAATTAGAAGACGCTCTCAAAAAGAAATCAAAGAAGGGATAAAAGAAATAAGTTAGCCCACCCCTCCAGGCCACATGCCTTCATCGAACCAGAATAGATTTGCTCCAGCGGCAAATCTTTCTTCTCCCTCGGCGCTTGGCAGAACCAAGCCCAAGCGCCTGCGGGTCGTTCTCTGAAGGCATGTGGCCTTCGCAGTTTTTAAATCAAGCGAAATCCCTTCCCATTTGAGACCGAAGGCGCAGGCAATAGGTCGTAAATGGGAAGGTGGAAGCGACTCTTGCAATAATATAACTTGCGTGATATAATATTGCCACGTTCGTTTCCAATCAAAAAGGAGCGGTGAGTGAAGACAATCGCAACGCTCGGTCTGTCAGTTCGGCTCGTCGTGTTTCAGTTTTTGATGCGGAACAACCTTGTTCCGACAGAAATTCCACACAAACGCGCTTCTGATGAACCTCCTTTGCCGCCGGTACCCGGCGTGGAAGTTCTTGAATCCACACCAAAAGTGGATCTCGCCGCTCTGGCAAACAAAGTTGCTTTCACTTTCAGCGGTGATTACGAGCTCGTAGACGTGTGGCAAAAACCGCATGAAAGAAACTGGGGAATGTCCTTCGTCCGATTCGTATTCTGTCGCAATGAATACGTAAAGAAAGATGAGCTTTTCCCTGACTTCGTCGCCCAAAAGAAAGGATTGGAAAGAATTTTTGTTGAAATGACCAGCAACAACCTTTGGGCAACTCAAGGGCATCTAAACCCTTACCTTGAAAAAGACGGCGCCGCTACCGGCCACCGGGTTCTGATGCTCGGCTGTGCCGGCCGTATTCCAAATGACTGGGTCTTCAGCGGCGGCCGTGACGAAAACAACCGCGGCATCGGACCGAAAGTCCTTCTGTCTACACGAGCTTCGAAGCTTAACCTGACAGACGATGCCGGAATCGTCCTTTCCGCGCCGGCGCCGATTCCGGAAATGGCTTCTGCTCCGGTTGCGTAGATTTTCAAGGGGATTAATCTCCCCGGCCCGCACGAAAAGTGCGGGCATTTTTTATAATTAAAAAATGGCCTTGACCCCTCACCTTTCGAGCATTAAGATTATCCCATGCATTATGTTTACGTCCTAAAAAGTAAAAAGAATGATTCTTTGTATATTGGCATTACGACAAATATTATTAGGAGGATAGAAGAACACAATACTGGCGATAACATATCAACAAAAAGATACATGCCATGGGTTTGTGTGTATTTTGAAGGCTATTTTTCAAAAGAAGATGCACTAAAAAGAGAAACAAATCTAAAAGTATTCGGTAAGGCCTATGGCCAATTAAAAGGAAGAATTAAAAATAGCCTTCTGATGCTCAAAAGGTGAGGGGTTGACTTTTTATCCGAAAGGAGTATAATGAGAATATAGTAAAGATTTAGTTACTTTAATAACTTATTTAGGAAAGAGCATTTAGCGGGCTGATCAACACAAACAAATTGGCCCTCAAAACGCTCTTTCCTAACTGACCGCGCTTTCGCGGAATGTAATGGGGATTCACCCCGGAAGAGCTCTCGGCCAGTGAACTGGCCAAAGGAGTGTTGCCATGGCGAGACAGAAGATTCGCTCGGTCACGGACAGGGATATCGCGGCGATGGCGGCGGAGACCCCGTCGGTTCTTCCGGAGCTGTCCGGTTCGTCCGACAAGGACGCGGCGGTCGCGGCGGAATCCGCACCGCCGAAGGTCAAGACGGTCACCCCCGAAGGGGCGGACTGGCTGAACCGGGACCCGTACGGCCTGAAGCGGGCCGGACTCTACGGGAAGAAAGACCGCTACGCGCTCCGCTACGAGGAACTTCAGCGGCACGCGCAGTTCCGCGGCACCCCGATGGGTCCGGCGGAACTGGAAGCAATCCACGGCGCCGACGAAACGGCGCCGATGGACGGGGTGAACTGCCCCATCTGCTCGGAGCTCGTGACGGGCTTCGTCCGGACCGCGTTGGTCGACCGGGAAACTGGCGACCTCATGCGGGACAAGCAGAGCGGCAACATCGTGTACCGCGGCCAGTTCGTGGCCGTGGGACCCGACGCTCTGAACCTCACGGTTCACGGCGCCCATTCCGGCGAGTGCCTGTTCCGGCTGCGTCTGAAGCGCGACCGGAATGGCGAGGTCGTGTACGAGCAGTACACGGACTCGCGGGGCAACCAGCGGTCGAAGCCCGCGCTTCTGCCCAGCCAGTCGTTCGACCAGGCCAACGCCCGTGCCGCGGGCGTGAAAGCCAGCATCCTGGCCAAGCGCGACGAGCGCACGAACCAGGAAGCGGCCATGAAGTCGCGGCTCGGCTTCAAGGTCGGCGACGCCGTCCGTCACGACGGGTTCGATCGGGGTACGCAGTTCACCCCGAAGACCCCGCGGGGCCAGAGCCGCAAGCAGCGGTGGGCCCAGACCGACGAGTAAGTAATCGTCGGCGCACACACATCCTTGGGGAGGAAAGAGACGCATGTCTCTTTCCTCCCCCGGGGTGTTTTTTGTTACCTAAAAATAGCAAGTTCACGCCCCATCCCGCCTTCTCTGTTTCGCCACCGCGGAGCGAAAAATCATCCGAGCAAAACATTGACTTAAACAGGGTTTTGGTGTATCATATGGCCAGTGCCAAGTTCGTGGAGAATTCACCCCGCACCACTTTCCATCTTAATTTCTAAGATATCACCAGGGAAACAGCCAGACCCCTGATGACGAATAATGAACTTAGAATAGAAAGTGGTGCTGGGCGAGTTCTTCAACAATTTAACAAACGACGAAGAAAGGAAGGGGTAAGAGTCATGCAGGTGGTAATCCGTTTTGATGAATTGGCCGATTATCTGGCCGCGGATTGTGATTTCATTGTGGAGTTGGGCGAACAGAAGGGCATCGGGTCCAGTAGTCTCATTATCCGAAAATGCGGAAAAACGATTCTGGTAGACCGGGGCCTCGCTTTTGAAGGAGCCGGGGCGGAAAAACTTACAACTTATCCGGTCGGCGCCGACCTCAAAGACATTCATATTGACCTCATGATTTTCACGCATGTCCATGCGGATCATACGGGACTGATCGTCCCCACTATTCTGGCTCACGACGAGTCACGGGTCATCTTTTCGAGGAAGACGTTAGAAGAGCTGAAAATCGTTTTGGCTGACTCGTTGACTATCCAAAAAAAGGAAGCCAAGAAAGCTTATTTTTCCGGATTGCCGGCGCCGGCGGCCATGTTCAGCGAGGAATACGTTGACACATTCTTAGCCCGGGCCGAAGGCGGTTTCTATGAGATTGTGAACACAGACGAAGAAGACGAGTGGTTTTCTTTTGAAGATTGGCCGGACTGGGATTTCGGTTTTACGTTCTCGGGCCACACTCCGGGCTCATTCATTTCATTTATCAAAACTCCCGACGGCGACGGGATAGTCGCTACCGGCGACTTTTGCGGTCATGACCAGGAAACTACCGAAGGCGTACCGACGCTCCGTGAAAATTTCCTGGAAATGGGCAATTTCAGAGAGTGCCGGCGTATCATTCTCATCACGGAAGCCACGAACGGCAACCGCGACCGGGAAGAAAGCCAAGAGGAAATGGACACCCGGTTAAAGGCTGTTCTGGATGAGACCGAACGCCGGGGCGGCAACGCCCTCTTCCCCGTATTTATGGTCAATCGCGGACCCAATATCGTTATGAAACTTGTCCGGCTCGGCTTCAAGGTTTTCGTAGCCGGAGGAGTGAGGAAGACGATTAAGGCCGAGATTGAACCGGCACTTCTTGATAAATGGCTGGCCGACGGAACAGTCATGCTTATCCAGAACGGCAAAGATTACGAAGAACAGCTTCGCGCCGCCGCTCATGGCGAATATGGGTTCCGGCCCATTGTTACCTCGTCGGCAACGCTGGATCAGGGAGCCGGAGTTGATTTCGCAATCCAGATGCTGCCGGTTCCGGAGAATGCGCTGATCTCGACCGGCCACCGGTTTGACGGTTCGGCCATGAAGGAATTTTTTGAGATAAAAAACAAACCCCTCGGACCGGGTCACACGATTGTGCTGAACAGGATGGACAGAAACTTTCGTTTAGAAAAAAAGGTGGTCAACGTCAGGTGCGGCGGATACCATTTTGATTACTCGGCCCACCCCTATTGCAGGGAATTGGTAACACTTGCAACCAGCCTCAACCCTGACGTAGTGTTCGTAAAACACTGCACGGAAGAGGGGTTCCACGGATTGGAATCAGCCCTGCATAATGAGCTGGGAGAGAAATGCCCTCCAATCAGTTGGGCGCGTCATCTCCACTTGTTTGAATTGTAATTTAGGGGCCATGAAAGCCCCGGCCCCACGACCATTGACGTGGGGCTATTTTTATGCAATAATTTATACAAGGAGGTCTCATGGAGACATTGCAGTCCGGCCAGTTCTTTGAAGAAAGCGTTAATGTTGCCAACAAGCCCATCCTTACGGTATCGGCCATCGCGTTTGATTTCGATTTCACAACTTCGAACCCGTCAAGATCGCGAGCTGATGAAATCAAAGTTCTCCTGGTAAAAAACAAGAAGCCTCCAAAAAGAAGCAAGGAGGGCAAACCGCCGGGAATCGGGATTCCAACGGGTCAATTTGAAAGTAAGGAGGCTGCCCTTTCTGCCGCCGAAAGAGAGCTGGAAGATGAGACGGGCTGCCAGATGAGAAGATCTGTCGGAAAACTTTTCGTAATGCATAAGCGTCTCAAAATAGATGGCGACTTCGTCTCCAACGAGATCCATGTTTTTCTTGTTGAAGCGTCCGAACCGCTACGCAAGGTTCGGGAGGTTGATGAGATTGATGCTTCTTTCGAGCCGTGGGTTCCTCTCCGGCAGGTGTTTGAAATGCCTTTTGCTCAAAACAGGGGCGGAGGCAATAAAAATCCCAACGGCATTTATTTCAGCCATCTCCGAAGACTGTACAGCGCCATTGAGTCTATGGTTTTCTATCCCGAAGACTTGATTGACGGAGAAGCCGTGAAACAATGGCTCAAGCCAAATCGCGAGTCTCTCGTGGCCGCGATGATTGACCTTGAAAAAGAAGGGCTTTTGGAAAAAGTTACCTTTTCAGATTAACCATACAGGCGCCCCGCCAAGCGGGGCGCCAATTCATTTGAAAAAACCCAAAACTTCGGTTATACTCAATTTTAAATAATGTTCAAGCAGTTCACAAAATATATTTCAATGGTTTTCTTGATCCTGCTTGCCGCAGCCGGATTGGTTATGATCTTTCAGTCGCCATACGATAAGGCTGAGAATGTTTCTGTTTCGGAGTTAGTGACCAAAATAAACGCCGGGCAAGTCAAGGAAATAACCGTCAAGGGAGATAATCTGGACATAGTCCTTAAAGACGGAGACAAGAAACTTGTCTCCCAAAAAGAGACCGGGGTTTCAACTTTTGAAACACTTCTTAATTTAGGAACCGACAAAGAGAAACTCTCGGCTTTTAATATTCAGGTCAAAGATGAGACGGGAACAATTGGCATGGTATTATCATCTATTATTCCGATAGTCTTACCATTTCTTCTGATAATATTAATTTTCTGGTTCATGTTTAATAAAGCCCAAAAGGGTTCCACGCAGGCCTTTTCTTTCGGCAAGTCTAAGGCCCGTTTGGCCAATCAGAAAAACGGCAAGAAACGGGTAACCTTCGGAGATGTCGCCGGACTTATCGAAGCCAAAGAAGAAATATCGGAGATTGTGGAATTTTTGAAAGACCCGAAAAAATTCCATAAACTCGGAGCCAGAATACCAAGAGGTATTTTATTGGTCGGCTCTCCCGGAACGGGAAAAACGCTTTTAGCCAAAGCGGTGGCAAGTGAGGCCAATGTCCCCTTCTACTTCGTCTCCGGCTCTGAATTCGTGGAAATGTTCGTCGGCGTCGGAGCAAACAGGGTCAGAGACATGTTTGATCTGGCTAAAAAAACCGCGCCGGCAATCGTGTTCGTCGACGAGATTGATGCCGTAGGCAGACACCGCGGAGCCGGTCTCGGAGGCGGACACGACGAAAGGGAGCAAACCTTGAACCAAATTTTAGTTGAAATGGACGGCTTTGACACTGATGCCGCCGTAATTGTCATGGCCGCGACCAATCGGCCCGATATTCTTGATCCGGCATTGCTTCGCCCGGGCCGTTTTGACAGACGGATAATTTTAGATGAACCCTCAATGAAAGACCGCGAGGAAATACTGAAAATCCATGCCCTGGATAAACCCTTGTCAAAAACCGTCAACCTTAAGCTGGTTGCCGAAAGAACTCCCGGACTGTCGGGGGCTGATCTGGCAAATTTAATAAACGAAGCCGCCATCTTAGCCGCGAGAAGCAATCAAAAAGAAATAACCCAGGACAATCTTTTTGAAGCCATTGAAAAAGTAATCCTCGGTCCGGAAAGACGCAGTCACATATTTTCCAAGAAAGAAAAGGAAATAACCGCTTACCACGAGGCCGGCCACGCTTTGGTGGCCTGCTCGCTCCCCTTCACTGATCCGGTCCACAAAGTTTCAATAGTATCGCGCGGAAGAGCCGGCGGATATACTTTAAAACTGCCGGCCGAAGACAAGCATCTTCGTTCCCGTTCCGAGTTTGAATCAGAGTTGGCTGTTTTGCTCAGCGGGTATGCGGCCGAAAAAATCGTATTCAAAGATACTACCACCGGCGCTTCAAACGACCTGAAGGTAGCATCCGACCTCGCCCGCCGGATGATTACCCAATACGGAATGTCCGACAATCTCGGTCCCATCACTTTCGGCGAGAAAGAAGAATTAGTATTCTTGGGAAAAGAGATTTCGAGCAATAAGAACTATTCGGAAACGATTGCGTTCCAGATCGACGAAGAGATCAAAAAACTGATAACCAGAGGTCTTACCTCCGCCAAAAAAGTCTTGACGCAAAAAATAGACACCCTCCACAAAATCGCCAAGGAACTCATCAGCAAAGAGACACTGGAACAAAAAGACTTCTATGCTCTTGTCAGATAAGCTTCGGAACCAGCCACCTTCAGACCCGCCTCCGGACTCCCTGCGAGAGTCCTCGGCTATGTGAGCCACGGCCTTTTCTCGGCAGTGCCTTCTTACTATTATACTGCCTCGTCCCTGCAAAAGGCCGGGTCTCAAATGTCTTTAGGTGGCTGGGTTCCTACGCTTTTAACTTGCGGGAGCCTCATTGTTTTTCTGTTATTTGACGAATCGAGTCATGAGCTGAAAGTAGCAAGATATAGATTCCAAAATAATAGGTCAAGTGCCCCGCCTATCGTAATGATAGACGGGGAGGCAAGCGTGGGTTACCTGTTATTTTGGCTTAAATCTATACTTGCTATCTTGAAGCGAATGACGAGATGAGGATTATGACCAGAAAAATGATGAGGCGAGAGCGATAAATTACATTGACTCAAAGGTCAAAAAAACGTAAAATATCATGTATATTCATGTATATTTGCGCCCGTAGCTCAGTGGTAGAGCGCGTCACTTATAATGACGAGGTCCTTGGCTCGATCCCAAGCGGGCGCACAGTTCAGGTAATGCGCGCTTAGCTCAGTTGGTTAGAGCACTGCTTTTACACAGCAGGGGTCGTAGGTTCGAATCCTACAGCGCGCACCAAAATGCCGGAAAAAATTGAAACTGTTTACGAAGACAAAAATATTTTAGTCATAAACAAACCCTCCGGGCTTATTACTCATCCAAAAAATTCCGAGGACAAACAGAAAAGTGTTACCGGCTGGTTAGTTGAAAAATACCCTGAAATAAAAACTGTCGGAGAAGACCCTCTGCGACCCGGGTTGGTTCACCGCCTGGATAAAGACACCTCCGGACTTTTGGTTATAGCAAAAACTCAAGATTCATTTCTTTATTTAAAAAATTTGTTTCAGGAAAGAAAAATCCAAAAATTCTATCTTGCTTTGGTTTCCGGAAGGCCCAAAGAATCCAAAGGAATCATTGATGCGCCAATGGGAAGGATCGGCATGAAGCGGACCACACAAGTGCGGGGAAATAAAAAATTAAAAGACAAAAAAGAAGCGGTTACTGAATATGACACCATAAAAAATTTCCGCGACTTTACCCTCTTGGAAGTTTCCCCCCACACCGGCAGAACCCATCAGATACGAGTCCATCTAAAATCCATCGGAAACCCTGTTGCCGGAGACCCGTTATACGGCCGCAAAAAAGACGAAGCGCCTGAGGGTCTTGATCGTCTTTTCCTTCATGCCTATAAACTCCAATTTACCTCGCCTGACGGCAAAGCATTGACCTTTGAAACAGACCTGCCCGATGAGTTGCAAAAAGTATTAAATATGCTAAAATAAACTACCAATTACAGCCATGGACAAAATCCAATTATTTCAATCAAAAAACATGGGGCAGAACAAATTTGAGGGCCTAAAACCGGGCTGGACTGTTAAGGTTTATCAAAAGATCAAAGAGGGTGACAAAACGCGAACCCAGGCCTTTGAAGGTCTTATAATCGCCCGCAAACACGGCGCCGAGGCCGGTGGCACGGTTACCGTCAGAAAGGTTTCCGGCGGCATTGGCGTGGAAAAAACTTTCCCTGTTTTTCTGCCTACAATAGACAAGGTTGAAGTTGTCAGGAAATCAAAAGTCCGCCGTTCAAAACTCTACTACTTGAGGGAAAAAACCGCCAAAGAAATAAGAAGAAAGACAAAGATAGACACCTCTGTTCAAGCCGAAAAAACAGAAAAAACCGAATAGCGCCAGCAGAGGATTAAATAATTTTATCATCTGGCATCATGCGCGGGTGGAGAAACTGGCAGACTCGCCACCTTGAGGTGGTGGTGCCCGCAAGGGCGTGGAGGTTCAAATCCTCTCCCGCGC
>C687J35174_10012559_pt1 | contig 10331 bp, 17 predicted proteins | sample RifCSPhighO2_01_FD_35174 | JGI IMG/M metagenome (IMG submission 35174)
TGTCAGCTGACCTGGATGGAATTTCCTGCTGAGCTTTAATGCCGTTGAATTAATTTCTGCATATTTTTTCATTGAGTTAATTGAATCAATCAATACCAGCATTGATTTTTTTTTGGTTCTTTTTTTTATTCTTTTGATTTTTTTAACTGATTCCTTGAATTTTGGAATGCATCCTAAGCCGTAGCTTGAATCGGTTGGATAAATTATTATTCCTCCACTGTGAAGCACTGCTGAAGTTAAATCAATTAATTCTTTTTCGTTTTTTTTTGTCAGTTTGATTCTTAAAGGCATTTGAATCACATTAAAGTTACTGCAACTAAATTATAAATCCAGTGCGCTCCAATGTTTGGGAGAAGGTTTTTGTTTTTCTGGAATGCTGCTGCAAGAATTAATCCAAGGATGAATGCCCCAAGCATTTCCGCTATTGAGCCGTAAGCGAAATGAAAAAGTGCAAAAATTATTGAGGAATAAATTGCGCCAATTCTTGGCGCCAAAAATCCTCTGAAGAAAATTTCTTCCGTTAAAACCCTTGCAATCAAAAGATAAATCAGAATCGCTTGCGTTCCCTGCCTTAACTGCAGTACTTTTTCTGTTACTTTGTTTAAGTCATTTAAATTAATTAAATTAAATAAATAGCTTAACGCAATTGATGCAATGAATAAAACTGCAAAGATTTGCAGTGATTTTATTATCAGCTCTTTTACTGGAATTTTTTTTATTCCGAGAAGCTTTAAGAAATTTGTTTCTTTTTTTAATGCAAAATAGCTTAATGGAACTGCTATTAAGAGGAAATCCATTAAAATTAAATTAAGTATTTCAAGGCTTTTTGAAAAAATTTTTACACCTTTAATTTTTCCATGAAGCCGCAGTTCCCGCAGTGAACTCTGTCCTTGTGTTCAGCTAAAAATATTCCTGCGCCGCATTTAGGGCATGCTTTTTTTCTTTTCCCTAAAGATTCTCCTTTTGCGTCATAGTAAGAGCTTTTCTTTATTTTTCCTTTTCCTTTTTCTTCTTTTTTATTTGCCATTAAATCTTCTCCTTATTGCTTCATTCTTTTTTTCAGCTTTTTATTCTTTGCTTTCTTTTTTCTCTTCTTTTTCTTCTTTTTTGTTTTTTCTTAAAACGTATGGGTTTTCAATTTTGTTTTTCAGTTCTTCGCTTTCATAAATCTTTGCGTATGCATTGAATTTTGTTGAACCGAAAGAGCTTAAAATCCTGTCCACTGCAACCAATTTCCTGTCAACATTATTTAATGCTGCGAGCTTTTCAGCTACTTGGTTTATGTTCGGGGTTGTTTTTGTTTCAAGAACTTCCAGATTTATTTCTTCTCTGTGAAGTTCAGGATTCTTTTGTCTTTTTATTACTTCTAGCTTCATTTAATCACCTGCTTAACCTTAAGGCATATTTTCCTGTTGCTTTTATTCCCATTTTTTCCGCTATCTGGCTTTTTTCAGGGTCAATTATTGCCACATACCCTTTCCAGAAGGTAGTAAACTGCTTGTTTCCGCATTTAGGGCATGTGTCTCCTTCTTCCATTACATATCTGCAGTTCCTGCATGCTTTCTGCTTCATTTACTTTCCTCCTTTCTTTTTATGCTCTTTACGCTCTTTTCTTCCTTTTCCTTCACTTTTTGATTTCTTTTCTGCTTTCTTTTCATCTGCTTTAAGCCATTCTTTTTTTCCTAATCCAAGCTGCCTCATTGTGTATCCAATCTTGCTTCCTGCAATTGATCCTCTTAAGCTTACTGTGACTGTTCTTGCAAGAACCTGGTCATTTGTAGTGATTGATTTTTTTGTTTCCCTGCCAATGAATCCTGGAAGCTTTGCATCAAAGTTAATGTAGTCATCCATTATCTGGCTTACATGCACTAATCCTTCTATCGGCCCTGTTCTTATGAATATTCCGAATTCAGTTACTTCTGTGACATATGCTTCAACTACTTCGTGAACTATTGGAGTGTATAAAAGCATTTCCAGTTCTGAAGAATAATAAATTCCTCCGTCTCCTGGGACAATTTTTCCTTCTCCTTTTTTTTGCGCGCTGTTCACTGCAATAACTACTCCTAGGTCTTCATCAACTAATCCTTCGTATTCCTCTTTAGCTATATCTAAAATTACTTGGTTAAGGTCTTTTCCAAGTTCTTTCGGAGGAACCCTTACCGTGTCAATCACTTTATACATTGAATACATTTTTTTCACCTCAACTTAAGCGTCACTCAATTTTTTTTCTTTTCCTTATATTAAGGATTTTTCCTTTCACTTTCAATACTTTTTTTTTTAATTCCTTGTCATTTGTTGCAATTATTATTCCTTTTTTTGCAAGCTCTATTAATGCTTTGTCTGCATCTTTTTCCTTGCTTTGAATTTCTTTTGCTTTGTTTTTTTTTATTAACTGCAATGCAATGTTTGAAGCTTTTTCCAGGTTTTTGTTTTTTTCTGAAAGCTTCTGCATTTCCTTTATTACCTGCACTGGGATAAGGAATTCTGCTTTTCCTATTGATTCTTTTATTTCCTCGAATATATCTATTTTTAGTTTTTTTATTGCAAGCAGCATATTTGTATCTAAAGCCACTTTATTTGTTAATGCCATAAGCTATTAGTCTCCAAGCTGAATCAATTCTTTTGCTTAAAGCCACTTTCTGGTTTTTTTCCACTACTACTGGGCTTTTGAACCTTACGGTGATTTCGTTTCCTTTTTCTTTAACTGTCATTCCCACTGCTGTGTTTGTTCCAAGAGTAACTATTAACTGCTCATTCACTTTAATTTTTTCGTTTTTGTTTGTTAAAATTCTTGGAAGCATGTGAACTTCCAGTGAAATTTCTTCAACTGGCTCGGGAAGCGATCCTATTGCTCCAAGCACCTGTCCTCTCAACTGTTCGTTCTGTCCTAGAGATGGGTCAAGAATTGTTCCCACTGCAATCAGTCCTCCAGGCAAGGCTTCTTTTATTTTTGCTTTTTCTGTGCTCAGGCTTTCCACTGTAAATTCAATTCCTTTTCCTGCAATTCCTGGCTTCATTTCAAGCTTTTCTCCTATTTTCAGCTTTCCCTGGCTTATTGATCCACCCATAACTGCCCCAATTAATTTTTCCGGCATAGTTCCCGGCCTGTTTACATCAAAGCTCTTGGCTACAAACATCTTTACAGGCTTTTTTAAATCATATTCAGGAGTCTTAATATTTTCTTCAATTGCTTCAATTAATAAATCTAAATTTATTCCGAAATTTGCTGCAACAGGAATCACTGGAACTTTTTCATAGCCGTAGTCTTTCAGGAACTGCTTTATTTCATTAAAGCTTTCAATTGCTCTTTTCTTGTCAACCAAATCAATTTTGTTCTGCGCCACTACAATGTTTTTTATTCCTGAAATTTCCAGGGCCATTAAATGCTCTGCTGTTCTTGGCTGGGGTGCTTTTTCGTTTGCAGCTATTACTAGAATTGCTCCGTTCATTAATGCCGCTCCGCTCAGCATTGTTGTCATTAAAATTTCATGGCCTGGAGCGTCAACAAAGCTTACTTTCCTTAAAACTTCTGTTTTTCCTTCGCAGTTGGGGCATTTTTCCTGCACTGTAAAGCCTTCAGCTCCCTTGCATTTAACGCATTTCCTGAAAACCGTGTCAGCGTAGCCAAGCCTAATGGATATTCCTTTCTTTAATTCTTCGCTGTGCGTGTCAGTCCACTTTCCTGTCAACAGCTTTGTTAAAGTGGTCTTTCCGTGATCCACATGGCCTACTAAGCCGATATTGATTTCCGCCTGCAAAGGTTCCTTGTTCATTTCAGTCATTCACTTTTTTTATTTTTTTTCTTTTTTCTCTTCCTTTTTCTCGGCTTTTTTTTCTTCCTGCTTTTCTTCCTTTTTTGCTTCCTGTTGTGCTTCGGCTTTTTCTTCTTTCTTAAAAATTTCTTCAAGCTTTTGCTTTCCTTCCTTTGTAACTATTAAGTTAATCTGGTGCACGTCATCAGCTATTGTGTTTCCTCTTACTGTTTTTCTTACTCTGACTCCTTTCACGAACTTTCTTGTCTTGCTTTCAGAAGTTTTTTTCTTTTTCACTTTAATTCTTGGCTTGAATCCTGTTCCTTCTTTAATGAAGATTTTTTTTAGGGAAGTTCCTGGAAGCGTTTTCTTCATTGGAAAGCCTGCTTTGTTTGAGCCTCCGCTTATTCTTCCTTGATAGCCTTCAAGGCCTATTGCGCTTAAATCAACTGTTTCCCCTATTTTTTTATTCAAAAAAACTTTTTCCTCCAGATTCTTTGAATAAGCTTTTCCTGTTTTAGGATCAGAAATCACTATGTTCATTTTTTACACCTCTTAAGCAGTTGCTTTCTCCATTTCCTTTATTTCTTGAATTAATTCTTTTTCTTCTTCTGAAAACTCTGACTTCAAATCATCCAAGATCTTGAAATGCTCTCTTGGAATGTAACTGTAAAGCACATCTGATTCCGCTATATTTCTCCCTATAGTTGCATTGTCAATTGAAATCGCTACCTGCTCTCCTCTTTTTGCTTCCTTTACATTTTCTCCTCTGACTTGAATTGCGTGAACCTTTCCGACTTTTTTTCCTTTCTTCATTAATTCAATGTCGTTCTTCAGCTTTCCTCTTAAAATTTCTACTCCCACAATTGCGGGCTTGCTTTTCCTGAAAACATTGTTGGGAATTAATTTGAATTCAACAGGATAAACAACTGATTCAAATTTTTTATTCTTTTCCATGCTTTTCTGTTCAGAAAGCCATTTATCATAGTCTTCAAGCAATGCATAAATCACGTTGCCCTTAAACACCTGAATTTTCTTGCCGTCAAGTTCTTTCTGCAGTTCATCTGAAATTTTTGCATTAAATAAAAAAACCACTCCTTTCAATGAGTCCTTTTGATGCACTGTCTCTATTTCAGTTAAATCCTTTCTGCTTACATCCCCTACGTCTGCATGGCTTACCTTTAACCCTGCTTTTTCAAGCATTAAAACTAATGCTTCAAGGCTTCCCAGAGTGTCAGCCTTAACCATCGGCCCAATGGCATCTGAATCAATTTTTATTTCCTTTATTTCTTTTCTAAGCATTTCAATGTCTTCTTTTGATTCAACTACATTTAAGGGAGAGCCGCTTAATGCTTCAGTTAAATTAGGCGCAACAATCTTGACTCCCGCTGCTGCACTCACTTCATTCACATTAGTGAACTTGCTTTGGGCTTCCTTCATTTCCTCTAAAGGCTTCGGCCTGAGCAATGCCCTCACCTTTGTTTCAATTACTCCGTTCTTTCCACCTAAAGCAATTTTGTCTCCGACCTTAATTGTTCCGTCATATAAAATCACGTCAACTGTTTTCCCCAATCCTTTTTCTTCTTTCACTTCAAGAATTGTTCCTTTTCCCTTTCCTTTCACTTCAATGTTTAATTCTTTTTCCAGGTACTTCTGGCTTAATCCTGCCAGGAACATTAATACTTCAGGAAATCCTTCCCCTGTCTTAGCTGAAACAGGAACTATTGGAACCTGCTTGGTGAAATTCTCTATTCTGTCAAATCTCTCGCTTTGAAATCCATGCTGATGCAGTTGCCCTACAATTTCATAAACTTTTAAGTCAAGCTTTGCCATTCCTGACTGCCTCTGCTTTTTCATGCTTTCAGTAACAGCCATTCCTGGCTGGGAATTCCATTCAAACAAAGTATCTAATTTGTTTGCAACTGCAATGAAGGGCACTTTAAAGTTTTTCAGTATTTCAATTGCTTCAATTGTCTGTTCCTCAATTCCCTTGTTTATGTCAAGAACCAATACAACTAAGTCAGCAATTGATCCTCCTCTTTCCCTTAAATTTGTGAACGCGTTATGCCCCGGAGTGTCAATGAACAATAATCCTGGAATTGAAATTTTGAATCCATATTTTTTGATTAATTCTCCTGAAATTTTGTTCACCACTTCAATTGGCACTTCTGTGGCTCCAATATGCTGGGTGATTCCTCCTGCTTCTTTTTCAATTACAGCAGTGCCTCTTATTCTGTCAAGAAATCTGGTCTTTCCTGCATCAATGTGCCCAAGCACAGTAATTATTGGTTTTCTGATCATTAACTCACTTGCTTTTAATCTTGAATTTAACTTGCTTAATTTTTATGAATTCCTTCATACATTTTTTTTGATTCACTTTCAAGCTTGATGAAAACTAATTGAACAATTTTCGCATTTTTTTTAATCCTCACGCCTTCAGGATTTGACACAACTAAATTTGATTCTCCTTTGCCTTCAAATCCTGGGTCCCATAAAGCTGTATTCAAGTGCACTCCCATTCTCAGCAGGCTGCTTCTTGTCTGCGCAATGGCTGCAATGTTTCCTGGAAGCTTTACTTTTTCATTGAATCTGACTTTATAGGTTCCCTGAGGAAGAACAAGGAAATCGTTTTCAAATTCTTTTTCCTTGAATTCAGGAAAGCTTCTTTCCTTGTTGTCAAAATCAATTGTTCCTTTTCCTTTAAATGAAAAAACTTTTTCTAAAGTGATGTCAAAGCCTGCCTGCTGAAGCTGTTCATTCAAGTCAATGAATCCCTGAATCAAAGATTTTTTTTCAATTAAATCTTTTATCTGCTGGCTTGCTAAAATCATTTAACTCACTTTCTTTCATCTTCCGCGTAAATTAAATCTAAATCAAATTTCCTGTACTTAAACAATTCTCCTTCTTTGAAGAATCTTTTAATTTCCTTTTCAGCGGATTCAATTGAATCAGATGCATGCACTATATTTGATTGAGTGCTTATAGAGAAATCTCCTCTTATTGTTCCTGGCAGGGCTTTTGCTCCTGATGTTTCTCCGCACATCTGCCTCACTACTTCCACTGCCTTGTTTCCTTCCACTGCCAGCAAAATTGATGGAGCGCTCTTCATGAATTCCTTTAACCCTTTAAAGAAAGGCTTTGCGCTTAAATGAGAGTAATGTTCTTCCAGCACCTTTTCACTTAAGTGCTGCATTTTCAATCCAATTACTTTCAGGCCTTTCCTTTCAAACCTGTGCAGGACTTCTCCAATGAGTCCTCTGTTCACTGCGTCGGGCTTGATTATAACTAAAGTTTTTTCCATTAAACCACCTTATTTTTTTGCTTCTTTTTTGTGCTCTTTTTCTTTGTGTTCCTTGTGCTTTGCTGCGTGCTCTTCGTGCTTTGCTTTATGTTCTTTGTGTTCTTCTTTTTCTGGCTCAATTTGTTTTTCTTTTTTTTCAGCGCTTCTCTTTGTCTGTGATTTGTTTCTGTTATACAATTCAGTCCATTTAGTGTTGGCGGGCTTTCTTTTCAGTTTAATAAAATTTTTTTCGCACTTGCCTTTATCGAAATTGTATATTGTTCCGTCTTTTTTCACGAACATTATTCCTGTTCCCTTCATTACTTCGTTTCCGCAGAATGTACATTTCATTTTTGCCACCTTAAATTAAAAAAAATTAAAGCCCTCACTGGGCTTTGATTTCTTTTGCTTCCCTTTCAGCTGAAAGCAAAATAATTACATCTCCTTTCCTGCAGTTTCCTTTAACGTTTCTTCTTTTTACTCTTCCCTTTTCAGGGCCGTCAAGGATTCTGCAAAGCACTTGAATTATTTCACCATTAACTCCTGTTCTTTTCACTAACTCTACTATCTCTGCCGGAGTTCCTTTTTCGCTCATTCAAATCACCTTATTTGCTTAGCTCTGAGAGCTTCTTTACTAAGTCCACTAATTCTTTTTTTGCTTCTCCTTCATCAGTTAAAGCAATAGCCGAAGTCCCGACTTTAATTCCTGCTTTTTCTCCAAGCTCTTTCTTTGTGTTCACGTAAGTGAAAGGAATTCCTTTCTCTTTGCATAAAACAGGAATATGCATTAAAAGCTCTGGAGGGGAAACATCTTCAGCCATTACAACAAGCTTTGCGGAATTTCTTTCCACTGCTTTTGTAACTTCGTTCACTCCTATTTTAATTTTCCCTGTTTTTCTAACTTTGTCTAAAACTTGCAACTGCTTTTCCTTCACTGCTTCAGGTACCTGCAGTTTTACGAATTGTGCCATTTAACTACACCTCCAAAAAATGTCATCGGCAAAAGTCGTCCTTAAAAAATTCAGGCTCAACGATAATTATTGTATACAATAAATAGCCTTCAATAAAGCTTTTAAAGGTTATTTTGGCTTTTCTCCGCTGAATTCCGCGCGTAAAATGGGATTCGTAAGTTTTTTTAACTCGTTTTTCCTTATTGTAGCATGATTCCTGAAAATGAGAAGATTGAAGCTGCAAAATTTGTTTTGGAAAACAAGGCTCAAGGAAAAACAGGCAAAGAAATAAGACTGCTTCTTTTAAAAGCAGGCTACGATGAACTTGAAATAAAAGACATTCTTTTTCAAAGCGAAGTAATTTTAGCTGAATTAGAGGGAAGAGAGGCTCCTTCAAGGCATGAATTTTTTTCAGAGGAAGAAAAGCAGATAATGGAGTTCAGGAAAGCTAAAAGAAAACAGCCGCCTGCAGAAAAGCCGAAGCCTGTAATCCAAAAAATTGAGGTAGGGCCAATTGAGCCGATTAAAAGAAAGCCTGAATTGGAAGAAAAATTCAGTGAAAAGCCTGAATTCATTGAAACATTTGANGAAATTCCTCCAATGAAGTTAGAGGAACAAAAAGAAAGAAAGCAAAGAGCAATGGAAAAAGTCAGGGAAAGGTTTGAGGAAAAAATTGAGTTAAGCAAATCATTTGCGAAAACAGGGGAATCAGAAAGAGGAATTGCTTCCCCTCACGTTTCAGTTCCTGTAAGAAAAGAAAAATTTGAATTAAAAAAAGAAATTCCTGAAGCAAAAGAGGAATTTACTTTTAAGAGGCCTGAAATCACTGTTCAAAAACCTAAAGCTGTTTCTCCAAGAGAAGAGGAAAAGCCATTCAAGTTTTCATTGAAAGGAATTACTGGAGTGTGGGCTCAGCAGATTGAAGCTGAAAGAAGAAAAGAAGCGGCTGAAGGATTGGAGGAAAGACTTCAAAAAGAAAGAGAGGCAAAAAAAGAAATGTCTTCAGCAGTAATGAGCAAGCTAAGTGAATTAAAGCCCCACAAATATGAATTCAAAGAAGTTGAATCATTAAAGGAAGAGCCTGAAAAGAAAAGCTTAATGAAGGGCCTTTTGTCAAAGGTTGTTAAAATAGAGGAAGTGCCTGAAGATGAAATGGAAATAAATGAAATCCCTAAAAAAAAGGAATTAATTCCTTTAAAGCCATTAATGAAAGAGCCTGAAAAAAAAGAAGAAAAAAGCTCTTTTTCTTTATCAAAAATTTTCGGTAAAAAGCCTGAAGAAATTAAAAACATGGAGCCAAAAAACATTTCAAGCGAGGAAAGCATTGAAAAACTGAAGGCAACAAAAGAAAAATTCAAGGCATTGCAGGAAAAGCTTGAAAAACAGGAATAACATTTTAAGACCGCAAAAAATTCTTAAAAAAGAATATTTATTAAGAACTATGGACTATAGTATATAGATATTTATGGTTACATCCATCCAAATTAAAGAGTCAACCTCTCAGCTCTTAAAAAGCCTTAAAAAAAAAGAGAATGCCAAGTCATATGACGAAATAATAATTCAGTTAATAAAAACAAAGCCAAATAAATCCATGGCTGGAGTTCTTGGAAGAAAAAAGCATTATTCAAGAAAAGAGCTTTTGAAGGGATTAAGAGATGAAAAAGACAGATTCTAAGTTATTATTTGATTCCTCTGCATGGATTGAATATTTTTTCACGGGTAAAAAAGAATTAATTGACTATGTTGAATCAGGGGAATTCAGCTTAATAAGTTCAGTCATTTCAATTTACGAAGTTGGAAAAAAACTGGTTTTTGAAAAATATTCTGAAAAAGAAATTAATGACGCATTGAATTTCATTAAAGAAAACTCACTGCTGATTTATGTGGATGAAGAACTTGCGGAGGACGCATTAAAAATTTACGCAAAATATAAACTTCACATGGCTGACTCATTGATTTATGCAACAGCATTGAAAACTGATTCAACAGTCATAACTTTAGACAATGATTTCAAAAAATTAAATAAAACAATTTTTCTGGGCAAATGATTATTCATGAGCAAAGTAAAACAATAATCTTTTTTCTTTTGAATCCNGCCTTAATGTTCTTGAATTATTTAAGGAGTTTAATCAAACAATTCAATTATTTCCCTTGTGTTCAATACTTTGAATCCTTTGCCTTTCGCAAGTTCCTTATCGTTTGACCAGACAGCGCAATTTAATTTCAATGAAAGCGCAACAAAATCAACATCATTCTTGTCTGGAGATAATTCTGCAGCTTTTTTAAGAAAAGAAGAATATTCAGATAAAGATGCAAAAGCAACCAGTGTTTTTAATTCCATTAAAGCAG
>C687J35174_10012563_pt1 | contig 10329 bp, 15 predicted proteins | sample RifCSPhighO2_01_FD_35174 | JGI IMG/M metagenome (IMG submission 35174)
TCTTTTCAAGGCGGCGGAAAAAGTGAATCTTTGTCAAGAACCAGTTCCACCAGCCTGTGGTGATGCAGTAATAGCATTCAAACGGTGCGGTGTGATGGTAGTCATGCGACTGCTTTGACAGGATTATGCGGGTGCGTTGGGCAATTCTTACTATTAATGGAGGTTTTGTGTCCTGGTGCGCCCATTTATGGATCTGATTTGTTAATGGCCCCCATAATGTTAGCAGCGCGAGTGTTGTGAATAGAAGCGATGTTCCAGTGTTTGTTGGTGCTATCAGCAGTGCGATGATTTGGAAAGGAATCGCGGCGATGCTGCTCATTGCATTTGTTTGGATGAAATCATGATGCGTAATCGCCTTTGCGTCAACATGATGCTCGCGAAAGCCGTGGATAATCAGCGAGCCGAAGATAGGTGTGTCTGCGGTGCCCCATGTGTCTGCGCTCCAATGGATCATGCCAGAGATGAAGTCTGCGATTGCAAGGCTGAGGAAAAGTGATGCTATGAGGATGGGGATACTTGTGAACGTTTGGATGAGCTTTGCGGCAAGCGCGATGAAGAGAATGCTGTAGATAGTGAGACCGGTGATGTCGATGATTCTATTCTTTTTTGTGTACTGCTGTGCAAGCTCTTTTGCTTTGCGCTGCTTTATTGGAAGTTTCATGAGAATATTGCTTTTGTTGCTCTTTATATGCTTTTCTGTNATGTTCACTGAGAAGTGGTGTTTTTATTTGACAATTGTTTTTGGACTTCTCCTGCAATATTGGGTGTTATTACCTGACCTGTCACCTTAAATGTATTTGGCAGGCGTTTTTCCTCTTCGGTCTTATGCCCATCAAACCATGGTCTGGAGCAAACTTGATATTCAATTGTAAAATATTCTCTTCCTGCGGGCATATCAGCTTCTGAGAAATCACGCGGCGTGTGCCCATCNTGAACTATAACTNTTCGTTGTGCAATTGGTTGTCCGTTTGACTGCATAGTCAACTGACNATATTTATCTATGCCTGCNGCTCTCACTAAGCTTTCAATAACTTCCTGAGGATCTACCCTACTGTTTGAGTGTATTGTGTATGTCATGTTATCCAAANGAATTNCCGCATCCGCAGGTTGATTGTGCATTTGGGTTGTTTATCTTAAAGCCTGTGCCATGCAATCCTTCAACAAAATCAATTGATGTGCCGACGAGATGAGATGCGCTTTTTTTGTCAACAAAAATATTTACGCCGTGCTGGTCGAGAACAATGTCTTCTTTTTTTGATTCTTTATCAAAATCCATGCCGTACTGGTAGCCTGCACAGCCGCCGGGGACGACCATGATACGCAGCCCATAACCTGCTTTTTTTTCAGCTGCCATGAATTCCTTGACCTTGGATGCTGCATTTGGTGTGAGTGTAACTATCGTGCCGTCCTTCGGCACCGTGAATTCTTTGTGCTCGATTTCCTGTATTTCAGGATTCGTTGAACATCCGCCGCATCCCATGGTCATTTTACTTGTGCTTATTGCTTATAAAACTTTTGGCGTCTGGGGTAAAACCGCTGCTCTTGTGACTTCTTGTTTCCAAATTTAATGGGCGTCNTNCATGATGTTTGCTCACGGCTTGCATATCATCCACCTGACTGGAATGTGATTAGACGAAAAGCACACAGATTTGAGCGCGCTTCTTCCGCGCAGATTGCGCTTTTTCATGTCGAGGCTTGTTTGGAAAAGATTGCTGGAGGATATCACATGAGTCTTGATGGCATACGGTCAGGAACTCATTCAGGCTGCTATGAATTCTGGTATGATAATAGAAGACGGCTCCATGCTGATCGCCTTGATGAAAAGCAGCGCATTGTCTATGATTTAGTCATTGAAGCTGGCAGTATGCCTGCTGCTGTTGATGTGCTTCCCGAGAGTATTGCTCCTGAAAATTGTCATCATCGCGTGCACCCTCTTCGAGAGCTTTATGGAAAGGATGTTGCGTCTGTTGCTGTTGTGCCAGCGAATGATTTTGAAAGCATGTCTCATCCAACTCGGTTTGAACAGAGAGGTGGCATTCTTGTGCCGCTGTATACTGATAGAACAAGTTTTCTTGCTGAGGCGAAACAGATGATTCAGAGATAAATTACTTTATCGCTCGTTTATAATTCTCTTCGACTTGTTTCCAGTTGATAACATGCCAAAATGCGTCAACGTACTCTTGCTTTCTGTTCTGCACTCGTAAATAAAAAGCGTGTTCCCACATGTCAATACCAAAAATCGGTGTTTCTCCATTCAACAAAGGAGAGTCTTGATTAGGCGTCGTTATAATCTTTAACTCCTTATTTTTTATGACGAGCCATCCCCAGCCACTGCCGAAGACTTTTAACGCCGCTGCCGTAAACTGTTCTTTGAACGCTGTAACACTTTCAAATGTTTTTGTGATTTCTTCCGCTAACTTTCCTGATGGCTCGCCGCCGCATTTTGATCCCATGATTGTCCAGAACAAACTGTGGTTTGCGTGGCCGCCGCCATGATTTCTTACTATTGTTCGAATATTTTCTGGAACGTCATTGATTTTCTTTAACAGTTCGTGGATGTCCATCGATTCATATTTTGTTCCTGTAATTGCTTTATTTAGATTGTCGATGTACGCCTGATGATGCTTGGTGTGATGGATCTCCATCGTTTTTGCATCGATATGCGGCTCTAACGCGTTGTATGCGTATGGGAGTTTTGGTAGTGTGTGTGTCATTGTGTTCCTTTTATTATGCTTCTATAAAAATGTAATGGAAAAAATTAGCCCTCTAAAAATTTTCTCAATGTACGAAGAAGTCTTGTGTCTGCTTCTTCATTCCGCGCATCTTGCGATTCTGCCGCATCTTCTCCTTCTCGTGTTCTCAATTTAGTTTCGTATGTCTTTGATCCACTTTCTCTTTTCACTTTCATCTCAAGCTCGACAGCTCTTCCATCAGGTGCGGATATGTCAGTAATCGAAAATGTGTATCGGCTATTGCCCTTATCTGTCCTCATAGAAGCTGTGAATGCACCAGGATATCTTGTTTGAATCTCTTGCGCGAGTGCTATGTATGTAGCTGTGTTTCCCATATCCTGTGCTCTTTCAGCTGTTACAACTGTTTGCTGTGCAGGTAGTCTTATCCCCTCTATAGGCTCACCATTTTTTGCTGATGCGTATTGAGGTGAAAGTGTATCTACTATAATTTCTATTCCCTTATTCTGTGCTGCTGTGCTTGCTTGTGCTGTGTACATCTTTGCCATATTATATTCCCTCCATGTGAAAATGTTGTGATTATTATATAAAATTTATAAATGTAACGGTTTTTGGGAAGAACGTTCAGTGTGTTGATCGTTAAATGGACAAAGATATTTAAATCAATAAGCCACTCAGGTTGTAATGAAAGATATTATCCTTAGCATGACTATAAAGAAACAGGGAGATCGTTACTCATCATGGTGTCCGGAGCTTGATGTTGCAAGTGAAGGCGACACTATTGAAGAAGCCAAAGTAAACCTTAAGGAAGCAGTACAGTGTCATGTCGAAGTTATGATTGAGAACAATGACCTTGATGAACTTGCAGACAGATTAGGCATTACAAAAGAGCAATGTAAGAAGTCTTTGCTTGTCTCTGAAACTATTTCTGGCACACTCGAAATTACGATATGAAATTACCAAAAGTTTCAGGAAAAGAGATTCTGAACATTCTTTTGAAACGTGGGTTCATTGTTAGACGACAAAAAGGAAGTCATGTTACTTTGTATAGGAAAAATGACGCTGCTAAAGGCTTGTATGTCACTGTTCCTATTCATGGGAATAAAGAACTTCTCCCTAAAACATTGCTCAGCATACTTCGACAAGCAGAAATGTCGAAGGAAGATTTAAACTGAGGCCGCGAGGATTTTCACATGAGGGCTTCGCCCTTCATGAACCTACTCATGGTATCTCGCTTTGCTCAATACCACTCTCNCATTATTNGCTCAAAAAAATCTGGGGCCGCGAGGATTTGAAATCCGGAAACTATGCGTAGTTTTCCCCGGCCGCACCCACCCCAAGGGTGAATCCTACCAGACTAGACTACGGCCCCTTGCTCATTCAGCATCAACCAATCATATATAAAGGCTTTTCCTTCTATTGATTATAAACTCTTTTAAGAAGCTATTATAAAGCTGGCTTGCCATAAAACAGGGTGGGCATCCTGGCGGGTGGCACGTTGTGGCAGCATATGAACTGGAATCTGCATGGGCTAAAGCTAAAAGCATTGTTATTGTTGTCGTTGGTATAATAGCAAATCTCATAAATTATGGTACTTATAGAGATTTGCTAGTATAGATAAAGTGCCTTTTGAAATGTTCCATTATTTATGCACTTTACTATATCAATGCTTGTTGCTGGATTAGCGCTTCTGTTTCTGCCTAGACCTGGTGTCCTCCTCACTTTTGCCGCTCTTCTCATTCTTGCGGGCGAATGTGCGTGGGCGAAATATCTCCTGAAACAAGTAAAGCATACCAGAATTCTTAAGGGTCGCATCCTGTAATCCGCAAACTTTATAAAGAATATATAAAAACATCTTGCTATAATCGGATTAAGGTGAAAATTATGGCTACAAATGCAGTTTTGGAAGAAGCGCCGTCAGTGATTTTTGATCGGCGTGTCGCTCGTCCTATCGAGTTTCGTTATGTGAATATGGCATCGTCTGGCAATGCGTATTATGATATACCTTCGGTGCGTTTGGATCCGCTGAGGCTTGATATGGCACCTATGGATGGGGTTTATGTTTCAAAAGCAGCGAGTGTTCCTACTACAACGCCTGCGGAACCAAAGCTCTTGACGTATACACACTAGTTTATTTCTTCTCTTTAAATTCTAATGCACATGAATTAATACAATATCTTTTCTTTGTTGGTGTTGGGCCGTCGTCAAACACATGACCTAAGTGGCCGCCACAGTTGCTACAGGTGACTTCAATGCGGTGCATGCCATGGCTGCTGTCATCTATCAATGTTACGTTTCCTTTTTTTACGTCGGCGAAACTTGGCCAGCCTGTGCCTGAATCAAACTTTGTGCCGCTGCTGAACAGCTCGTGCCCACAGCCTGCACAGGTGTACATCCCTTTGCCTTTGTGATGCACATATTTGCCGGTGAATGCGGGCTCGGTGCCTTTGTTTTTTAGCACGTATTCTTGTTCTGCTGTTAATTTGGTTGATTTCATTTTATCACGCTCACTTCACTTTTCCGAAACGTAATTTGACATACTCTTCGTAATCTTTCTTGTTCAAACCTATACTGTGTGCATGCTTTCTGAACGGTTCACGGTTCTTTGACAGCTTATGCTCAAGCAATGTCAATTCTCGAGCATGATCTGACAGCCATAACCATCCTTTGCCGTGCGCACGTGCATGCTTAAAATAATTTTTTTCTTTTACAATCTGGCGGATAGCGTTGACTGCAACATTTACTTCCTTGCCCAACACAATGTTCTTGCCTTTTTGTACTGATGAAAGGAAACTCTCGACATCGTTTCCGTATGCCAACGTCAATGCATTTCCAAGCTCTTTTGTCAGATGCCCATCTGAGCCTGCGCTGATTCCTTTGCCTGTTGACTTTGCCCATGTCACTGCTCTTTGATCCCACTTGCGCAATTGATTGCCGTTCAAGCCTTCAATCATGTCAAAACTGTGATGGAGTGAGCTGTCTTTTATTTTCATCATCCCCGTTTTGCCGACGCTGTAGGGATGAGGAGCGCATGTTACTGCGTTGTATCGCTTCGCTTTTTCCAGCAGTTTGCCTGCGGTTATCGGAAGAAAAAACGGGTCTTTTTTTCTCAGCGGCTGAATGACTGCATTATAAAATTTTTTGCATAATCCAATATCATAAAAGTAGTAGAGCGAATGAATCCCCTCAATTGTGCTTGCTTCCATTCCGGGGATCACAACCACATCTTTTTTCATGTGCCATAACCGTGCAGCTCCGCGAATCTCGTTATGGTCAGTTACTGCAACACCGTAGCCGCGCTTNCTGCATTTGNTGAGGANAGATNNNATNGATGAGACNGCATCCATNCTATATTCAGTNTGAAANTGCATGTCGACTGCCTGAAATCCAATGCTTTTGAGCATCTTAAACAAAAAAGAGGGTATAAGACGCGAGCGGCTTAAGAAGATTTGAGTCATGAATGGAGAAATGTTTTTAAAGTTAAAAAGGTTTCTAGCGGATTAATCACAATTATATCTGAGCCAGCCATCATGGCCGCAGACGGTCAAATCCATGGGATTTGACCTATTCCGTAAAACAGTTTCCCACACTACGTATGGGAAACTGTTCTACACTCCATCTGCGCCATGGCTGGCTCACGGAAAAAGAGGTTAAATGACAAATATATTTGCTAATCCATTGTTTATTACCATTCTTGCCGCAGGGCTTGGTGCGCAACTGGTGAAAATTGTTGTTTTTTACTTCAAAACAGGCCGTGTGCACTTGCTCGATCTGATTGCTACGGGCGGCATGCCGAGCTCGCATAGTGCGCTTACATCTGCGTTGACTACTGCGATTTATCTGAGCGAAGGTGCGACGACTGCGTTTTTCATTTCGTTCGCAGTTGCTTGTGTGATTGTTGTTGACTCGTTTGGTGTTCGACGGACGGTCGGCGAAGAAGGGCAGATTCTGCATCAATTGATTAGAAAAACAAAGCTGACTATCAAAGAGCCGCATTATTCGCTGGGGCATACTCCTGCTGAGGTGCTTGTTGGTTTGCTTTTTGGTATTGTTGTTGCGGTAGGAGTGAGTTTGATTTAAATTTTTCATCTCTTATGTTGCTACCCTACTCACTCCATTCTCCTTCACAATGCGTATTGTCTGTTCGACAAAGCTTTCAATCTTCTGCTCGTGGCTCACAAGCACAATCTGCTGCGCATCGAGTTCGCTGATCACGTCGCGCATGCGGTCAAGCTGCTCGGAACTAAAGCCGTCAGTTGGCTCGTCGAGAATAAGGATGTTCCTTGTTTTTATGCTGTCAATCATGCCATTGACGACTTTGTTCAGTGCAAGACGATATGCAAGCGCTGCGCTCGTGCGCTCACCACCACTGAGATATGCGCTGTCAACTTCGTAGCCGTTTTGTTCGATCACAGGACTAAAATTATCATCAATGCGTGCAGCCATATTCTCATCTGCGACCAGCAGCGCATACCATTTTTTGAACGGCTCGCTGAACTCCATATATACACGCCGCATCACGTGCTTCTCAATCGCTGCAGTTAATGGCATAAATATTCCGTCAAGCCAATCGCAGAGCTGTCCAATCTTTTGTGACTTTTTTGCTGTTGCTTCCTTCTCTGCAATTTCCTGCTCGAGCATTGCAAGCTGCTGCTCTGCTGCTTTCCGCTCTGCTGCTGTATGAGCACGCTGGATAAGCAATTCACGCTCCTCATTGCTTATCTGTTCGAGTTCTTGCCTCATTGTATGCTGTGCGTTCTCTATCTCCAGAATCTGTGCGACTATGGGCTCAAGCTTCGCAATCTCTGTCTGTGCAGCACTTATTTTTTCCTGAATACTCTGTTTTTCTTCATGCAATTTTTTCATTTCCTGTTCTGCATGCTCGGCTGCGATGATGGCATCTCTTTTCTCCCGCAGCTCTTTTACTGACTGCCTTATTGCATTCGTGTCAATCGACGCAATTTTTTGCTGCTCGCTCATCAACTGCGTTTGCTCCTCTTTGAGCTGTTCCATAAGCAGCTTTTTTTCGTCTATGGCTTTCTGCCGGACTGCAGTAATTTCCAGATCAACATCAATTCGTGCGATCCGTTTTTCTGCCGCTTCAATTGCCATCAGTGTACTTGCTATTTTACTTAATTCAAGCTGCAGCTGTTCTTCCTCTTTTTTCTGTTCAGCTACTCTTTCTTCACAAAGTTGTAGTGTTTCGTCCTGATGTGCCTTTACGCTGCTTTTATGATCATCACTTACTGCCTGCATGCAGGTTGGACATGTTGTAATATTGTGTATTCTTTCAATAGTTTCTCGTGCACTTTTTTCTTTCAGTTGATACTCTGTTTTTGCTGTGCGTACGTGCTCCTGCTGTTTCTGCAGGCGCTGCTGCTGTTCAATAATATCTTTTTTTGACAGCAGCACCTGTATCAGATTGCTGCGTTCCTCACTGACTTTTATTATGTCTATTACAATTTTTTTGCTCTGTATTTCGCGCTCGATGTCAATCAGCTTTTTATCCACAAAATTTTTCTTCTGCATTATCGTCTGCTGCAGTGCCATCGCTGCTTGCAATTCACTCTCTTTTTCTGAAATTAGTTTTTCTATTATCTCTATCGGCTCGTTTTGTTTACTTTTTGCGAGCAATGTTAATCTGCTTATTTTTTCCTGATGGCGTGCACCAAGCTCTTGATTCATGCGCAACTGCTCTTGGAAAATATCCTTTCTCCGCCGCTGTTCAATATGCTCGCTCAATTTCTTTTCGTGCTCGATGAGTTTCGCTTTTACTTGATTGTGGCGTGTGTGGGCATCCGCTATCCTTGGCGTGAGCATATGCTCTTTCAACTGAAGCTGTGCTGCATGATTTTTCTTCTCGTCACGCAATGCCTGCTTTTTGCTTATGTCAATCACTTGCACACCTAGCTCACGCTGCTGTGCACGAAGCTCCTTCAACATGATGCTCGCGTTCTCGCGCATCTGCTTGTATTTGTCGATTCCAAAAATGCGCCGCAATGTGTCAATACGCATCTCTTTGTCATCGCCTAAAATTGCTCTCATCTCTTCCTGCGGGCAGTATACGGTGTATGTGTAAATGAAATTCTTTTTCTTTGTCACAATCGATTCGGGATATCCAAGAAGCTTTACCATTTCTGCTTTTAACTCAATCGGCATCGCATCTTTTTTCACGCCATTCTTTGTGATCCATCCATCTGTTTGTGCTATCGTGCCGCGCTGCTTTTTCAAGCCGCGGCGGATCGTTATTTCTGTGTTGCCCAGCTGGAAATTCAGCTCGACAAATGCGTCTGCTGCACCCTTTCTGAGAAGCGCTTGACCACTCAACTTTTCTGTGTCTGCACCGAATAGAGCAAATGCAATCCCGAGAAGAATTGTACTTTTGCCGCTGCCGATGTCGCCGCTCAAAAGAACGGTGCCTTTGGGAAATATTATTGTTTCATGAATGTAGCTGCGGATATTATGTATGATGAGCTGTTTGAGAAGCATGATACTCTGAGTGTGGAGCCTGTTTTATATTTAGCTGAAGTGAAAAGGCTATGTTGTGGTGCTTGAATCGTTTTGACCACTATTAAGTAAAGTTTTATAACCTTCTGTCGTCTTTTATTCTTATGCGCCAGAGACGAACTCTCATCTTTTGTGAGGATCATGATAGCTTGCGCGTTGAGGGTGAACTTTTTTTTGGGGGTGAATTTCCTGAATACTCGATCAAATCATTTGCCGCGTTTGGCTCTGCTTTGCATTCAGTGCGCGAAAACGTTGAACATGTTGCAGCTATCGTTACTGATATTCTCGGTATAGGTGGTAATGGAATCGATTTTATTCACCAATGCCGTGCTCTTGGATATGAAGGACCAGCTTTTTATTCATCTTCTTCTGACTTGTCGCTTGCTGAGAAAGCTTTGTTCAATGGAGGTGTTAAGCGAGGTGAGCATTCGCTTGATACACTCATTCAGATGATTCAAGAATTTTATGGCGCACCTCAACGTGTAGACAAGAGAGATGTTGCAAATACTATCGCGTATCGTATTGTTTCTGCTCGTGAAGCACTTGGCTACTCTGTACCTGAACTTGCAGCTCATCTTGCTGATGGATGGGGTATTTCACCTGCGTCAGCAGCTACTTTTATTCATCGCATTGAGGAAGGCAAATCACTGCTTCAACTCCCAATACTTCCCGAGCGTGAATACATCCCAAGAAAGCAGCGCATCGCTGATTATCTTTCAGCTTTAGGAATTGCAGGCGTTGATCAATTTANAATTCTGGAAGGCATCTCTAATCTCAAGCCAAGCTTTTCGCCTCCTGAGTCGGCTGTGANCCCTTATGTTCGTCAGCCTCGCCCCACTTCAACTGGTCATATAGGCGTCTGATTTAATGCTTTCTTCAAGTCTTCAATGACATTTACCGGTGTCGGGTCAACTCCATGTGCAAGCGCAACAAAATATGAGAACCAGTCACCTACATAAATTGTCCAAAATAAACGCTCAATATATGTTGTTCCTCTACTTTCAATTACTGTTGTCCGTATCTGTTTTTTTTTAAGAATGGTGCTGACTATACTCATGCGCTGCTTGATTCGCGGATGGTCGTCTTCGTCGCGAAGAATAAACACATGATAATTGTTTTCTTTTGCATGTGC
>C687J35174_10012568_pt1 | contig 10326 bp, 8 predicted proteins | sample RifCSPhighO2_01_FD_35174 | JGI IMG/M metagenome (IMG submission 35174)
GTAGTAGAAGATCTTATAGCTTTCATCATTACCTCATTTGCTATTGGTCCCGCCATATCAAGACGGTTAGCGATATTTAAATATTTTTTGCACATTCTGTCTACGAAAGATTTTTTAGACAGAATTTGTTCCTGTATAGGCGTTAACCTATTTTCGTTAGAACTAGGTATGCTATTATTTTTCGGAAGTTTTTCGAGCATAATTACTTCTTCTGTTTAATTTCTTCTGTGATTTTAGTCAAGAGTTCTACTGGAGTCATTTGGCCTAAGTTGCCGGCGTCACGAGATTCTAGAGTGACTTTCCCGGCTTCGATTTCTTTATCCCCGATAACTATCCAATAAGGAACCTTGTTCGTCTTGGCATCGCGGACTTTACTGCCTAAGTTTTCATCTTTAATATCTAATTCCGCGCGGATATTGTTTTCTTGTAGTAATTCAAAAATCTTCTGTGCGTATTCGTTGTGAGTTGTGCGGACTGGGATAATTTTGACCTGAGTCGGGGAGAGCCAGAGAGGAAAGGCGCCAGCGTAGAACTCTATTAGGAATGCCATGTTTCGTTCGATGGTTCCAATAGAAGAGCGGTGAATTACGAAAGCTCTTTTCTTGTCTCCGTCTGCACCAATGTAAGTAAGGTCAAAGCGGTCAGGCATGCAGAAATCGTATTGCACAGTGAAGGCAGTGTCCTCTTTGCCGTTTACATTTTTCATTTGGACATCAATTTTAGGACCATAGAAAGCGGCTTCATCCTTTGCTTCTGTAAATTTTACTCCGCGGCTCTGCATGAGTTTTCGGAGTAAGTCCTCACTTTTCTCCCACGCGGCATCGTTTTTATAATATTTTTCTGTATTATTTCTGTCTCCCAAGGAAAGACGGTAACTGTAATTTTCTCCAAGCTTTAGTCCGAAAACTCCCGCCATGTATTCAATGAGGTCTAAGGCCTTACTTGCTTCTTCTACTGCTTGCTCTTCGGTGGCGCAGATTATGTGCGCGTCAGATAAGCACATTGAACGAACACGCTGAAGCCCCATGAGTTCACCGGATTGTTCATAGCGATAAAGTTTAGCTAGTTCTGCAATGCGCATCGGAAGTTCACGGTAGCTTCGAGGCCTGGAAAGATAAAGTTCAAAATGGTGCGGGCAAGTCATTGGACGGAGCATAAACTTTTCCTCATCAACTTCTATCGGAGAATACATTGAATCTTTGTAATGAGGATAGTGCCCAGACTTTTCATAAAGTTCTAGCTTGGCAATGTCTGGAGTATATACATGCATGTAACCTCTCCTGGTTTCTTCGTCGACGACAAATCTCTCAATTTCTTTACGGATTATTGCGCCCTTGGGTAGCCAAAGTGGTAAGCCTTTACCCACTACATCACTGAAGGTAAAAAGCTCAAGTTCACGGCCTATACGCTTGTGGTCCCGACTGTCGTTCTTTTCTAAGTCTTTTTCCATAGCCCTTATAATATCACTATTTTGCTTTTATGCCAGTTCAAATTTAAAGTATGTTTGCATTTACTCCTTAATATGATAGGATAATACACATTATGGTAGTACGAATGAGGCATACAAAATCGCATACGAAAAACAGGCGTTCACACCACGCTCTTAAGAGTACGAACTTTTTCAAGTGTGAAAACTGCAAGGAACTGAAAAAGGGGCATACTGTCTGTATAGCCTGCGGATTTTACCGTGGAAAGAAGGTATTAGACTTAGTCAAAAAGACAGAAAAGAAGCAAAAGAAAGCAAAGGCAAAGATGGCGGAAAGTAAGTAGTTAAGCAAGTATTTAATTACGTAGTAAAGTTTTTTGTAATTAATTGTTATTTTAAAAACGATGGCAAACAGGCACCTTTCCAGATCAATAGTGCTCCAGACGCTTTTTGAGTGGGATTTCTTGTCTACTACAGAGAATCTGAGTGAAGGCGACTCTCTCCACAAGGTGAGCAATGTCAGCGATGAAAAGGTAAAAGAAATTCTAGACCGGAATTTAAAAGAGTTCGCTCCAGGACTCGAGGATGACAACTTTGTTACAGCGCTCACGAATCAGATACTAAAGAAGCGCGTGGTTGTCGATGAAATAATAGAGAAGGCCGCACCAGACTGGCCGATAAATAAAATTTCCATCATTGATAGAAATATTTTACGCATTGGACTCACCGAGCTTCTTTTTGGCGACAGGACGCAAGTCCCACCTAAGGTAGCGATCAATGAAGCGATAGAATTAGCGAAAACATTTGGTGGAGAGAATTCTGGGAAATTCGTAAATGGCGTATTGGGCGCGGTGTATAAAGAAATAGGCGAGCCCGGCAAGGATGAAGTAAGTAAAAAAAGACAAGAAAAGAAGAACGCCGAGCCGGTAGACATTACTAAGTTACCAGTGGAGAAGAAGGGTGGCGGCCTGGTCTATGCAGAACATGAGAATGAAGTCTACTTTGCCATGGTGCATGATGTTTTCGGTTATTGGACTTTCACCAAGGGCGGCATCGAGGAAGGTGAAGATGAACAGATGGCCACCGAGCGAGAAATAAAAGAAGAAATAGGCATTGAAGTAAAAATAGAACAGAGGCTCGGGGAGAATCAATACGTGGCTTCCCACCCAGAGAAGGGGAAGATCTTGAAAAAAGTATCATACTTCCTAGCTCGGGCTAAATTCCAAAAGCTTACCTTGGAAGTTTCAGGAGGCTTGGATGCCGCACGCTGGTTTAAAATGAAAGAGATTCCAGACCTACACATCTATAACGACATTATTCCACTTATTGCCAAGGCAGTAGAGATAATTTCAAAAAAATAATGAGCAAAGCAAATATATTTTTAAAAACCCTGTTAAATCCTCGCTATGCGAGGTCTTGCCATGTGCAAGATTTAACAGGGTACGCAAATTTTTTATTCATCAACATTCATAAAAATTTGGTATGATAAACTTCGGAGATTTCGAAAAAAAGACCAAAATAATTTTTAAAGACAAGGATTTACTCAAGCAGTCCTTTGTCCACCGCTCCTACATAAATGAAAATCCGAATCTAAAGATTGCGCACAATGAACGCTTGGAATTCCTAGGTGACGCAGTCATCGAGCTCATAGTTACGGACTTTCTTTATAAGAAATACCCTAGTTACACAGAGGGCGAGCTTACTTCCGTTCGAAGCGCGCTCGTAAATGCGGTTATTATTTCTGAAATCGCCTCCCAGATCGGGATGAATGAATACTTGCTGCTTTCTAAGGGTGAGGCTAAGGATAAGGGTAAGGCGCGGCAGTATATTCTGGCTAATACTTATGAGGCATACGTGGGAGCAGTGTATCTAGATCAAGGATATGATGTGGTGAATAAATTCGTGGCGGATACACTACTGCCCGCAACGGAGGAGATAGTGAACAAGAAACTTTGGCGGGATGCTAAAAGTTTGGTACAGGAAAAGGCGCAAGAATTTGCCTCACTCACGCCGGCATATAAAGTTCTGCATGAGTCCGGACCGGACCACGACAAGCATTTTACTATCGGTATTTTCTTCGGGCCCAATTTAATAGCTGAGGGTAAAGGTAAAAGTAAACAAGAGGCGGAACAGTCTGCTGCTCTAGCCGCATTAAAAGTAAAAAATTGGTTGGAATAATGCGGATGAGATTAAAAAATTTAGAATTAAACGGATTTAAATCTTTTGCCAAGAAGACTGTTTTAGAATTTACCCACCCGATAGTCTGCATTGTGGGACCTAATGGTTCAGGTAAGTCCAATGTAGTGGAATCCATCCGTTATGTGCTAGGCGAGCAGTCTATGAAGAGTATGCGCGGCAAGGCGGGGACGGATATGATTTTCAAAGGCTCCAAGCAGCTATCAAAAGGTAATCGCGCATCGGTGGCTATTTATTTCGATAACTCAGATAAAATTTTCAAATTATCGAACGATACCGGAGAGGATATAAATTTAAATTACGACACCGTTTCAATAGCGCGCGAGGTATATACGGACGGGCTCAATAAATATATTTTAAATGGCTCCGAAGTGCGACTGAAAGATGTGAACAATTTGCTAGCTTCGGTCAATGTAGGTTCGAGTGGACACCACATTATCTCGCAGGGTGAGGCGGACAGAGTATTAAACTCAAGTCCCAAGGATCGGAAAGAGATGGTAGAAGACGCGCTCGGGCTTAAAATTTATCAATACAAAATAAAAGAAAGTGAGCGCAAGCTAGAAAGGACGAGTGAGAACATGAAAGAAATCTCCCTCCTTCGCAGAGAAAATGCTCCACATCTTAATTTCCTGAAGAAGCAGGTAGAAAAATTTGAAAAGGCCAAGGAAATGCAAGCGGAGCTTGCAACCCTATACCGAGAATATTTAAAAAAGGAAAGTGTTTTCTTGGAACATGAAAAGAGTAATTTCCTTGCGGAGAAAAATAAAATATTAAGTGAGCTCAAGGACGTGGCAGTTAAAATATCCGATGTCAGAGACGAGAATTCTAAAGTCGGGAACAAGAAAATAGAAGAGCTTCAGTTGGTAGAAAAGAAGATAAATGAAGTACGAACTTTCAAGAATGAACTAGAGCGTAAACTTGGTCGCATTGAAGGGATGCTGGAATCCAAAGAAAGTAAAGTAAAGCTTGCGGGGAAGTGTCCACTTTGTGGAAACGAAATTCGCGAAATGCATGTTGAGCAAATAGAAAAAAGACAAAATGAAGAAATGGAATTGTTGCAACTTAAGAACTCTCAAGTCGATGTTTCGTCTCAAATAAAAAGCCTAGAGAAAGAAGAAAAAGATGGAACGGAACTAGTGGAGAGGTTGAAACAAGAAATAAATAAAGAAATGGAATCTTTACGTGACCTAGAGCGAGAGAAATTTACCTGGAAGGTAAAACACCAAGAACTTTCAAGCGCGCTCGAACTCATAAATATTAAGACCCAAAATTTATCGAAGGGCGAGGAGATGTTCCAAAATGAAATAAAAGAAGGTACCGTGCTCATTGGGGTGGAAGTTTTGTCCTATAAAAATTTCGAAATAGAAGGTCCTATTGATCCATCTCTTCAAGAGGAACAAAGAAAGAAGATAGAACGCATTAAGATAAAGCTCGAGGACGCCGGGCTCGGAAGCGGGGCGGAAATAATGAAAGAATTCCAAGAAGTTTCTGAGCGGGACCAATTCCTAGCCAAGGAAGTTTTGGACCTGGCAGAGAGTATGAAGTCCTTGGAGAAGATAATGCTAGACCTAAAAGATAAGATTGATGTTGAATTCAAAGAGGGGATCAAGAAAATAAATGTTGAATTTAAAGAATTTTTCACACTTATGTTCGGAGGAGGATCAGCTTCACTTTCTGTAGTAGTGGAAAATAAAAAGAAGAAGAAAGAAATAATGGAGGACGAAAACGGTGTAGAAATACCTATAGAGGAAGAAGAAGGTGTTAGAGAGCAGGGTATAGAGATAGATATTTCACTGCCGCATAAAAAAGTAAAAGAACTTCAAGCTCTTTCCGGAGGTGAGCGCTCGCTTACTTCTATCGCGCTCCTCTTTGCTATGTCTCAGGTAAATCCTCCACCTTTTCTAGTTTTAGACGAGACGGACGCGGCGCTTGATGAATCTAATTCCAGGAAATACGGTGATATGCTCGAAAAATTATCTAAACACTCACAGCTCATAGTGGTCACTCACAATCGCGAGACTATGTCTCGCGCAGGTATGCTCTATGGTGTAACGATCGGCCCGGACAGCGCGTCCAAGCTTCTATCCGTAAAGTTCGACGAAGCAGTCCAGATTGCAAAATAGATTGCTAAAAAGAGTTATTGAGTTTTTAACTCTCCAAATTTAACTTTCTCTTCCTTACCTTTCACTATTGTCTCCGGCTGGAAAGATTTATTTAGTTTAATGATATTTTGAGTTGTGGACATACTACCGTCACGATTTAATTTGAGCTCAAGTAGCATACCCTGCATGGTGTCTTTACTAAATTGCTGGTCGAAGATGAAGTTGCCTAAAGAATATGCAATAAATCCGTCCTTGTAAACTTCCGTGTCTTGAATGACATGCGGATGCGCCCCTATTACAACTTTCGCTCCAGCGTCGATGGCTTTATGGGCGAGGTATTCCTGCCTAGCGTCGTGCTTAGTTTTATATTCTTCACCAAAATGGAAGGAGACTACCAGGTAATCAACCTCACTTTTTGCATTTTGGATTATTTCGTCAAAGCGGGGATTGTTGGCTAATAATATTCCAGCGCTATCTGCGGTAGTGCGTAGATACTCGGGTCCTTTGTCGGAAAATGCCAGGAAGCCTATTTTCATGCCGTATTTTTCAATTACCACCGGCTCTTCCGCCTCCGCTTTGTTTAGGCCACCGCCGGTGTAGAGTAATTCATTTTCCTTTAGGCGAGCCAGGGTGTCCACGAATGCCTCTGATCCATAGTCACCCACATGATTATTGGCCACTGATAGCACACTTATACCGGCACCCTTGAGCGCTGGTAGGACCGAAGGATCCATCCGGAAGGAATACAGATTTCCAAGGTCCTTGCCCTTGTCGGAGGCTGGGCCTTCTAAGTTAGCAAAGACGATGTCGGACTTTTTAAGTATTTCAGACATTTCTTTAGGCTTTTCAAAGAGAGCGGCGTAGTCTCCTGCATGATTTTTTATCACGGAATTTTTCACACCCCGGTCGAGCATAATGTCTCCAAGAAGGGCAAGGGTGACGAAGTCCGGATCTCTAATTTCTGGAATTCCGTCCTTCTGTTTGACCCAAGCTGTGTTTGCATCCGCTACTCCACCGTAATAAATATTTTTCTTTAGAAATTTCAGAATATTTTTTACGTCTTTGTAACGGTCTTCACTGCGGAGGAGCACAATTCCTACTGGTCGAGTTCCGGACTCTGATAAGGGGACAGAGAACATAGAGATCACTGTTTGGCCGGCAGGATCCGTGTAGCCGCTTTTGCCACCCAGGTATCCCTCTTCTTTTAAGAATTGATTACTGCTAGACCAGTTGTGCTCTTTGTAGGTAAAACTCCTCTTGGTCGTAATGAAGAGGATGTCCTGCTTCACTTTTTTTAAATAACCTGCAAGTTTAAAGAGGTCGGAAGGAGTAGACTTGTTATTAGGAGAGAGTCCACTCGGGTCTTCGTATCGAGTATTGTTCATCTCCAGAATTTGGGCTTGCTGGTTCATCTTTTGTATAAAAATATCTCTGTCGGAAAATTCCGCCAGTATTTCCGCGGCATCGTTGCTCGATTCTAAGAGAAGAGGGTACAAGAGGCTGCTGGTTTTTATTTGCTCTCCCAGACGGAATCCCCCATTGCCCCCATAGGTAGCGAGTGCACTTTTACTTACCTTGGCCAGATTATCCGAGGGATGTATTTCGCGAGATACAAGCGCTGTCATGAGCTTAGTAACGGAAGCGATGGGGAATACTTGGTCCTGATTTTTAGCCATGATGATTTCACCTGTGTCCAAATCACCCACTAGGTAGGCATCTGCGCTTATTTTAGGAGCTACGGCACCGCCCTTGTTGAAATAAAAGTATTTTGGCGTAGTGTCTTCCGCTACCTCTTGAGTGTTGCTCGCATTAGCTGCTTGAGGTACTTCTCCGAAACTGATATTTCTTAAAACAGAGGATCCTAAGGACACGGTAAAAGTCAAAGCGGCTGTAGAAAAAACCGCTAGAAAAATCCACCCTACTTTTGTATTTAAAAGTCTCATACTAAAACATAGTCAATTGTTTTGCGTTCCAAATCCACCACCTTAACTTTTATTTTAACACGGTCACCCAGGCGATACCTCTTTTTCTTCTTTTGACCCACCAGCTCAAGCTTCTTTTCATTAAAGACATAGAAATCATCATTGAGGTCCCGTACTCGCACCAGCCCTTCACATTTTGTTTCTAGCTCTTCCACATAGAGCCCCCATTCGGTTATTCCGCTTATAACACCGGAGAAAACTTTCCCCAGACGCGCACTCATGTATTCTACTTGTTTATATTTTATGGATGCGCGCTCGGCGTCCGAAGCGCGTTTTTCTTGGTCGGAGGCTGTGCGAGCCATGTTTTCATATATTTGGAGTTTACTCCGACTGACGGGCTTTCCTTTCAGATGTTCCATCAGTAGCCGGTGCACCATAATGTCTGGATAGCGCCTAATAGGGGAGGTGAAGTGAGTGTAATAAACAAAAGAGAGACCATAGTGTCCGATATTTTTCGTAGAATATATGGCTTTAGCCATGGAGCGGATAACGGCGCGATGCACCGCATCTTTTTCATCCTTACCCGCTAGGCTCGCCAGTAATTTATTTATTTCATGCGTTGGGATTAGTCCGTCATGGAGAGTTATCTTGTGTCCCAGGCTCCGCAGGAAGAACGCTAAGTCTGTCATTTTTTCTTTACTTGGCAGATCGTGGATCCTGTAGATAGAGACCGTGTCGTCCGCTCCCTCTCCCTTTTTACCTTTTTTATTTTTGGGTGAAATAACCTCTGCCACTTTTTTATTCGCCAGTAGCATGAATTCCTCAATCAGCCTATTAGAGTCGCCGCGCTCTTTTTTAATAACTTTGATGGGCGTACCTTTCTCATCAAGGACGAATTTTACCTCTTCTTGGTCTAGGGAGATAGCTCCACTATTGAACCTCTCTTTGGTTAACTTTTTCGCTAAATTATTTAAAATCGTGAGTTCTTTATGGAGGGGTGCGTGAGCTTTTTTAATTGATTCTTCGGCTTCTTCATAGGTGAAGCGCTTCCCCGAATGTATCACTGTCCGTCCGTACCACCCGCTTAAAACTTGCGCATTTTTATCTACCACAAATACGGCACTCATTGTTAGACGGTCTTTATTTGGAACCAAAGAGCATAGGTCATTCGATAGCACTTCCGGAAGCATGGGGATAGTACGGTCGACAAGGTATACGGAAGTGCCGCGTTCACGCGCTTCTGTGTCGAGCGCGGAACCAACACTGACATAGTGTGATACATCCGCAATATGAATACCTATTTCATAAATTTCCTGACCACCCCCTGCCCCCTCCTTATTTAATGAGGGGAGGATCTGGAAAGATATGGCGTCGTCGAAGTCCTTGGCGTCCGACGGATCAATGGTGAAGGTAAGAGTCTTTCGGAAGTCGCGCCTATCCCGATAGTCTCCATCCCTGATTCCAAGTTTTTTTATATTTTCCGCTTCTTGTTCTACATTCGTTGGGAGCTTAGCTGCGAATCCTTTCTCGAGCGCGATGGACTCCATCTCGACGTTGTTGTCGCCTGGCTTGCCTAAAACTTTCTCCACCACTCCTTCCGGGGCTTTACGAGGGTCTTTCCAAGATACAATTTTTACAAAAACTTTATCATTCGCCTTGGCGCCATTTAGAGCTTGATTGGGGACTACGATATCGGTATACATTTTAGTATCATCGGGCTTCAGGAAAAAAATGCTATTTTCTAATTCCAAGACTCCGGCAAAGCTCATCTTTACTCGATTCACCACTTTGGTTACCTCTGCTGTTTGCCGGCTGGGGCCTTTAGGATGGAGTAAAATTTCTACCGTATCCCCGTGTAGGGCAGTATTTAGATGCTTGAAGTCTATTTCTGGGTCTTCTTTAAAGTCTACTAATTTCACATAACCCGTGCCTTTAGCGGAGACGGAAATTACGCCTTCATGCCGAACTTGCTTATTTTGTAGTTTTTTCACTCTTTTAATATAACACAAAAAGCTTAATATACATTACGGCGTATTGCTTTTAAAAATCTTTGTGTTAGACTGCTTCTATGTTAAAAATCAGATTGCAGAGAATAGGCAGGAAGAATGACCCAGCGTTTCGGGCAGTTTTGACCGATTCCAAAAACAGCACCAAGAGCGGCAGGTTCTTGGAAATTCTAGGTACTTACAACCCAAAAGCAAAAGATAAAAACAAAGAGACTAAATTTGAGACTGAGAGAATGAAGTACTGGATTAGTAAGGGCGCTAAGCTTTCTGACACTATGCACAATTTTCTAGTGCATGAAAAAGCAATAACTGGTAAGAAAGTAAATGTGCTTCCTAAGAAAAAGCCAACCCAAAAAAGAAAGGAACTAAAGGCTAAGAAATAACCCGCCAGAGGCGGGCAAGCTTGCCTGTCTCTGGTAGGTGCTGTACAATATACTTAGCAGTTATGTCGATACTGCACGACTGAACATTAAAAGATTACAAATATTTATAATATGCAAGACAACGATAAAGTATTTCTAGAATATGTGGTAAAGGCTCTGGTGGACAATCCGAATGATGTGAAGATCGATAGAACAGTAGATGAAATGGGTGTGCTTATAACACTTACTGTAAATCCAGCAGACATGGGTAAAATTATCGGACGCATGGGTAACACTGCCAAGGCTATTCGA
>C687J35174_10012572_pt1 | contig 10324 bp, 13 predicted proteins | sample RifCSPhighO2_01_FD_35174 | JGI IMG/M metagenome (IMG submission 35174)
TCATCGCAAAGTATATTAAGACTCCAAGTGAGGTAGATTGTTATATGTGTGGTCCTCCGCCTATGGTGAATGATCTCATGGAAGAACTTCCGAAGCTGGGATTTCCCTTAGAGTCCTTGCATAAAGAAGCTTGGTAATTCTTATATTTTTTAAGTCCAACCAAAAGCTTTTAAACACTGATGAAGACAAATAAGCTATGCCTAAAACAATTTCGCGGGATTTTCCCATCAGCGAATTGACGTTGCGTCGGTATGAGAAGCCGTCATCCAATAATAAGCGTGAAATTGTTCGTAAATTTTGTTTGTCTCTCGGACTATTGCAGCCTGGTGACTCTCGTGATGTCATTGTAGACATTTTGCAGGTGTTATTGGATGCCAAAGACAAAAAAGTGATGATGAATTCTGAGGACATCAAGAAAAGCACAGTAGAATATAGAAAAAAAGCAAAAGTCCCTCTGAAAGGCATTGCTTCATCCAACGTCCGCCGTCAATTGAAACGATTGCGTGATATTCATATGGCGGAAAAAGTAAAAAATGATTATCGCATTACTGAATTCGAAGATATATCTACATTAGTAGATGAAAAAATAGAGAAGTTCTTATTGCAAAACATTCTCAAGCGTGTCAAGGAATATTCTAAGTTATTATGATCTACGAACCTCGAGAGGATTCTTTTATATTGAAAAAATATGTGGAGCTCTATGCTTATGGTAAAGTATTAGATATGGGGACAGGATCAGGCATTCAGGCACAAGCAGCCCTCAAAAAAACACAAGATGTTTTGGCAGCAGATATTAATCCAGAAGCAGTCAAGCATGTCCAGGCTCTGGGCATAAGAGCTATTCACTCAGATTTGTTCTCTAATATCAAGGAAACATTCGACGTTATTATTTTTAATCCGCCCTATTTACCCCATGCTCATGGCGAAGATGAAGAAAGCCAGCAGATCACTACCGGCGGTGCTCAAGGATATGAGATCCTGGAGAGCTTTCTCAAGGACGCGCAGCAGCATCTCAATCCTAGGGGAATTATATTGCTAGTATATTCTTCATTGACAGGCAACATAGAGAAGCTAGCTAAAAAATATCATCTCGTATTAACAGTTGTACAAGAGAAAAAAATATTTTTTGAGACGTTAATAGTTGCTAAAGTAAGGAATGAAGTTATTTTTGATCTCTAAAAAGTTTCGCGCTAGCATTTGTCAAATCCTCTCTTATTTGTTGATATTGACTTGTTAGATTATCTATCATTCCCTTGAAACTACCAGCAAGCTCTTCAACAGAAAAGTGCCCTAAAGATCGTAGAGAAGTTCTTGCTGTCTGTAATCGCATTAGAATCCTTCTAAGATTGTCAATCTCTTGATCTATATGGAGGGAATTTTGCACTAAAATTGTTAACCCTTGTAATTGAGGGCTAAGCTGTTTTGGCGCATTTAAATCGTTAGAGTGTTTGTGATTGTGTTCAGGAGTTGAAGTCAACACTTCTAAATAAGAAGATCCTAGTCTTTTCCATGAATTATAATGATCGAAAAATACCTCATAATGACCTATGACTTTCCCATATTGACTGGTGAACCCGGCTATACAATCAGGTAAGTTTTCATCAGTTACAGCATCATTAAAGTTAGGATGTCTGGATGACTTTCGCATGAGTTTCCGGGATGTCATTCATTTTTAAAGCTGACGGTTTAGGGGAGTTTGTTAAAAAATCTTAATAAGCTATCAAGCCTCCAGCTTAAGGACTATGAATATACAGAATAAAGATTTAGGACAGAGCCATAAAGAAGGAACCTTTTTAAAGAGTTTAGCATAAGAATCGCTATGGATCTTGTTCAGATGGTGATGGTTGCAGGTTGGAGAGAACTCAGAGGGGAATGTGCTCGTGCAAGGGAATTAGCAAAGAGAAGAAACGAACTTGGAGATCGAATGAGAATGGCTGAAGAGGACTCTGCTGAGTGCTTTGCTCTTTTTAGAGAATCAAGAGAAGTAGTCTCTGAAGCTTCCCAATTAGGATATATAGCGACACAGGTGTATTGCTGGTATAGAATTAATAATTCATTTAACAGAAGGCAAAACAACAACTTTTAAAAAGTGATATAAATGAAGAACCATATGGATCTTGTTCAGATAGTGATGGTTGCAGGTTGGAGAGATATCAGAGAGCAATATGCTTATGGGTGGAATCTAGCTCGTGAAATGAGACTGTCTTCAAAAGGAATGCAGTATGCAAGAGATCTGAGAGAGACAGGAAAATATGCAAGTAAATTCCTAGAGCAACATGAAGAAGCAGAAAGATTAGGTATTCTTGGAGGAATAGGATTATTTCTATATAATATTCTCTCATCTAAAACGGCTAAACATTTTTCTCCAGAACACACAGATTAACGGTTTCGCAAAGACAAACCTTTTTATAAGCTTAAATCAAGACAGGTGTTGCCCGGTCGTGTATACAGGATGAGTAAGCTTCGGCTTCACGTGACTCTTGTTGTTAAAACCGGGCTAAACTTTTTCAGTATAAAATTTTTTATGTTGGTTCTTTCTTCTCCCTTGCTAAATTCCACATCATCTCAAAATTTTTTCTATATCCGTCAGCAGCATCCTTGTTATGTATCAAAATACAGTAACCTTCGTCAGCAAAAATTGTTATTGCAACATAATCATCAATAATTGCTGTTTCTTGATATTGGCTGAACTGCTCTTTTGGAATAAACCGCATCTTCGTTAATTTCATTTTTAAGAAAGGATATATATATGGCAAAACCTCTGTTGACGCTATATGTCTTTGGTGCAATTTATTCTTTATCCTATTTAAATACATATTTTTCCACCACGTTAAACCCATAAAACCTGTTGTTTCTTTTGAACCTCCAAATGTTAGAAATTCTCCTTTTGACTGAGAAATGAGCTTATAGTAAACCTCTGAAATACCTTTCTTTCCCTTAAACATGGATGTTTGGGTTTCCTTTTTCTGAGATAATTGCTTTTGTTTTAATTTAGGAAAAACAGCTTCAAATTGCTTTTTTTTATCCTCCATGTATGTAAAAAAATATTCTGGTTCAGTGGCAGTATAAACCTTGTGTTTACCCTTTAATATATAATGAATCAGCCCCTTTTCAATCAAGGAATTTAATGCTCTATGAACCACAGAGTTTTGTAATTTAGACTTGTAAATAATATTTTTTGCAGAAGATATACCTAATTCTAGCAGTTGTACATATACTTTAATCTCTGCGTTAGTGAGACCAAGGTCTTCTAAAATTTCAAATTCCATACTTTAAAGGAATTTTTAGAATATATAAAGTTTTCTAAAAGATGACTCAATTGGGAGAACAAATACTTATTAACACAAAAATGGCTCCATCGTTAATATGCAAACGCAAAAACTAAGAGAAGAATTAAAAGAATTAGGAAGTCTTGTGGAGAAACTTGGCCATGAAGAAGATAGAAGCGGGACCGATTTTACTTTACGTGACCGAACACAAGAGGTTTCTATAGAAAAATATGGTATACCCTTCAAACCTAGCAGTCACACGGGAAAACAAATTACTTTTTTAGATCCCAGTGGTGAAGGATATTCAAATCCCAATTCTTTTGGTTGTAATTATGATGGTGCTTGGTGTGAATTTCCAGATCATCTAGGTTTAATGGGAATGCCGGGAGCGCAATACTATGGCAAAAGGTATAGGAACGATGAAATTATTGGTTTTTTAATTATTGGTAAAGTTGAAAGCGAAGATGAATGTGTAAGACAGTTTGATAAGCATTCAGATTTGATTAATGCCGCTAGAGCTTATGTTTTGAAAGGGGATGATTTTCACACAGTTTTGAAAGCCAAACATGCACATTTTAGACTTGATGCGTCTAGTAGTGCTAGCAGTGGTACTCCTGTTGAGCTGAATGAAAGAGTAGCATACATGGCACGCATTCTATCGCTTGCAGAAGACAATCCTAACATAAATGTTGCTAACCAATGCTTAGTAGATGAATATATTAAACAATTTTCCTTTCATGAAGAAGAGAAACAAGTAAAAAGAAGATTGGATGCTCTTGGTGACGACTTTAGAAACCATGTAGGCACAAGAAGATTAGAATTTGGTAATGGTGCAGTAGAAATTGACTCATATCGTGATGCGGTTTTTGGTTATTATAAATATAGAAAAGCACAAGTAGATGCAATAGACCTCATGACTATCAATAACTATAGGATAGAGAGAGTTAAGGAAGAAGTTGAGAGAATAGGACAAATTAAAAAAGTATTACCACGTCATTCTTTAGGGCTATTACAAAACTTAGTTTAATTTTTCCCTTAAGGTTTTAATAAGCTACTCAAATCTAATAAAAATAGATGACGTTAACTTAACAGCTCACAAAATAGTCAAATTTATAAACCCCAAATCTAGGTCTTAAGTCACTCGTCTACTACGTACCTTCAGTGTCGTAGAAGAGGTCACAAATGGATAAAAAACACTTTGCGCAAGCTATTCAAGTATTACGTCAGAATACTGAGAAGAAGGAATTTACCCAGTCAGTCGATATCATCATGAATTTCAAAGGTCTTGATCCAAAACGTGAAGACCACAAAGTTAACGCCTTTATCGTTCTCCCATTCTCTCGTGGTAAAACAATCACAACTACAGCTTTAGTAGGTCATGAATTATCCACAAAAGCGAAAGCAGTCTGTAATGAAGTCGTTCAGGTAGAGCAGTTCAAAACTTTAGAAAAAAACAAGATCAAGAAGTTAGCAGAAACAACCACATTCTTTATCGCGCAGTCCACTATCATGCCGCAGATCGCTCAGGTCTTCGGTAAAATATTGGGTCCAAGAAGCTTGATGCCAAATCCAAAAGCAGGCGCAGTTATTCCTCCAACTGGAGAAGTAAAAAACGTGGTTGAACGTCTGCAAAAAACAGTCAGAGTGGAAACCAAGAACGAGCCAGTAGTCAAGGCAGTCATTGGAATTGAATCCATGAAAGACGAGGAATTAGTGGAAAATGCTTTCGCAGTCTACAATACTATTCTTCATACATTGCCGCAGGAAAAGCACAACATCAAGAGTGTCTTGATCAAATTAACTATGGGCAAGCCAGTCATAGTGACTGAAGAAGGCGCACATGTGAAAATACCTATAGTCAAGCAGAGAAAAGAAACACCAAAGAAGCAGACAGCAGCTCAAGCTCCTATCAAAGAAGAGAAAACAGAAGAAGCAGCAAAACCAAAGAAGGATACCACAGAAAAAAAAGAGAAGCCAAAGAAAGCTCCTAAAGCCAAGAAAGAGGCTAGCAAATGAGCCAGCACAAACCACACGTCAACAAGCGGAAGAAAAAGGAAGTAGAGAGGCTCAAGAAATTCTTCCAAGAATATCCAGTGGTAGCTATCGCTGACTTACATAACCTGCCAGCAGCAAACTTGCAGAAAATCAAGAAAAAATTACGCGGGAAAGCAGAATTCGTAATTATCAAAAGACGTCGTGCAGTCATCGCTATCAATGAATTAAAAGACAAACTAACTAATGCAGATGAATTATTGGGAAAAGTCAAGGGCATGATCGCGTTGCTCTTTTCCAAGGAAGATCCCTTCCAGCTTTATAAGACAGTCCAGAAGAATATTGCTCCAGCAGCAGCGCGCGCAGGTCAAGAATCTCCTGAAGACATTACCATTCCAGCAGGTCCTACTGCATTCACTGCAGGTCCAATGATTGGAGAATTAGGTCAGCTCGGATTAAAGACTGAAGTCAAAGACGGGAAAATAGCCATCAGAGAAGACAAGGTTATTGTCAAGCAAGGCCAGATCATCACGGCAAAAGTCGCAGAATTGTTGACCAAGTTTGGCATCGAACCGATGAAAATCGGCTTGAATGTCGTTTGTACTTATCAAAAAGGAGAAATCTTGGGTAAAGAAGTCCTCGGTGTCTCTGAAGAAGAATATATTGGTTTCATCCAGACTGCTCATCAGGAAGCGCTCAACTTGGCAGTCTTTGTTGCTTATCCATCCAAGGAAACTATCGATCTCTTGGTCCAGAAAGCTGCACGTGAAGGAAAAAGCGTTGCAGATACTATCAAGTTCGATGAAGTGAAGCCAGCAGAGGAGAGAGCAGAAGAGAAAGCAGAAGAACCAGCTCCAGCGGTTGAAGCCCAAAAAGAAGAGCCTAAACCAGAGCCTCCAAAGCAAGAACACGTAAAAAAAGAAGTCCATGCTCAAAAACCAGAGGTTAAACACATGACAGAAGAACAACAGCAAGAACAGCCAGCTCCTGATCCAGTACAGGAAGAAGAACACCATACTCCACAGCCAGCTCCTCAAGAAAAGAAGAGCGACGAACAAGTCGCACAGGAAGTTTTAAAAAGGTTACAAGAAGAGAAAATGCAATCACAGTCGCACCCAACTGCGAAGGCTAACTCTGCTATGGAACAGCAGGAAAAAGATCTCAGCAAGATCATCAACAAGATCAAAGATCAACAAAGCAAAGGTCACAAATAACACTCAAGGAGGAATACACAATGGAACTCATCTACGCTGCGATGTTACTGCACCGCGCAAAAAAGGACATTAATGAAGAAAATATCAAGAAAATCATGAATGCAGTCGGTATCCAAAAAACTGATGCAGAAGTAAAAGCATTAGTAGCAGCCTTAAACGGTGTTGACATCGAGAAGGCAATCAAGGAAGCCGCAACTGTCGCAGTAGCAGCAGCTCCAGCAGCAGGCGCAGCTCCAGCAGCAAAGGAAGCTGACAAGAAATCTGAAGAGAAGAAGAGTGAAGAAGCTACAGCCGCAGGCTTAAGTGCCCTGTTCGGTTAAACACTTCTTTCTTTTTCTTTTTCTTCATAATCTTTTTATAGCACGTTCACTATCCAAAATATCAAGCTTGTAAGATGACAGAACTCAATCCAGTAAATCAGGAAGCCAAAGACATAAAGGAAGCGCTGACACAGAAGCATCAGGAAAAAGAAGCCTGGTTTCAAAAGAAAGACGTGCTCAAAAAAGAAATTCTAGCAGCCATTCAGGAAATTAGAGAAGTCAAAAAACAACTAGACAGTGCTCGTCCAGCTCAGAATCAATGGAAGATAGAGAGGGACAAGTACAACAAGATCACCAAAGAGTTGATTGTCCAGATCAAGCCTCTTCAAGGTGAGCTCCCAGCAAAGCCATCAGGCGCTCGTATAGATGTAAGTGGCATTCAGAGAACTATTGAGCGTCTGGAAATGAAGATTGAAACAGAAGTCATAAAGTTCGAGAAAGAAAAAGAGCTTATGACTAAGATCAAGAAGCTCAAAAAGCAACTAGATGAAGGCTTGTCTTCGTTGGAAGGTCGCAACCAGTATTTCGAGTTGTCCAAGGAAATTCGAGAAGTAAAGAGAAAAGCAGACGAGGCGCACAAGAAGTTCATCGAAGAGCGCGAAAAGAACAAGGAACAGATAGAAAAATTCTCAGTCCTCAACAAAAAAATTAACGAGTTGAAGAAGCAGCAGGAAGAAGTCCTGCAGAAGTGCATGGAGTTCAAGCAGGAATATGCAGTCATAGCTGAGCATGCTCGTGAAGAGTTTGAGGAAAAGAAAAAAGAATATCGTAAGCATGTTGAAAGAAGAAAGCAAGATTACTCAGAAAAGCAGCATCATCGCCAAGAGCAAAACAAGAAGTTTTTAGAAGAGCGCTCAAAGACTGTCGAGGAAAAGCTCAAGACCAAGAAGAAGCTGACGACAGAAGATATCATCACATTCCAGGGTGCGAATAAAGATTAACGTTCTTTGGTCAGCTTGAGCAGGGCTTGGAAGTCGCTCACAACAGGGGTTTCTCGAATGTTAAATTTCCACGTCAGATAAATCCATACTCCAGCGACATATACACTCGATAACGCTTTCCAGATCAGGAGATGCAGCGTGTCAAAATAGTTCTTTCCCACATTGAACAGCAAGTAAAATAATACCTGAATTCTGATGATGTTTGCTATCAAGATGAGTCCGCTCCCCAGAAGAAACAAGAAAATGCCTTGTCTCCAGGAAATGCCTTTCGTCAACAATATCAGAAGTGCTAGAAGAAGATAAGCAGAAGCAGCAGTGCATGCAGGAACAAATACCAAGGTGATATCTCCGGCAAGAATCGTAGTCCCTTGCAGTGTTGCAGGTGTAAACAATCTGAGTAGTCCATACGAAATCCACAGCGTTAAAGGAGAAAAAACAAGGTAAAAAACTGGATAAAAGACAGTCAAAAGTAGAGCACTTAACCATCGTATGCCTAAGAACCATAAGGAATGCATATGTGCTAAAGAAGTGTCTCTTTATAAAAGGTTTATGTAAAGCCCATATAACTTTATAAATTACAAGAGAACTGGACAGCTCAATGAAGCTCACACATCAGTTAATTATTGGATTTGGTATTCTCACGATCTTTGTCATGATTAGCGGAGTTACGGGTATTCTTGCAACTGATGCTATTAATCAGAAAGTAGAGACTTTGACAAGAGTGACAGGTCCCACAGTCCAGATTATCGATGATATGATTATCACGACTGCCCAGATGAACAGGATTCTTCAGGAGTTTGCCGCTGAAGACGATGAGACTGATCTGGAGAACTTAAGAAGTGAATTTGACAGCTTGCATCAGCAGATCATTACGCTTCATGCGGATGCCTTGGAATTGATTGCAGACGAGAATCTCTTGGAAAATCTCCAGGCTTCGAATAAAAAATATACCACGCTCAAAGAAAAAGCATCCAACTTGATGGCTGCCAGAAAAAATGAGTTGTCAACGATAGATCAAGAAGAGCAGGAAAGATATAAGATGCTCAAGGATGCGCTCATCAAGCAGGTCAACGATGAGTCCAAAGAATTAATCGCGCTCCTCAATGAAGTATCTACTCGGGTAAGTACGCTCAACAAGAAAGCAGATGAAGAATCATTGTCTGCATTGAAGACAGCATCAACAGTCTTGATCATTATGACTTTGCTGAGTATGGTCTTGGCAGTTCTTTTCGCAGTAGTCTTGGGAAGAGCTATCCTCATGCCCATCAACGAGCTGGCTCAGGCGGCATCCAAGATCAGCACAGGTAATTTCGACGTTACAGTCAAGGAAACAAAGATCAATAAAGAGCTGGCAAATTTGACAAATACTTTCAATAAGATGATTACCAGTTTGAAGGGAATGTTGGAGGAAAGTCCTCGCTTGAAGCAGTTTATGGATATCGTTCCTTCTGCGGAGAAGCTCTCAAGCAGACCAGAGAAATTCAATCTTGCCTCAAGTGCTAGCTATCTCTTGAAAGAATCTCCAACGAATAAAGCATATGATATCTTCGTCGATAAGATAACGCATAATGTCCAGGGGCTTTGCATCAGCAGAATGAACCCTGGACTGATTAAGAAGCAGTATGACTTGCAGAAAACACCTATCTTGTGGTTGTCCGATATCAAGGATTCAAAGATCTTTTCATCCTCAGACATTCTGATTATCAGCAAGCTTATTTTAGATTTTATAGGAAAAGCAGAGAAAAGTGTGGTGCTCTTAGATCGTATTGATTACCTCATCGCCAAGCATGGATTTCAGGAAGTGCTAAAGCTGATTATCAAGCTCAATGATCGGGTCATGGTCAGCAATGCGATTTTATTAGTCCCGGTAGATCCTTCCTTGCTGAGATCAGAAGAATTTACCTTCCTGGAAAAAGAACTCCAATTCCTGCCAGAGACTGGAGAAAAGATGGATCTGCCTCCAGACTCCTTGAGAATTATGACTTTGATCGCCAATAGAAAGGCATTAGGAAAGATAGTTACATTTAAGGATATTGCTCACGATTTGAATATCACAGCTCCAACCACACAGCGTCGTATAATTGACTTATATAATCGCGGTCTCATTACTATAACAAAGCAGGGAAGGAACAAGATCCTGCAGTTAACACAGGAAGGAGAGCGCCAGCTGAAAACAAAGTAAAAATCTTTATGTATTTTTCACTATTTTTCACTATTTTTTAAGCTATCTTTATAAATAAAATCACCTTAATGAAATTGTTCTTCGAAAGACCTCCGTTTGCACCAACTTTGCAGCGCAACACAGCAGCCCGGGATTCCGGGTGCGCTTGTTGTCGTCTTTATGATTCTACGATGTTCATGCTCAGGATGCTTCAGCTGAGGATTTTTTATACTGTTTGGTAAAGAATTTTTGCAAGAATTGAAAAAGAAACATTTTTAAACAAGGGATTTTTCCAAGTAATATGATCAAGAAAGAGTTGATAGCACTTCTCGCGATGTTAGTAGTGATTACAGCTTGCGGTTCGCAAACAGCTACATCTCCTACAGCTGTTGGCAACGGATCAGGCGTAGAGCAAAGCAATAATGGT
>C687J35174_10012573_pt1 | contig 10324 bp, 12 predicted proteins | sample RifCSPhighO2_01_FD_35174 | JGI IMG/M metagenome (IMG submission 35174)
AATTTGGCAACGGTGCAAAAATTGATGCTCCAAAAGATTTACTAGGAAGAAAAGTTTACGTCATTCTTAGAAAATAATTGAATTAGTACGCAAAGCCTAAAAAATCGAAAAACTAACCAGACGGATTATAAGTAAAAGTCCACTCAGTCCACAAAGTACCCTCGGTATCACATCGATTAGAATCGCTACTTAGACAAACACGAATACGCCACTTATACTGATGATTCGGTTCTAACGAAACAGTATCAGGAACAACTCTAAACGCAGCAGAGGTAAAGTCAATAAAGTGATACCCATAAACAACACGATTATTGTCCGTTACATCTACAAGACCATATTGATATTTGCGTCGTACTGAATCAGGCACCGTAGGACATAAAGTGGTAAAGGTCAATTGCGCTGCCGGTCTAGAGCTAACTACAGCAGGACTAGGAGAACGTAACTCAAGAGTGCAGCCCAATCGAGCAACAGGAACAGATGCCGCCCTGCACGCACCATTCTCGCATCCATTCGGACACACAGTATAAACCTGAGTTGATACACCAGCAACGCTACACGAAAGATCCTTCAAACATTTGTTAGCATCAATTTCTGCCTGTGTACAACCGGTTATGCCACTAACAGAAGTTTGAACTGGCACACAACTGTCAACAGCTGTGCAACTACCAGCAGGAGTAGCATCATACACAAATTCCCGACTAGCTTCCTCAGAGCACGCCGTCGTCCCCGCCCGACACACGCGCCATACCCATTGGTACGTCCCATCGGCTAAAACCGTATCTGCAGGAATAGTAATAGTCGCGGACAATGGATTTGCCGCAGGAAAGGCATTCTCAGAATCGAGCACGGGATTAGCAGACGCAGCACTAGTAACTAGTTTATATTTTACCGTCTTAGCTGCCTCTTTGCCCACGCCCAGACAACTAGTTGTAAACATCAATTTCGCAGCATCCAAACTAGAAACCGTCGCCCCACTCGCTGGCGAAATAGAACTAGAAAGACCAAACGTACATGAAAAAGGCGCAGGAGGAACTCCCCGTCGACGAGGAACCTTATCACTCACAGAAATAGTCTTGCCTCCACACACAACCGACTTCTTTCCGCTCAGTTTAGCCGCAGTGCATTCAGTCTTGCATTTATCAAAAACAACATTTCTCCAAGCCGATTTAGTCAATCCTTCAACAGATCCATCAGCATACAAATCACCTATAAAAACAGAATTTGCTCTTGTCTGACCCTGACATTTGTAGCCAACTTCCTTAAACAATGCTCCCCGCTCAAGATCACACACACTACCAAAAACAACATCTTTCCCCCTATTTATTGCCCCTTTTCCCTTAGCAATAGTAGAAATACCACAATCAGCAGGATCCTTCTTATTGCACTTAGAATGACACGTATCAACAGCAATTACTCTCCAATCAGCTTCACTCTTACATCCAATCATTCGATAACCCGTACCATCTTTACACTCAAAATTAGATTTACCATATAAGACAGGCACAACCGGATCACTCACCGGAAATCCCGTAAACGGCCACAACGCAGACACCACACCCAATAACAAAACAGCAGAAAGAACAATCAGAACAAAACCCCTTTTCATCAACAAAAACAATCACAGAACTATTTAAATCTTTACTCACATCGCCCCGAAAAACAACTCGACTCACACACCTTCCGCACAAACGTCACTCCCACATCCCCCGACCGTCGCACACACACCGCCTCGAGAAGTACAGAAGCGTCTTCACACATATCGTCCTTACTCCCTATCTCCCGCTCACCAACAAACAACACAGCACGACTAGAAACAAATCGACTCGTCACACCCAGCGAATCTCCAGCATTCCCATCATAATCAACACAATACCCATTAATCCCCTCAAGGAGTACACGAGCATTCGCCTCAGAAAACACCGCATAACCAGTAAAACTCGCACCGTACAATGCAGCCCCAAATAACACAAAGCTCACTCCCAAGCACAACACCACCACCCACTTCATCAAATACAAAAGCAAAATTCCTATTTAAATCCTAGCTTATAGAGGACTTTGAATAACCCTCCATTCACAATATATCACGAGGGTTTTCAAAGGAATTCTTAGAGAGTTTAAGGGTTAATCAAAACTCTCTATAGTTTTTTATTAAATCGGTTACAATTGTTATAATCGTTTCAAAATCTTTTTTATTTTTATGGTAAAAATCTAAGGGAATTGATTCACCGTAATAAGCAAGTCGATTTCTAAAAAGAGACATATGGGCAATTAAATAGGCTTCTCTTTCAAAAGTAGGATTTTCCTTATAAAAATAGCTTATCAAACACTGGTGATTTTTAGATCTCATTCCACTATTCAAAAGATAGGCTGTAAGAAGTTCTTTAATAACTTCATAATAATCTTCAACAACGAACGAAACAGTTTCCTCATTGATTTTTGTCTCCCTTGCTCTTTTAAGTCTCATAAAAGCTTTCTCAATAATTGAATCTCTTCTGGCTACATCAATCTCAACTCTCCTAATAAAAGTAAGTTCACACTCTTTCCAATTCATTATATCGTTCATTTTCGTTCTATGTTCAAATATCCTCCTAACTTTATACCATTTACAACATTCTTAAACAAGTTAGGCTGAATCTTTCCAATATCTTTTTCAATAAGAAGATGTATTTTATGCCCGAGTATCCTTTCATAATGCTCTAAATTCAAGTTTTTATCAATACTGCTTTCCACAAAAAGATCAATATCACTTTCCTTTTCATATTCTCCTTTTCGAACGCTTCCAAAAACAACAATCAAAGAAGGATTTAGTTCACGATTTATAAAATCCAAAAGATTTGAACGATAAATCTTATCAATTATATGAATTGCTTTTTTAAACTTAAAATAGAGAGTAATGTTTGCTTTATTTTCATAGGTAATTAACTCTTCTTTTCTTAGCATTTGTAAATATCGTTGTATGCTAGAACTCGGAATCCTAGTTTTTTTAGATAATGATCTAACACTAAACGATTCATTAGGAAATTCGAAAAATAATTCCAATAATTTGTCCCATTTTTGATTTACTTGTGCCATTTTATATACAACTGTACCATTTATGGTATATAAAACTTCCGATGGTGACTTAAGATAATCATAACGCTTCCTCCAATCTATTCAAAAAAATAGTCTGAGGATAATGCAACTTCTTCCATGTCTCAGCAACTAAAAAGAAACCAGCCTTATCCACTTCAGGAAACGAAATCATTTTCCCAGAACCTTTAGGAAATTCCAAATGCACCATCGACTGCCCCATCAATAACCCTGACCAATCTCCCTCAGTCGCCCAGCAATGAATTATCTTTCCCGATCGCAGCATCACATTCCCCAAACCAAGAAAATCCCTCCCTATCACATTAATACCGGTCTCCTCTTTCATCTCTCGCACTGCCGCATCCAACAACTCTTCCCTATCATGCACTTCTCCTTTCGGCACGCTCCACACACCTGCATCCTTCCCCTTCCAAAACGGTCCTCCCGGATGCACAATAAACACCTCCAACCCTCTAGAAGCACGTCGATACATCAAAATCCCAGCCGATTGCTTCACCATAACGCAAGCAAAAATAAAGAACTTATATATCTGCCGAAAAAGAAATTATGAAAAAAAGTTAAACCTGAGAGAACAATTAGTTAAATTGAAATAACCAGTAGAAACCATATTATTTGATTCTTTGGACTCAGCAACCTGATTATACCAATCGGCAGTTAAATTGAGATTATAAAGCCGACCAAAACTAAGCTTGTAATCGAAATAACGAACGTTGTAAACAGAACCAATTTCAAGAGGATGGGTATCAAATAACTGATTTTCAGGATAAACAAAATCATCATCACCGACCAAAACAAGAGAAGTATTACTAACTTCAGCTGCAATACTACCATTACTAGTAATATTACCTATAACGCCCACAGAACAAGCAGTAGAATTAAATACGCCAATAGTATACAGAGACAAACCTCTAGGAATTAAATCGGGCAACTTCTTCATTTCATCCTTAGGTGCAGGAGCATTCCCCGTCGCACACTTCTTCTTCACACTAAACGCTTTTAATCCACACTTCAACCGTGCAACAGGTCCACGACATTTACCATCACAAAAATCCACTGCCTGAGCACGCCATTGTAATCGAGTCTTACACGAACTAGCATCGCCAAAAGAAAATTTAGTATTATCCCAACACTTACCCTTCGCAATCTTAAAGCCATCCTGATTACCTCGAACAGCATTCCCCGTAAACGGCCACACCGCAGAAACAACCCCTAAAACCAAAACCAAACTAATCAAAACAAATAACACACCCTTTGTCACCATCATACCCCTAAATAAAAATCATATATATATACCTTTCTCCCCTCTTTGTACGTCTACATAGAAGGATTTATATAGAATGTACCCGTACAAATACGATGTCCTACACAGAAATAAAGAAAAGAAATGAGAAAACCTATTATTATAGAGTTATCTCCATAAGAAATAAAGAAGAAATAAAGAAAAAAAGAATCTACCTAGGAGCAGATATAAGCAAAGAAATACTAAATGAAAAAGAAACCGAAGCTGACAAGCAATTTACAGATAACAAAAAAGAAAAGATACTAGAAAAAATAAAAGCAAAAATAATCCCCATTCTTAAAAAAAATAAAGTAAAGAAAGCAGGAATATTTGGAAGCTATGCAAGAGGAGAGCAGACAAAAAACAGCGATGTAGATATTATTATTGAACTGCCAAAAAATATAGGGTTTGGGTTTGTAGGAATAGCATATCAACTAGAAGAAGAGCTGGGGAAAAAAGTGGATTTAATTACATATAAATCACTACATCCATTATTAAAAAAGAGAATATTATCAGAGGAAATAGAAATACTATGAAAGAAGAACAATTCATAAAACATATACTGGACAACATTAAAAAAATTGAAGAATTTTCAAAAAACATTTCAAGAGAAGATCTGGAAAAAGATGAATTACGGCAATATGCAATTATAAGAGCAATAGAGATTATAGGAGAAGCGGTTAAAAATCTATCAGGTGCTATCAAAGAAAATCATCCCGATATTGCCTGGAAAAATATTGCAGGAACAAGAGACATAATGATTCATAGATATTTTGGAGTTGATCTAGATGCAGTGTGGTACATTATAAAAGAAGACCTTCCAAAATTCAAAAAGCAGATAGAGAACATAAACTAACCTCAAAACCACAACGTTATTAAGGCCTTAAACGTTCCCTTTTCCATGTTAGAAAAGCTCTCCGCAACACTGAAAAAAACAACGGACAAGATAGCCAATGCTATCTTTCTAGACAAAAACTTCGTAGACCAAATCGTTCGAGACCTCCAAAGAGCACTCATAGAAGCTGACGTAAATGTGACCCTCGTCCTGCAAATAACGCAAAAAATAAAACAAGCCGCTCTCGATGAAAGAATTTCAGGTTTAGAAAAAAAAGAACACATTATAAAACTTCTCCACGATGAACTCACCTCTCTTCTTGGTCCTAAAAAAACGCTCGAACTAAAACAGAAAAACCGCATCCTGCTCGTCGGCCTCTACGGTCAAGGAAAAACCACCACAACAGCAAAACTAGCATCCTACTACGCAAAACGTGGCTCCTCAGTAGCCGCAATTTCACTCGACGTTCACCGACCAGCCGCAGCTGAACAACTTCGTCAAAGCTGTCAAAAACTCAACATCCCCTGCTTTATCGCCCCCGAAGAAAAAGATGCAAAAAAAATCTGGAAAAAACACGAAAAGGAGTTAGAAAAATATGCCCTCATTCTCATAGACACTGCCGGCCGAGACGCACTAGACGAATCGCTAATAAAAGAACTAAAAGAAATAAATAAAATCACCAAACCAACCGAAACACTCCTCATCATGGCAGGAGACATAGGCCAAACCGCAAAGAAACAAGCCCAGATCTTCAAAGAAAACACCAATCTAACTGGTGTCATCATAACAAAAATGGACTCAACCGCAAAAGGAGGCGGTGCACTAACTGCCTGTGCAGAAGCGCAAGTCCCCATCCTATTCATAGGAACCGGAGAAAAACCTGCAGACCTCGAACCCTTCAACCCCGACACCTTCCTCTCCCGCCTGCTCGGACTCGGAGACCTCCCCACCTTACTAGAAAAAATCCATTCAGTAGTAGATAAAAAAACAATAGAAGAACAACAAAAAAAGCTCAAAGAAGGCTCATTCACCCTCAAAGATCTCCAGCAACAGCTCGAATCAGTAAACGAACTCGGTTCCATGGATAAAATTATGTCCCTCATACCTGGTCTAGGAAAAGCAAAACTCCCCGAAAATGCGCTAGAACAACAACAAGAAAAAATGAAACACTGGAAAAACGCCATTAACTCAATGACCAAAGAAGAAATAGAAAACCCAGAAATAATAGAAAAACAAACCTCCAGACTACAAAGAATTGCTCATGGTTCGGGAACCACCACCGCAGACATTCGAGCACTCATAAAACAATACCGCCTTCTCAAAGACATGATGAAATCTCAATCATCTCTTGAAACAGGAGAACTCGATCAAAAGACCATGATGAAACTCGCCCGTAAATTTGGCAAACGTATGAAATTCTAGCACACTAAGCTTTTTAACCCTCCCCGCCCTCACCAAACAATGGATAAAAAAGGTCTCAACGCACTACTAGCTACTCTGCTCATTGTGTCAGTCGGCATATCAACCGCAATTCTCGTCTGGACTTATATAGATGCTCCCTTAACTAACTCCTTAGACGAATTGCAAAAAGTCCCGACCATAATAACCGATCATTTTGAAATCTCAGAAATAGAAGAAGATAATAAAACGAAAGAATTCTCATTCTTCATCAAAAAAAAGTCAAACGATGATTCAATTGTTGGTATTTCAATTCTCGCCAAAGATACCAAAGGAACACAAGCAAATTATAAAGAAAACCTACTGCTCTCTATTTACGAAAGAAAAAGAATCACCCTCCATTATGATACAACACCCCTAAAGAATATCGACTATCTCGTAGTACTCCCCATTCTCATAAAAAACGGGATAGAAGAAACGATCAATAACCCTCTAGAATTTAAAAAAATAGATAACTCCAATCAATTTAGACAAGTCTCAGGTGGCGGTGGAGGCGGTGGTGGAGGAGCAGCCCCCGTTCCCCAAAACCAAGAGATACCTCCAGAAGATCCCCAACCACCAATAGAACCTCCCGAGGAGACCCCCATGCAAGTAATAAGCTATACTCCTTCAGCAGACACAACTAATCACACTGAACAGTTTAAGCAAGCAGTTAGAGCGCTCAAAGAAGGAGAAGCGTTAGAAATTGTTGGTCAAGTGCATATCAAGGGAGAAGGTCTTATACTCTCCAATCTAAAAAACATAACCATACGAGGAAAAACAAAAGCCGATGGATTCATAGTAGATACGCAACTAAGCAATCCAAGCCCAAATAGAGCTAAATGTGTAGACTATCAACCAACAGCCATCTCCATATGCAATTGCACTAATTGCATCTTTGAAAACTTTATCATAGAAGGCAACAACAAAAATACCGTACTGTTTCATATAGGAAATTCATCCTCCAGTGAAGTGCGAAATACGATCATGCAAAATATCAACATGACTCAAACAATTTTCTTTGCCACCGGAAATAGCAACAACAAATATTTGCGTAACATCATACGCAAAACCGGCAAAGACACCAGAGGTATGTGGATAGGGAACGCTAACCTTGGAGAATACGAGCATCATGTGCTCATTGCAGGGAATAATGTATCTGACACAGGCCACTCCGGTATTGGCGTCATGGCAGAGTATGCAGTAATTATCAATAATACCATTATCAATTCCGGTGTGGCGGGTATTCCCGTAGCTTCTGCTCCAGGTGCAATAGCTATACACTATCTAATTGAAGGAAATACCATTATAAATTCGCTACACCACGGAATTCAGTCCGATGTAGCAGTCATCCACCGAAGCATATCTCCCTCTATTGATATTGTAGTGCGCAACAACACGATAGAAGGATGTCTGGCTTCGGGCATCTATGCCGTAAACGCCAAAGACTGGCTTATTGAAAACAATAGTATAAAAAACAATGGAAATATCCAAGGCAGTGCAGGAGTGATCATAGAAGCAGCTTCAGGAATACTAGTAAGAAATAACGCTATCTTTAATGACATAGCCACAGGTCCTCAAGCTCAAAGAGCAGGCATATATGTAGTAGCTCGGTTTGATCCTATGAGTAAAAAAACAGAATGCCGCACAACAAATCTTGACAACGGTCCTTACAATACACGTAATATCCAACTGAGTGCAAATACTATTTATAATCACCAAACAGATGGGGTAAGAGTAGTGAATGCCTGTGAGGGAAGAATGAACAATGTGAGCATTACAGACAACACAATCCGTAACAGTGGTAGCTGGGCTATTATAGTCGCCGATGAAACTCCAGGAGAAATAACCAACATTACCATCTCAGGCAACATCCTAATCGATAATAATAAAAGTATCAGAAATGATGCTGCCGCATTCTCATAAATAAGAATACCATTCAACAACTCTATAAATAAAGAAACACTAAAAAAAACATGAAACTCATCGCCCACGCTGCAGAAGCAAAAATCTACAAGGAAAAAAACACGATCATAAAAGAACGCATAAAAAAAACCTACCGTTTTCCCCTTTTAGATGAAAAAATAAGAAAACAAAGGACAAGAAAAGAAGTAAAAATACTAAAAAAAATAGAAACGCTCATTCCCGTCCCAAAACTAATAGACACAAACAACATTGACACACTCTCCATCTCCTACATACCTGGAAAAATCCTCGCCCAGTGTTTAGACTCCCAAAAAAACAAACGAGCATTAGCAAAACAAATAGGTACATCCCTGACCAAACTACACGATGCACACATCATCCACGGTGATCTCACTACCAGTAACCTCATCCTAAACAAAAAAACAATCTACTTCATAGACTTCGGTCTCTCGTTCGAATCCTCACGTCCAGAAGACAAGGCCGTCGATCTCCATCTTCTCAAAGAAGCATTAGTAGCAAAACACTTCAAACATGCCAAAATGTTATTCAAAACTATTCTCCAAGGCTACAAACAATCAGAAAACGCCAAAGAAGTCCTTCTCCGCCTCAAAAAAGTAGAGTCCCGCGGTCGTTACAAACCTCAGATCTAAGAAACGCTTATGGATGACTGCATGGTATAAGTAATAGGTTTCAGCAGTTATCCATTAGAGAACTGCGTACAAAACAGCATAAAAACGACGCAGTTATCTATATAAACCATCCCTCTTCCTTATAACCAAAGCCCCATAGTCTAGTGGTCAAGGATACGACCCTTTGGCGGTCGAGACCCCGGTTCGAATCCGGGTGGGGCTATAAAATGATCGGATTCGAACTTCGAATCCCGCAGATCGTAAGAGCTGTGGGTACCGAGGAGCTCTTGCTCATCGAGAACCGGGTGGGGCTATAAAATGATCGGATTCGAAGGTTCGAATACTACAACTCGTAAGAGTTAGAGTTGCCGGGGAACGAAGTTCAACGAGCACCGAGTGGAGCTATCTCACCTATGAAAAAAGTCGTGAATTATTTAGGTCAACTAAGAATATATGCACTCATAGACTATATCTTTCTTCTCATAGCTGCCCAAGCAAATATAAAACAGGCAATAGGAGCGCTGCTACTCCATATAGGATTTCTATGCTATCTAGAAATAAAGCACAATCACGAATACCGATCAAAATTACCTCAAGGCATTTGGTTACTGTTCATTCTATCTGGAGCAATGCTATACAAAAAACCTGAACTGTTGGTATTCATTGCAGCAAGTTACCTATACACTCTGAAAAAAAAGAACTATTGGGGTATAAGCTCCCCTCTTTGGCGTGGAGTACAAATACTAGCCTTAGTTGGGGGAATAACCGGATATACTACAATACTTCCCTGGCTGGCTGGTGTCTTAACTCTAGTCAGAAACACACTCGGAGACTATAGAGACATAGAAAAAGATAAAAAAGAAAAAATGAAAACAATTCCCATCATTCTCAAAGTAAAACCACTCAGATTCTACAAACACATACATAGAATAGGAATAACAGTCACAACCATTATATGGTGGTCATTCACTTCACTACCAATAGAAATCCTAATGGTGGGAATAATACTGGAACAAACAACGTATAATCTAACCACAAGATAAAAATCTACACAATAACGTTCTTCTCTTTTACCAGTTCAAACACCCGAATCTCACAAAAAGCAAGTGGATAAATCTTCTTCAACTT
>C687J35174_10012576_pt1 | contig 10323 bp, 12 predicted proteins | sample RifCSPhighO2_01_FD_35174 | JGI IMG/M metagenome (IMG submission 35174)
CCCTGCGGCAATTGAGCACTGGAGCGAAGCGACGATAAAAAGAAAACTATTTCTCTTCTAAAGAAGAAAGTATATTCATAAATTTCCCGCAAACTATATAAAGAAAGAGAAAATCCAAATTTTCACTATGAAAAGAAGTTCGCGAAGATGGAAGAAAAAAGGCCAAATGAGATGGAAATGGCAGCGTAAACGAATGCGAAAAGAAAAAGCAAAACGTGCGCAAAGAAAATAAGTCTTCGTAACAAAAGCTTTATATAGAGCCTCTTTTTAAGAGAGCATGTGATACATTTCACGATGATGAGTACTTGATTGAACAATCAAGTATGAGGTATGGATACGAGCAGAGCTTAGTAGAAATAAATAATAAGTGTGCAAAAAATAATCCTTTAAGTAAATTAAATATTCTTGCGCTAAATTGCGATACCCGTTGATCCTGCGGGAGATTACTGCTATTAGGGTTCCACTTAACCATGCAAGTCAAGGGGACTCTTCGGAGTCACCGGCGGAATGCTCAGTAACACGTCGATAATCTACCCTAAGGTCTAGAATAACCATGGGAAACTGTGGCTAATACTGGATAGAAAATTGATACTGGAATGTACTTTTTTTGAAAGTTACGACGCCTTAGGATGGGTCGGCGGCTGATTAGCTAGTTGGTGAGGTAATGGCTCACCAAGGCTCAGATCAGTACGGGCCTTGAGAGAGGGAGCCCGGAGAAGGACACTGAGAAAAGGGTCCTAGCCCTAAGGGGTGCAGCAGGTGGGAAACCTTTACAATACACGAAAGTGTGATAAGGGAACCCTAAGTGCTTACCAGTGGTGAGCTTTTATTAAGTGTAAATATCTTGATGAATAAGTGGTGGGTAAGACCGGTGCCAGCAGCCGCGGTAACCCCGGCGCCACGAGTGGTAATCGCGTTTATTTGGCCTAAAGCGTCCGTAGTCGATAAAGTCAGTCTTTTGTTAAATCCTTATGCTTAACATAGGGGCCGCAAGAGATACTGCTTTATTAGAGATCGGGAGGAGACAAAGGTATTCCTTGGGTAGCGGTAAAATGCGATAATCCTTGGAAGACCACCAATGGCGAAGGCATTTGTCTAGAACGAATCTGACGATCAGGGACGAAAGCTAGGGGAGCAAAAGGGATTAGATACCCCTGTAGTCCTAGCTGTAAACGCTGCAAACTAGGTGTTGCATATTCTTCGGGAATATGCAGTGCCGGAGCGAAGGTGTTAAGTTTGCCGCCTGGGAAGTATGGTCGCAAGACTGAAACTTAAAGGAATTGGCGGGGGCGCGCTACAAGGAGTGGAACGTGCGGTTTAATCAGATTCTACGCCGTGAACCTCACCAAGAACGACGGCAGGATGAAGGTCAGATTAAAGGTTTTACCTGACAAGCCGAGAGGAGGTGCATGGCCGCCGTCAGTTCGTGCTGTAAAGTGTCCAGTTAAGTCTGGCAACGAACAAGACCTGTATCCATAGTTGCTACCGAGTCCTCCGGGACGATCGAGCACACTATGGAGACTGCCTGGGAAACAAGGAGGAAGGTGCAGGCAACGGTAGGTGGTATGCCCTGAATTTCTTGGGCTACACGCGCGTTACAATGGTAAGGACAATAGGATACAACTCCGAAAGGAGAAGTCAACCCCTGAAACCTTATCTTAGTTCGGATTGAGGGCTGCAACTCGCCCTCATGAAGCTGGAATTCCTAGTAATCGGGCGTCATCAGCACCCGGTGAATATGTCAACGTGCCTTGCACACACCGCCCGTCATTCCAGCCGAGCAGGGTTTAAGTGAGGCTTATGCTTCAGCATATTTCGAACTTAAGCTCAGCAAGGAGGGACAAGTCGTCACAAGGTAGCCGTAGGGGAACCTGCGGCTGGATCACCTCCTATTTATTTTAATAAAAAATAAAAATCAATTTTTACTAAGCGCTTAAAAATCCATATCTCAATCATATTTATGGGCCCGTAGCTCAGCCTGGTAGAGCACCTGCCTTGCAAGTAGGGGGCCTCGGGTTCGAAAGTGAATCCCCTAAAATAAGAGGATCCTCGGAAGTCCCGACGGGTCCATATCATAGTCATCAATTGACATATAATGCGGCGCATTTCTGAATAGAAATGTGCTAAGGGTACTTAACCTCTTGAGACCCAAGAGAGAAAATCATATTCAACAATTAGTACCATGCATAGGTAAGAAGAAATTTAAATAGCTACTACTAACACTATTAGATGGAGGACTTGGTTCAAGACACTGATGAAGGGCGTGGCAAGCAACGAAAAGCTTCGGCGAGCTGCATGCGAGCATTGAACCGAAGATACCTGAATGAGACTTCTCAGAAAATCCGAAAGGATAAGGAACCTAGGGAATTGAAGCGTCTCAGTACCTAGAGGAAAAAAAATCAATCGAGATTCCGTGAGTATCAGCGAGAAAAAACGGAAGAGAGCAAACTGAATCCTGCGCAGAAATGCGTTGGAGATGTGGTGTTATAGACTCATCTTTATACCTTAACTTGTTAACTCGAAGTCTCCTGGAAAGGAGTGCCAAAGAGGATGATAGCTCCGTAGAGAAAAACAAGAAGGAGAGTGAGTATCTTGAGTAATGTACATTGGAAATTGTGCACGAATATGGGAGACATCAACTTCCAACTCTAAATATGTCTTGAGTCCGATAGCATATGAGTACCGTGAGGGAAAGTTGAAAAGAACTCGTGATAGAGAGAGAAAAGAACCTGAAATCTAATAGTTATGGTGAGATACGGCTCTTAGGAGTTGTATCNTACGTTTCGAATAACGAGCCAGGGAGTTTATTTTAGTGGCGAGAGTAAGTCTATAAAAGACGCACTCGAAGGGAAACCAATTTTTCGCAGTTTACGAGGAAAGAGGTATGAAAATGCCTTTAGTCATTAGGATATAACCCGAAACCGGGCGATCTAGTCGTGAGTAAGGTGAAGCCGTTCTCTGAATGGTGGAGGCCTGAAGACGTGCTACGTGCATGTGTTGTTCTAACTTGCGGCTAGGGGTGAAAAGCCAATCGAGCCCGGTAATAGCTGGTTCCTACCGAAATAGGCCTAAGTCTAGTCTCAGCAGAGATAGTTGGAGAGGTAGAGCGACGGATTTGAGGACTCGGGGGAGAAATCCCTCATCCTCTTGTCCAACTCCCAATTTTCTAACATCGAAGAAGCTGGGAAACGGGGATGCTGGGGTAAACTTGCATTCCAAGAGGGGAACAACCCCAACTATTGTTAAGGTCCCTAAATAGCAACTAAGTGTTAAAGGGTGAAAGGTGTTCATCACCACAGACAGCGGGGAGGTTGGCTTAGAAGCAGCCATCCTTTAAAGAAAGCGTAACAGCTCACCTGTCAAGGTCATGTGCCCTGAAAATGGACGGGACTAAGTTGTTTACCGATACAGTAGTCCTTCATACAAGAGTATGAAGAGAGGTAGGTAGGTGTTCTGCTAGGGTAGAACTGCATTCGAGAGAGTGTGGGGACCTTGTAGAATTAAGAATCCTGGTAGTAGTAGGATCTATTTAAAGTGAGAATCTTTAAGACCGAAAGGGCAAGGGTTTCTCAGCAATGTAAATCAGCTGAGAGTAAGTTAGTCCTAACCACAATCCTAACAGGAACTGTGGGAAAGGGAAAACGGTTAATATTCCGTTACTGTAGAAGTACGCGCGGCAACGCAAGCTTTGTTTCTGACACTTTGGAATAGACTCACAAGTACTATCGTGCTTGTCAAAAAGAACAAATCAATGGAGTATCATAACGATGAGAAATTGATTACATCTTTGAGGAGCTCATTCTGTGAGTAGAGTTGATATCTAGAGTCAGTGAAAAAGGAACAGAGAAGGATCTTCTATAACTATACCTAGATCCGGCACTGGTGTCCCTGCGTGAGAAGCGCAAGGTCTGAGGGAGTAATCTTGTTTAGGGAACTCGACACATTGGCCCCGTACCCTAGGTATAAGGGGTCCCTGCGATTGTACTTGCATAAGTGCGATTACAGGGTTCAATAACTCGGGCGATCCGACTGTTTAACAAAAACATAACTAACTGCGAGCCAGAAATGGTATGTATAGTTAGTGACGTCTGCCCAGTGCTAGTACTTCAAACTCCAGTTCAATGGAGCTAAGAGCTAGTAAACGGCGGGAATAACTATAATTCTCTTAAGGTAGCGAAATGCCTTGTCGTTTAATTGACGACCTGCATGAAGGGCGTAACGAGATCGCTATTGTCCCAAACAAGATCCCCCCGAACATTACATTCTGGTGCAAAGTCCAGAGACTTCCAGTGGGAAGCGGAGACCCCATGGAACTTTACTGTAGCTTATTGTTGCGATGCGAGTTTTATTGTGTAGCGTAGGTGGGAGTCGCTATGTTCTGGTCGCTAGATCAGAAATAGACACTAATGAAACACCACTCTATAGAGCTTGCATTGCTCACTTCTGAAAGGAAGGACAGCAGTTGGTGGACAGTTTGGCTGGGGCGGCACCCAGCTGAAAAGATATCAGTTGGGCCCAAAGGTAAGCTCATCAGGTTCAGAAATCCTGAGTAGAGTGCAAGAGCAAAAGCTTGCCTGACTGTATTTCGAACAGTAAGAAATGCAGCACCGAAAGGTTGGTCTAGCGAACCCCTGTGTTCNCAATTGATGGGNGCCAGGTATGACAGAAAAGCTATCCTGGGGATAACTGAGTCGTCGCGCCTAAGAGCTCAAATCGACGGCGCGGCTTGCTACTTCGTTGTCGGCTCATCGCATCCTGGGTGTGCAGAAGCACCCAAGGGTGGAGGTGTTCACTCATTAAAGCGGTTCGTGAGCTGGGTTAAGAACGTTGCGAGACAGTTTGTATGATATCTACTGGAAGTGCAAAAAGGTCTGAGAGGAAGGAGTATTTAGTACGAGAGGAACGGTACTTCGGCGCCTCTGGTGTATCGCTTATCTGATAAGGTAGGGCGAGCAGCTACGCGCCACATCATAAGTGCTGAAAGCATCTAAGCACGAAAGATACCTCGAAAAGAGACCGAGAACTCCTGCAAAAGACAGGGTTGATGGGACTGGCGTGTACGCAGCAAGCTTCGGCGAGCTGTTCAGCGCGCAGTTACCAATCGTTCGATTTTAGCTATTTTCAATCTTCTTACCTATGCATGTTTTTTTTAATAACATATTTTTTATAATCCATTCTAGTAAATAATAATTGTAAAAGAGAATTTTTCGCCGCTTCGCTCCTGTGCTCAATCGCCGCAGGGCTTTACAAATTTTTAGAGAAATAAAAAAAATTTTTTCCTAGACGTACATCCATAAAAGATTTTTTACACACAAAACCAAGCTTTTTATAGAAGGGTACAACACTTTCTGGAGCAAGAAGAGACACCAGAGAACAGAATGATCCTGCACGAGCAATACTTTCTTCAACAAGAAATGTCCCATAAGATCTTTCTCGATACAAAGGCTCTACATATAAGCGATGAATAAATAGTTCCATTCCTTGCTTTTTTCTCGTATCAAAAGAATACCAAAGTGCAGCAACAAGAATATCTTCTGCTGTTTCTAAAACAAAACAAGAACTCTCTTTTTTCTTATAAAAATCTCTTACTAAAACTTCCTCTTCAAAATGTGTCAAAAAAGAATGTGTTATATCTCTATCCTTTTCTTCTTCAGCACGAACATGTACATCATTTCTCTGTAAAGAACAAAAAGTTTTTCCAACTGAAGGATAAAACAAAGCAAGAAAGCTCGGATGAAGAGAAGGAAATTGTTGAGGAAGTTTTACTCCCTGCAATTGTTCTACAACTGCATCAGCAGACATCCTTCCAAGAAGAAAATCTTGTTCATAGAGCTGTAATACAACAAAATCCATACATATCTATGAGAAAAGAGCTATATAAGATTACNCCTAAAGCATAAACCAAAAAGAAGTCTTTATAAAAGAAAGGAAAACTCTTTTTTTATGGATATTTACTCCCATCCCATGTTTCGCATTCAAGGTGCAACGTTTCCAGGCCCTGAACATCCTGATAGACTCAACCTTGTAGAAGAGCTTATTGCAAATGCAGAAAGAGCCTATACATCAGAGTTTGATGAAGATCCAGAAATACGTGCACAAATAGAAGAATTGCACAGCTATCAAGATACGCTTCAATTTTCTGGCGCAGGAACAGAATCTATAGATGAAGAAGGAGAAACATTNATTGACAGATTATCTTACCGCACTGCAATAGCTGCAGCAGTAACAAGCATCTACACAGCAGAAGCACAAGGCTTNGCTCTAGTACGNCCTCCAGGACACCACGCACATGCANCATATACACATGGGTTTTGTCTCCTCAACAACATGGCTCTCGCAACAAAAAATCTTCTCAAAAATGGAGAAAGAGTTTTAGTTTTAGATCTGGACATTCATCATGGTTGTGGAACGGAAGAACTCCTTGAAAAAGAACCTGATGCATGCATGATTTCTCTCTATCAAAGAAACACAAAAAGAGATTGGCCTCCAAACGAACATTTTCTTTATGCAAAAAATTGTCAGCATATTCCTCTCACAGGAAGAGTGGATGATCTACAATATTGTACTCTTTTTGAAAAAACAGTCATGCCAAGTATCGAGCGTTTTCAACCAACGATCATTGGGGTAAGTTTAGGTTTAGACACCTTTCAAGAAGAAAACTATGGATGGAAACTATCAAAGAGAACGATCAAAGAAATAAGAAAATTTCTCAAGGGAAGAAATATATTTGGCATCCTCGAGGGTGGATACACAGAAGAAGCAGTGAGAGATGGTATTGAAGCCTTTATCGAAGATCCTTAAACAATTCTTTTGAAAAGGGACCTGCACGTTCCTGCTTCATTTTTCTTTTTAGGATCATAAGAAAATCCTAATTTTTTATAAAATGGGACAACCTCTTCTGGAGAGCGTAATGCAATGCTTCTGCAACCAAAATCAGTCGCATATTCATTCATTGTTTCCTCGAGCAACTTTCTTCCACAATGAAAACTTCGCATTTCTGGTCTCACATATAGAGAATGAACAAAAAACACATCCCTATCATGAATTTGATACCATAATGCTCCAGATATTCCTNCAGGAAAAACAGACAATTCTAAAGAACGCAAATCCTCCTCAAAGTGTTCAAGGACAAGTACATCTTCAGGAGGAGTATCCTGTACTTTCCCATAAAGTTCTCTTTGAAAAGCATCAAAAAGATTTTCAACAACATCTTTCTCATCTTTTTGTGCAAAACGAACAACTCCAGTAAGAGAAATTTTTGGTTTAGGGCTACAGAAAGAGACTTGCATAGACCTTTTCAAAACAATGGACAAAAAAGTACTATCATAATTTTTTCCTTCAAGTTCTTCAGGATTTATAGGCTGATGAGAAAAAGCACGGGCAATATCCTGAACACTATATTCCCCTCTTTGAAATCCCTTATAAAATACATCTATAAAATCCATGTGTAAGCACTATTTCCATGCAAGATTTATAAAGCTTGAGAGAAGAAAAATATAAACTATTAGGTTGAAGAGAAAGCTTTATATANAATAACTACTAGTAAATAATAACAAAAAGGAGAGTTCAAACATGGCAAACACACTTGGATATATCACAGGCGCACTTTCTGGCTTGGCACTTCTTTGTGGCCTTAGTTACAGTATAGAAAACCCACAACGGGCACTTGTTCCCTTTAATGATACAATAAGTTCTGTAGAAAGAACACTCATAAAACCAGAAGGTTATATTGGAGAGGGAAATCTTTTTGAAGGTCTTGGAGATGCAATCCATGATCTCAGACAAAGAAATCTTCCAAGCAGAATGGGATCAATACATCTAGGTCTTGAAAACACACCTTATCAAAGTCAAAGGCTTTCTTCTGCACACTATAGAAATAGCAGAGATCTTGCAGAACATCTCAATGATGAATTGCAGGAAAAAGAGCGAGTCANTGGAATAACAAAAGGAGATCTTACTCTTGCTGGGACAGGACTTGGTCTTGGAATTGTAGCAGTCTTAGGATATGCAAATAGAAAGAGGCCATAAATAAAAAAAATGGATAAAAACGAAGAAAATTTTATACGACTCATGCTTTCTGGGAGTAATGTACTCACNTATATGACTACGAGCGTGCTTGGTCATGTGCTAGAAAATAAATTTTTAGAATATAATCTTAATGATAGTTTTCTTTGTGCAGCAGCATACATTGGAACAAGTATGGGCATGAGTAAAGAAAAAGCACTCTTAACTTCCATTGGAATAGCAAGCTTCTTTGAATACATACAAAAAATAGATATAAAGAGTGGTGGAGCAGGCTACGATCCAAAAGATTTTGCAGCGTATATTATTGGTGCAAGTCTTGCATATACCTTAGATAACTTACTCACAAAACAAAACCCTTAAATACCTTCTTTACTCCAAAAAGACTGTAGGCAGGGAGCTCATCACGGCAGAAATGCTGAGGAAAGTCCAGCCACCAAAGAACTTCAGTTCGAAACAATTTGCTCTTGGAAAAGAGTTCCTGAAAAGGAAGGCAACCATCCAGAAACGACACGTCCTTGATTTAGGATGATAATGGCGAAATTTCCTGCAAGGGAAATGAGTTAACCCATGGACATTTTTCAAGGGAACGATGAAACGATGAGCCCCAAATGGTGCAAGTCTATAAAGACGCATAGTTGAATCATGAGCACTTCCATAGGCGAAGAACAGAAGCTGGCTTACCCCTGTCTACANTTATTCTGTTACATAATACTCTTTTTTCATTTGATCAAGAGATTTTTCAGACNGAATCATACCAAAAAAAGGGAGAAAATCTATACCACCTTTTTTAAAAGCTTTCATACTATCAACAAAAGAAAAAGGGTTCATAAACTTTTGCTCAATATATCCCATTTTCAACTATTTATACTCTATTTCTCTCACAGTAAGCTATTTAAATATCCTCTACATTATTAGTATATGTCAAACGACAAAATCTCTATGCCTCAATCTGGAGGCGGTCTTTTACGGTATTTTGATGATTATAAGAGTAAAATTCAAATTAATAAAAATTGGGTGCTAGTCGCTATTGTCCTAGTGATTGCCATCGAGCTAGCACTACAAAAAGGTTTAATCTAAAAATGTTTCAAGGTATGGATCCACGCCTGGTAAAGCAGGCTATGAAAAAAATGGGAATGAAACAGGAAGATATTCCTGCAACAGAAGTAATAATTAAAACACCTGAAAAGCAATTTATTATCAAAAACCCGCATGTTGCGAAAGTAACGATGATGGGTGAAGAGAGTTTTCAAATCACTGGAGAATGTGAAGAAGCATCTGTAATAAGCGAAGAAGATATTCAGACAGTGATGGAGCAGGCTTCTTGCTCTAAAGAAGCAGCAAAAAGAGCATTGGAAAAGAGTAAAGGAGACCTTGCACAGGCAATCCTAGATGTACAACAATAAATGAGCCTTGATGAAGCAAAAAAAACACTAAGCAAAGCAGAAGCGATTATGGAAAAAAGTTATGCTTTTACGAGAGAGCTAAAACTGCTTCCCATTGCTTTGCAACATTTACAAAGCGCAACAGAATATGCTTGGAGATACAATAGAGGAAAAAAACCAAAGCTCTTAACAGATTTGGAAAAAATAACGACAAAAAGAAAAGAAAGCCCACTTGAGTTTAAAAGAAAAGAAAAACTCATCATTTGCACAGAAGATTACAAAACGACAATCATTGAAGAAAAAATAATCAAAGAGTATCTAAAAAAAACAAAAAGGTATATAGAAAAATGCAAGACGAAGAACCAGCAAGAGAAGAATTAAAAAGAATAGATCACCTGATCTTTGTAACCTTAAAATATACAAGGACAGTAGATATTATTCGTACAATTATTGGAAAATTCATTCTTACACTAGATCACCAAACAGAAAAATATTATAGTATGCAACTTGAAAAAGGAAAAATAAAAGAAATTCCACGCGTGCCTTTAATGCGTATGAAAAAACTAGAGCAGATCCATATAAAAGATACGAAGATAAAAGATATGGTTGATTTTTATGTCCAATTAAAAGCAATCTATAATGCAGATTTTAAAGCAAAAGAAGAATATAGAAAAAACGTTACACTTGTTACAAAAGGGAAAGAAATAAATATTGCAATGCTTAAAGACTATGTAGAAACAACAAAAGACTATGTGAATTACATAGAAGAACTCTTGAAATGAAAACCATCGGACTACTCAGTGGAAAAGGGGGTGTTGGAAAAACAACTTCAGCAGTGAACCTTGCTGCAGGCTTGCATTCTCTGGGAAAACAATGTATCATTATTGATGGCAATGTCACCACACCAAATGTTGCC